>Ga0207661_10000355_pt1 | contig 29530 bp, 29 predicted proteins | sample KBSC713LmetaG_FD_184337 | JGI IMG/M metagenome (GOLD analysis project Ga0207661, IMG submission 184337) | Corn rhizosphere microbial communities from Kellogg Biological Station, Michigan, USA - KBS C7.1-3L metaG (SPAdes) (version 2) | ecosystem: Host-associated > Plants > Roots > Rhizosphere ...
GGTCAACGTCGCGACGTCCGCGGTGCGGAGGTCGAGCCGGTACGCGGGCTCGGGGAGGTCGAGCTCGTCGATGAACACCTGGGAGAGCTCGTCGTCCCAGTGTTGTCCCGTGTGGACGACCACCTCGTCCAGTCCTGCCTCGCGGAAGGCCACCGAGAGCGGCGCGGCCTTGACGAGCTGAGGACGGTTCCCGACGACCGTGACGAGCTTCATCCGCGGCAGCGTACTCGCGCGCTCGCGCCCGCCTCCGACCCCACCGGCCCGATGCCCACGAGTGTCCCCCAGGCCCTCGCGGATCCCATGCAGGTCAATGCCTCGCGGCCTTCCGGCGACCGCACCAGCCGTCCTATCCTGGTTTCTTGGCACGAGCGCGCTTCGACCGCCTCGCGACGCCTGCAGGCCGGACCCACAGCATCGCCCGGCTGGGTGTGGTCGTCTGCCTGGTCCTCGCGGCAGCGGTCGGGCTCGTCTACTTCGCCAAGGCCGTCGACGCGCTCGGCGACGCCGCCGCCGCGAACGCCGTGGCGAACTACGACGACCGCGAGCTCGCCGGCGGCACGGCGCTCGGGGTCGACCAGGAGGCACTGGTGGCGGCACGCGGCCTGATTCCCGAGGGCGAGACCTACCGCCTCGTCGTCGGACCACAGGCGACCAACATCGGGCAGTTCACGCGGTACTTCCTGATGCCACGGCGCACGGCCGAGGACGCGCGCTGGGTGGTCTGCTACGAGTGCGACCTCTCGCGCTTCGGCGGCGAGCTCCACGTCCTCTGGCAGAGCGACGCGGGCGTCGCCGTCGGCCGGCTGCCCGGATGACCGGTCACGCGCTGGCCGGCCTCGCGGTCGCGAACGCCGCCGTAGTCGTCGTGGGGAGTTGTCTGCTCTGGGGCGTTCGCGGCCTGTGCTCGTGGGCGGAGGTGGCGCGGCTCTCCGGGCTCGCGTACATGGTCGGCGTGGCGGCGCTCGGCGTCGCGTTCACGCTCGAGCTCGTCCTCGGCGTGCCGTTCGGGCTCGCGACCATGGGAATCACGTGTGTCGTCCTGGCTGCGGGCGGGCTCGTGCTCGGACGGGCTTTCCGGCGACCACGCCCACGGGGCTTCGGTGTCGAGCGGCGGGGTCTCGCCCTCGTGGCCGTCTCGTACGTCGCGCTGGTGGGCGTCTATCTCGAGGCGGTCTTCCGTGCCGGCCGCCTCGCCCCGCTCTCGAACTTCGACGGCTGGGCGTTCTGGGTTCCGAAGGCGAAGGCGATCTACTTCTTCGGCGGGCTCGACGAGCAGTTCTTCCGGGAGCTCGCGAACCCGACCTATCCGCCGCTCGTGCCGGCGCTCGAGGCGGCGGCGTTCCACGCGATGGGCTCGCCCGACGTCGTGACGCTGCACGTGCAGCTCTGGTTCTTCCTGACGGGGTTCGTCGCGGCCGTCGCCGGGCTGCTCGCCCCGCGCGTCCGCGCGCCGGTGCTCTGGCCGATCCTGCTCCTCGTCCTGGTGGCGCCGCGCGTCGTCAATCGCTCGCTCGAGCCGCAGGCGGACTTCGTGCTCGACTACCTGCTCGCGCTCGCCGCGCTGCTCATCGCCCTCTGGCTCGTCGACCGGGGCGCGTGGCAGCTGTGCTGCGCGTCGCTCTTCCTCGCAGGCGCGATGCTGACGAAGCGGGAAGGGCAGCTGCTCGCGGCCTGCATCGTCGTCGCGGCCCTCGCGGCCTCGTGGCGCACCCGTCGGCTCGCGTGGCCGCGGCTCGTCCTCGCGGGCGCCGCCGCGTTCGTCCTGGCGCTCCCGTGGCGCATCTGGTTCCAGTCGCGGGACCTGACGGGCGAGCTTCCGAGCAGCGGCTTCCTCGGTCTCTTCGACCACCTCGACCGTCCGTGGCCCGCGCTCCGGTCGGTCGTGGGGGCCCTGCTCGACACAGGCCTCTGGCTCTTCGCGGTCCCGCTGGCCGTGGTCGCGATCGTGCTTGCGTTCGCCGGGGGCGCGCGCATCCTGCCCGCGTACGCGGCCCTCGTCTACGGCCTCTCCGCCGCCGGGTTCGTCTGGGTGCTCTGGTCGTTCACCGAGCTGGAGCTGCCGTACGACCAGGATGAGGGCGTCAATCTGCTCGCCCGCCTGTGCGGCTCGCTGGTCGTCCTCTCGGCCGGTCTCGTACCCCTGCTGCTCGACGCCGCCTGGCGCGGTTCCGATGGCCCCGGGGACGGCCCGAGAACCGAGGCGGATGGGCCGTGAAGGATTCGAACCTTCGACCGTTGGAACAGCATTGGGGGAACCCCTGGTTCCCCCATGAGCCCCCTCCTCATGGGCCGTGAAGGATTCGAACCTTCGACCTTGGGATTAAGAGTCCCCTGCTCTACCAGCTGAGCTAACGGCCCCGCGAGGGGGGAAGGATAGCGCCGGTTGCGCTGCGGCAGCAGTGGCCGACGGAGGGCCGGCTGGGCGGCCGAGAGGCCCAAGAGGACGGTCTGGGGTCGTGCCGCGCAGAAGGAGCGGGCTCGCGCGGAACCATGTGGTTCGCCCGCGTTCCGGCGTTGGTAGTGTCGCACGGTGGCCCGCCGGAGCGCAGTGCTCAAGATGCTCGGGATCGCCCTGGTCGCTGCAGTGATCACCACCGCGGTCGCCGTCCTGATCCAGTGGCTGCCGAGCTCCGCGTCCGAGGAGATGGACCGGATCACCTTCACGTACTGGTTCGCGACGATCATCTGCATCGCGATCTTCTCGCTCGTGATCGGGGTGATCGTGTACTCCGTGCTCGCGTTCAGGGTGCAGCCGGACGACGACACCGACGGGCCGCCGATCCACGGGAACACCCGCCTCGAGGTGATCTGGACGGTCGTCCCGGCGATCCTGGTGATCGCCATCGGCATCGTCAGTGCCGTGGTCCTCGAGAAGAACGCCGATGCGGGCGCGAACCCGCTGCGCGTGAAGGTCTTCGCCCAGCAGTTCGCCTGGCGCTTCGAGTACCCGGGCAACGTCCGCTCGGACGAGCTCGTGCTCCCGCTCCACCGCCACGTGAAGTTCGAGATGACCTCCGTGGACGTGATCCACTCCTTCTGGATCCCGCAGATGGGCCAGAAGCAGGACGTCGTGCCCGGCATCGAGACCGAGATCGTCGTCACGCCGACCAGGACGGGCACGTTCACGCTGATCTGCACCGAGCTCTGCGGCCTTGGCCACGCCACGATGCGCGCTCCGGTGCGTGTGCTGCAGGAGGCCGCGTTCTCGACGTGGTTGTCGAAGGAGCGCGCAGCCGGGGGCGGAGCCGCCGGTGGCGCGGCGGGAGCCGGGTCGACGGGCGGAGCTCCCGCCGGCGGGGCGACGGGCGGCTCCACGACCGCGACCGGAGGGGCCGAGGAAGCGCTCGGGTCGAAGACCTTCGCGTCTGCCGGTTGCGGCGCATGCCACGAGTTCAAGAAGGCCGGGACCGACGCACAGGTCGGGCCGTCCCTCGACGACCTGACCGCAGCCGCCCAGAAGGCCGGCGAGTCCGTGCCCGACTACGTGCGCGAGTCCATCGAGGATCCGAACAAGGTCGTCGTCGCCGGCTACCAGCCCGGCGTCATGCCCCAGAACTTCAAAGAGAGCCTGTCCAGCGAGGAGATCGACGCGCTCGTTGCCTACGTGGGCGGGGAGGAGGCCAAGTGACCAGCACGACGCACGCCGAAGCGCAGCACGGCACCGGCCACGGGGACATGCCCCGTCGGCGCGGCTACCTGATGCGACCCGGCTGGGTTCGTGCCGCGTGGGTCACTCCCGCCGCCTTTTTCATCGGGATGTACATCGTCGTCACCCTCCGCTGGCTCGCCGGCTGGGACCCGGTCTACGACTGGGAGATCATCATCCTGATCGCGGGGATGGTCACCGCCCCGATCGGCTTCCTCCTCGGGCTCGGCGCCTTCGACTACTGGCTGTACTGGGTGTCGGGGCGCGCGACGCTCGTCGACGACCACGCGAGCCACGGCGCGTACCGGTGGACCGACTACTTCAAGGTCAACACCGACCACAAGGTGATCGGCATCCAGTACCTCGTCACGACGTTCTTCTTCTTCATCGTCGGCGGGTTCCTCGCGATGTTGTTCCGGGCCGAGCTCGCCCAGCCGGGAATGCAGTTCTTCGACACGCAGACCTTCAACGGGCTCGTGTCGGCGCACGCGACGCTGATGATCTTCGTGTTCATCATCCCCGCGTTCGCGGGCCTCGCGAACTTCGCGGTGCCACTGATGCTGGGCGCCCCGGACATGGCGTTCCCGCGGTTGAACGCCCTCTCGTTCTGGATGTTGCCCGTCGCCGGAACGTTGTTCCTCGCGAGCTTCCTCGCGCCCGGCGGCGCCTTCGCGACGGGATGGACGAGCTACGCCCCGCTGGCGTCGGAGCAGCCGTTCGGCCAGGTGTTCTTCAACATGGGCGTCCAGTGGGCCGGCGCGTCGTCGATCGCGACCGCGCTGAACTTCCTCGTCACGATCATCACGATGCGTGCGCCGGGCATGACGTTCTGGCGCATGCCGCTGCTCGTCTGGGCGAACTTCACGACGTCACTCCTCGTCGTCATCGCGACGCCGTTCATCGCCGGCTCGCAGTTCTTCGTGATGTTCGACCGGGTGATGCACACGAGCTTCTTCACGCCCGACAACGGCGGATACGTGCTCGGCTACCAGCACATCTTCTGGTTCTACTCGCACCCGGCGGTCTACATCATGGTCTTACCGGGCTTCGGGATCATCTCGGAGATCATCTCCGTGTTCAGCCGAAAACCGATCTTCGGCTACCGGCTGATGGCCGTCTCGCTGATCGGGATCCTCGTGCTCGCGTTCTCCGTGTGGGCGCACCACATGTTCGTCGCCGGCATGGCCGACTGGCTGCGGATCCCGATGATGATCACGACCCTCCTGATCGCCGTGCCGACTGGGATCAAGGTGTTCTCATGGCTGGCGACGCTGTGGGAGGGGAAGCTCCACCTGACCACGCCGATGCTCTTCGCCCTCGGCTTCATCTCGACGTTCGTGATCGGCGGACTGTCCGGGATCTACCTCGCCGCGGTGCCGATCGACATCCACGCGTCCGACACCTACTTCATCGTCGCGCACATCCACTACGTGCTCTTCGGCGGGTCCGTGTTCACGATCTTCGCCGGGCTCTACTACTGGTTCCCGAAGATGACCGGGCGGATGTTCAACGAGCGCCTCGGCAAGCTCCACTTCTGGCTGACCTTCGTCGCCTTCAACGCCACGTTCTTTCCGATGCACTGGGTGGGGCTCGACGGGATGCCGCGCCGTGTCGCGGACTACGCGGGGACCTACGGGGCGATCAACATGGTGATCTCGATCTTCTCCTTCGTCCTCGGTGCGTCTGTTGTCGTGTTCGTCTACAACATGATCACGAGCTGGGCGCGCGGGCCGATCGCCGGGTCGAACCCCTGGAAGGCAATGACGATCGAGTGGCAGGTCTCCTCGCCGCCTCCGGTCTTCAACTTCGACGAGATCCCGCAGGTGGTCGGCAGCCCGTACGAGTACGGCGTCCCGGGCGCCAAGCACGTCGTCCTCAAGGGCGGCACGCTCCAGGAGACACATGCATGAGCGAGCATCTCGGCGAGCAGGAAGATGCAAAGCGCGTGCTGGTCGTCGCGAACGAGACCCTCGCGGGCGAGGAGCTCGTCGACGCCGTCCGCGCGCGCGCGGCCGAGGGGCCGATCCGCACGCTGGTGATCGCACCCGTGAGCGACCCACGCTCGGGCTACGTCGTCTATCGCAACACGCGCCGCGCGTCCGCAGGCCGACGGCTCGACCGGATGGTCGCGGCGCTTCGCGAGGCCGGGATCCCGGCGCACGGCGACGTCTACGAGGGAGGGCCCGTGGCCGCGGTGCGGGATGCCCTCGCCCAGGAGCCGATCGACGAGCTCATCGTGTCGACGCATCCCAAGGAGTCATCGGGTTGGCTCCGCCGCCGAAACGTCCTGGACGAGCTGCGGCGCCTCGCCGGAGACCGCCCGTTCACGCATGTCGTCTCCGACGTCGCGGCGCGGACGGGACAGGCGAACGTCCTCGTGGTCGCGAACGAGACGGTGCTCGGCGAACCGCTCCTGCATCGCATCCGCCAGCGCGCCGCCGAGGGACCGGCCGGCTTCCTCATCGTGTGCCCGCAGTCCGATTCGGGCCGGGGGGAGCATCGCGAGGCCGAGCGGCGCCTGCGTGCGGCGCTCTCGACCCTTCGTGACGAGGGGATCGAGGCGCACGGCCAGGTGGCGCACCCCGATCCGTACACGGCCGCGATGCAGGTGATCGAGGACGAGCGGGTGGACGAGGTGATCGTCTCGACGTTCAGTGGCGAGCGCTCCGGCTGGCTCCGCCGCGACGTCGTCGGACGCCTGCGCAAGGACGCGGGCGTGCCCGTCGAGCACGTGGTCGCCGACGAGCCCGCCGCGATCGGAGCCGCGCGATGAGCGCCCACGCCGAAGCCTCCGAGCACCACCACGGGCCGCCCACGGCGAACCACAGCTCGCGCCTCGACTCGACGACGCTCGGGATGTTCCTCTTCATCGCCTCCGAGGCGATGCTCTTCGGCGCGTTCTTCACCGCGTACTTCTTCGTGCGCGTCGTCAACCCGCTCGCCCCCGCGACATGGCCGCCGCCGCCATACGAGTTTCCGGTCTTCGTCGCCGGCGTGAACACCGCGATCCTCGTCACGTCGAGCTTCACGATCCACTGGGCGACGCAGTCGATCAAGCGGAACGACCGCAACGGCCTGCGCGCGGGCCTCGTCCTCACGATCCTCCTCGGCGCCGCGTTCCTCTTCACGCAGCTCGTCGAGTACGCCCACGTCGGGTTCAACACGAGCGACGGCGCGTTCGCCTCGGTGTTCTTCGGGCTGACGGGCCTGCACGGCGCGCACGTCGCAGTCGGGCTGACGCTGCTCACGATCTCCGCGGTGCGCGCCTTCCGCGGCCACTTCTCCGCCGAGCACCACCACGGCGTCGAGATCCCCGGGATCTACTGGCACTTCGTCGACGTCATGTGGATCATCGTGTTCTTCGCCGTGTACGTCCTGTAGCGCGCGTTCGTCTGCGGCGAACCCGCACCGGGTGTCGACGATCAGGTAAACAGTGCGGTGTGACGACCGCATCGATCGGTTGCCAGCGTAGGGAGGCTTCCCGAAGGGGAGCATCCTGGTGAAGAACCCGCTGCGCGACGAGTCGTCCGCCTTCCAGGTCGTGCTGATCACGCTCGGCGGAGCGCTGCTCGTGGTGATCGCCGCCTGGCTCAACACGTGGCTCGGGCTCGCCGTGTTCGTCGTCCTGGTCGGCGTGGCGCTTTGGACGATCCGCGGCGGGCTCATCCAGAAGCCTCCCCAGGCGCACGTGGTGCACGACGACGAACCCACTCACAAGGTTCTCGTGATCGCGAACGAGACGGTCGGCGGGGACGAGCTCCTCGCGCTCCTGGGGACGAGGTCGATCGACGTGGACGAGCAGGTCCTCCTCGTCTGCCCGGCGCTCAACTCGCGCGTGCGGACGTGGACGTCGGACGAGGATCCCGCCCGAGCGGGCGCGCAGGAACGGCTCGACGCGAGCCTCTCGCGTCTGGCGGAGGCAGGGGTGAGCGCGCGTGGCGAGATCGGGGACGGCGACCCGCTCCAGGCGCTCGAGGATGCGCTTCGCGAGTTCCCGGCCGACGAGATCGTCGTCTCGACCCATCCCCCTGGGCGCTCGCACTGGCTCGAGCAGGGGGTCGTCGAGCAGGCACGCCAGCGCTACGACGTGCCGATCACGCACGTCGTCGTCGATCTCGCCGCGGCCGAGAGCGTGTGAGCGTGGGAAAGGGTGTCCGACTTCAGTCGGACGCCAAACGGGCTACTTTCCTGCGTTCTCCGACACGTAGGTCGCGACGGCCTGGATCTGGGCGTCGCTCAGCTGGCCCTTGAACGACGGCATGCCGCCCTTGCCGTTCGTGACCCGGTCGATCACGAGCTCCTTGGGCGGCTTCGCCTCGTCGAGGTTCGGCCCGACCGTGCCGGTCGACCCGGCGGCCTTCAGCGTGTGGCACCCGGTGCAGCCTGCCGTCGCGAAGATCGTCTTCCCGTCCGCCGCGCCACCCGGGGGCGTCGGCTTTGGCGGATTCGCGGGGTTGATGATCTGGCCGCTGGCGTCGAGCCCGGCAACCGAGGCGACGTAGGTCGCGACGTCGTCCGCGTCCTGACCCGTGAAGATGTCCCGCGGCATCCCCGGCGACCCCGTGGACGGCTTCGTGACCGCGTACGCCATCTGGTCGCGCACGACCTGGAGGATCGTGTCCTCGCCGAGCCCGTCCTTCCGCGACTGGAGGAATGCGTAGTCGAGGTTCGGGCCGATCGCCCCGGTCGTGCCCGCGTCGGCGAGCGTATGGCAGCTGCCGCAGCCCTGCTTGAAGAGCTCCTTGCCGTGGATCTTGTCCCCGGACGACGCATCCGTGTACCCGACGGTGCCGCCGCAGGCTGCGAGCCCGAGCGCGCCGACGAGCGAGAGGACGAGGAGCACGACGACCTGCAGGGGGCGCCGACGCAGAGAGGATGACAGCGAGCGCTCCACGCGGAGCGAGTCTATCCCGACGCGTTCTTGCGCAGCTGCTTCAACTGTGCGCGCACGACGCTCGCATTCGGGTCGTCGGGCGACAGCTTCAGGAACCTCTGATACGCGGTGATCGCCGTGGTCACGTCCCCCGTCTGCTGAGCCGTCTGCGCGAGCTCGAGCTGCACGTTGGGGTCGTTCGGCTGGAGCCGCACGAGCTGCTTGTACGCGTCGATCGCGGCAACCGCCTCGGCGCCTGCCTGCTGGTAGAGGGTCGATGCGCTGTTCGTCACCTCGGAGGTCACGGCGCTCTGGAGTGGGTCCGTGAGCGTCGCCTGCCCGGCCTTCGTCGTCAGCGTCGGGAACGCGACGCCGGGCGCGCGGAAGGCAGCGGTGATCTGTGCCTGCTGCAGCTGCTGCTGGAACTCGCTCGCCCGCGTGAGGTGCAGGCCGGCGAGCTCACGGTACGCCTCCGGCGACCTCGGCTTGAGGGCGATCGCGCGGTTGAGCGCGTCGATCGCGTCGGACGTGTCGCCCTCCGTCTGGTACGCCGTCGAGAGGTCGCGCCAGGCCTGGGCGCTCTTCGGGTTCTCGGCTGCCTGCTTCTGCGCGTCGGACACGGACTGCCCGGAGCTCGTCCCGCCCTGGTCCCGGAAGATGTCGCCGATCCCCGTTCCGCCGGCGCCGACGCCGAAGATCACGAAGCCGAGGCCGAAGACGAGCGCGAGGAGCACGAACATCCACTTCGCGTGGCGGCGTAGCCGGGGGAAGAACATGGTGTCCTCGATCGACGGCGCCGTCGAGGCGCGCGGCCGCGGCGCTACGGCAGCATGCGGCTTCGTGCTCTTCGGGCGGCTCTTCTCGAATCGGGCCATGCACTCGTCCCTCGTCGGTAGCGGTCCTCGCCGTGTACGAGAGTAGCTGCAACCCGATCGGGCGACCCGCCCAAAACCACGGCCGCAACGGGATCTTCGACGGGGTCGAACGGCGACCCCGCGAGCGAGACGACGGCCAGGTCGGCCTGCTTCCCCGGCACGAGCGAACCGATCTCGGCGTCCATCCCGAGCACGCGGGCGCCGCCGAGCGTCGCGAGCTCGAGCGCCCGTCCGGCCGAGAGCGCGTCGGGCCTGCCCGCGCGGGCGCGCGCGGCGACGATCGCCGACCGAAGCTCCTCGAACAGGTCGAACGACGGCGTCGAGGCGGGGCTGTCCGTCGCGATGCCGACCGGGATCCCGGCGGCGAGGAGCTCCTCGAGCGGCGCGACTCCGCAGCCGAGGTAGCCGTTCGAGCGAGGGCAGTGCGCGACCCCGGCCCCGGCGTCCGCGAGGAGCCGGATCTCCTCCTCGCCGACGTCGACGCAGTGTGCGGCCATCACCGTCGGTCCCAGGAGGCCGGCCTCGGCGAGCAGGCGGATACCCGTCGTCCCGGGCGGCGGCACGAGCAGCTCGGAGAACGCCGCCCAGTCGCCGGAGCCTTCGAGGAGGTACAGCCGCTCGGAGACGCTCTCCGCGAGATGGGTCGCGACGGGTAACCCGAGCCCGGCGCACGCCTCGTACAGCTCGAGGGTGCACGTGTACGGGGCGTGCGGTGACACGCCGAGGCGCACCCGGTCGGAGAGCACGGGCTCGACTCGCATCCGCATCTCCTCGAACCGGCCGAGCGCAGAGGCATCGCGGCCGAAGACCTCGAGGTAGACGATCGCCCGGAGGCCCGTCTCCGCCGCCGCCTCCGCCGCCGCGCCGACGAAGCTGCAGTCCCCGACCGTCGTGATTCCCGACCGCAGGCACTCGTGCGCGCCGTCGGTCGCGATCGCGCGCATCTGGTCGAGGTCGAGCAGGCTCTTCCGCGAGACGTGCAGGCCGATCCACGAGGAGAACGGGAGGCCGTCTCCGAACCCCGCGTACACGGCGTACTCGAGGTGGGAATGGCAGTCGACCAGCCCCGGGACGATCACACAGCCGTCAAAGCGTTCGCCCGTCCCCAGGTGGGCCGCAGGACCCACGGCCGCGATCGTGCCGTCGTCGGCGATCGCGACCGAGCCGTCGCGAATCGGCTCGCCCTCGACCGGGACGAGCCAATCGGCCGAAAGTGTCCTCACAAGGCTTCGGCCTGGGCGGCCGACCGCTCCCAGCGGCGCTCCATCAGGACGGAGAGCCAGATCGACAGCTCGTAGAGCACGAGGAGCGGCGCGACCTCGAGCACGAGCGAGACGGGGTCGACGGTCGGCAGGAGGATCGCGAAGACGAGCATGACGACGTACCCGACGCGGCGGTTGCTGCGCAGCCGGGCCGACGAGAGCACGCCAAGCCGGACGAGGGCGAGCACGAAGATGGGCATCTCGAAGGCGATCCCGAACGCGAGCAGCGTCAGCGCGACGAACGAGAGGTAGTAGCTCGCCCGGATCTGCGTCGTGTACAGGTCGGAGTCGTACTCGACGAGGAAGGTCAAGGCCCTCGGCAGCACGATCACGTAGCAGAACACGAGCCCCGTGGCGAAGAGCGCGGTGGAGAGAACGACGAACGCGCCGAGCACTCGCTGCGTGTCGTCCTTGACGGCCGGCGCGAGGAACGCCCACACCTGCCAGAGGATGACCGGCAGGACGAGCGCGATCGCCGCGTAGAAGCTCACCTTCAGTGACGTGATGAACGGCTCCGTCACACCGAAGGCGACGAGATTTTGATGGCCCGGCGGGAGCAGCTCCTTGAGCCGCTCGATCAGGTCGTCGTGGAACGCGTAGGCGAGCGCGAACGCCGGGATGATCGAGCCGAGACAGATGAACAGGCGGTGCCTGAGCTCCGCGAGGTGCTCGACGAGGCTCGCTTCCTCCTCGTGGCCGAGGCGCCGCGGCAGCATGCGGGCCATCGCGGTGCGCCGGGGCTAGGAAACGGTGTCGCGCTCGCGGGCCGGGGTCGCGGGGGTCGACGGCTCCGCGGGCGGGAGCTCCGCCATCTCCTCGACGCGGTCGTCGTCGTCCTTGCCGGACACCGACTCCTTGAACTCCCGCATGCCCTTCCCCAGCTGGCGGCCCATCTCCGGGAGCCGCTTCGGCCCGAAGACGAGGAGCAGGACGAGCAGGAGGATCAGGAGCTCCCAGATGCCGATTCCGAATGGCATTGCGACAGCGTACCACCGGCGTTTCCCCGCCCGTGGGTGCCCCCACCGGACTGTCGCAGAGGCCGGGTCCGGCTACCATCGGAGATGTGAGCGCGCGGGCTTCGCGCCTGTGCGCCCCGCCCCGTCGACACGCAAACGAAGGACGCTTGTGGCACTGCTCGAGATCACGAACCTCCATGTCGGCCTGGAGGACGGCACCGAGATCGTCAAGGGTGTCGACCTCGCGATCGACACGAACTCAAAACACGCGATCATGGGGCCGAACGGCTCGGGCAAGTCGACGCTCGCGTACGCCCTGATGGGCCACCCCGCGTACGAGATCACGGAGGGCGAGATCCGGCTCGACGGGGAGTCCCTGCTCGAGCTGGAGGCGGACGAACGCGCGCAGCGCGGTCTCTTCCTCGCCTTCCAGTACCCGCATGCGATCCCGGGCGTCACCGTCACGAGCTTCCTGCGCAGCGCGATCAACGCGAAGCGCAAGGCGGCGAACGGCGGCGAGGACGACCCTGTGCCGGTGAAGGAGTTCCGGACGGAGCTCCTCGCGGCGATGGAGCACCTCAAGGTGCCGCGGGAGCTCGCGCAGCGCTACCTCAACGACGGTTTCTCGGGCGGCGAGAAGAAGCGCGTCGAGATCCTCCAGATGGCGATGCTGAAGCCGCGCATCGCGATCCTCGACGAGACCGACTCCGGGCTCGACATCGACGCGCTCCGCATCGTCGCGGAGGGCGTGAACACCCTGGTCGGCCCCGAGATGGGCGCTCTGGTGATCACGCACTATCAGCGGATTCTGAACTACGTCACGCCCGACCACGTGCACGTCTTCGTCGGCGGGCAGGTCGTCGCCTCGGGCGGCGCGGAGCTCGCGCACCAGCTCGAGGCCGAGGGCTACGAGGCGTTCATCCCCGCGGGCGTCGCAGTCGAAGCGGAAGGGACGACATGAGCCAGAGCGAGACCGAGATCATCCGGGACATCCGATCCGACTACGGCTACGGCTGGCACGTCGACGACCTCTCGACGATCTACAAGGCGCCCAAGGGGCTTTCGCACGGGCTGATCGACGTCATCTCCGACCACAAGTCCGAGCCCGACTGGATGAGGCAGTTCCGCCACAAGTCGCTCGACTACTTCCTCGCGCGGCCGATGCCGTCGTGGGGCGCTGACCTCTCGGGGATCGACTTCGACAACATCCACTACTACGTCAAGCCGACCGAGAAGCAGGCAGACAAGTGGGAGGACCTCCCCGCGGAGATCCTCGACACCTGGGACCGGCTCGGGATCCCGGAGGCCGAGAAGAAGTACCTCGCGGGCGTCGGGGCGCAGTACGAGTCCGAGGTCGTCTACCACAAGCTTCACGAGGACCTCACGCGCAAGGGCGTGATCTTCCTCGACATGGACTCGGGGCTCCGTGAGCACGAGGAGCTGGTGAAGCAGTACTTCTCGACGATCATCCCGCAGAACGACAACAAGTTCGCGGCGCTCAACTCCGCCGTCTGGTCGGGCGGGTCGTTCATCTACGTGCCGCCGGGCGTCTCGATCGAGATGCCGCTCCAGGCCTACTTCCGCATCAACGCGGAGAACATGGGCCAGTTCGAGCGGACGCTGATCATCGTCGACGAGGGCGCCTACGTGCACTACGTCGAGGGCTGCACCGCGCCGATCTACTCGTCCGACTCGCTGCACTCCGCGGTCGTCGAGATCGTCGTCAAGCCGCGTGGGCGGTGCCGCTACACGACGATCCAGAACTGGTCGAACAACGTCTACAACCTCGTCACGAAGCGCGCGGTTGCGTACCAGGACGCGACGATGGAATGGGTCGACGGGAACCTCGGCTCGAAGGTGACGATGAAGTACCCGGCGATCTGGCTGATGGGCGAGCGGGCGCACGGCGAGGTGCTCTCGATCGCGTTCGCCGGCAAGGGGCAGCACCAGGACGCGGGCGGCAAGGTCGTGCACGTCGCGAAGAACACGACGAGCGTGATCACGTCGAAGTCGATCTCGAAGAACGGGGGTCGCGGCGGCTACCGCGGCCTGCTCGAGGTCGCGAAGGGCGCGACGGGCTCGAAGTCGAAGGTCGTCTGCGACGCGCTGATCCTCGACGAGGACTCGCGCTCGGACACGTACCCGTACATCGACGTCAAGGAGAACGACGTCGACCTCGGCCACGAGGCGACTGTCTCCAAGATCGGCGAGGAGCAGCTCTTCTACCTGATGAGCCGTGGCCTGTCGGAGGCCGAGGCGAGCGCGATGATCGTCTCGGGGTTCGTCGAGCCGATCACGAAGGAGCTCCCGCTCGAGTACGCGGTCGAGATGAACCGCCTGATCCAGCTGCAGATGGAAGGCTCCGTCGGCTGAGGGGCCGGGGGACGGGACGCCGCACCGACTCGTGACCGGGAGAGCCGATCTGCTCGAGCGCTACCAGGCGCTTCCGCTGCCGACGACGAAGGACGAGCACTGGCGGTTCACCGACCTGCGTGGCTTCGACCCGGATGCGTGGATCGCCGAGACCGCGGCGCCCTCCGACGTCGCGTCGATGCTCGATCTCGACGTCGCGGCGACGGCGACCATCACGGAGTCGGGCATCACGGTGTCGGACTTCAGTCCGACACCTGCTCTTCGCTTCGAACCCCTTTCGGACGACCATCCGCTGCTCGGCTCACTGGTCAAGCCGGACGACAAGCTGCGCGCGCACAACGCGGCTGTGTGGCAGAACGGGCTGCTCGTCCACGTCGCAGAGGGAGCCGTGCTGGAGAAGCCGCTCTACCTGCGGGTTGCGACCACAGCGCCGGGCGGCTCGCTCTTCTGGCGGGTCCTCGTCGTCGCCGAGCCGGGCTCGCGGTTCACCTTCGTTCAGGAGCTGACCTCGACCGACGAGGCCCTCGAGTCGTACGCCAACGGGGTCGTCGAGGTGCTGGTGCGCGACGGTGCCAACGCCGAGATCGTGAACGTCCAGCGCCTCTCCCGGAAGGCCTGGCTGTTCGCCTCGTGCCACGCTCGCGTCGAGCGCGACGCGGAGCTCGACTGGGTCGAGGGAGGCTTCGGGTCGGCCAAGGGCAAGGTCTGGATCCAGAACGACCTCGCAGGGCGGGGCGCGACGTCACGCGTCACGGGCGCGTACTTCGCCGACGGCTCCCAGCATCTCGACTACGACACCTACCAGCTCCACGCCGCGCCCGACACGACGAGCGACTTCGCGTTCAAGGGCGCGCTCCGGGATAGGGCGGCGACGGTCTGGCGCGGGATGATCCGCGTCGAGGAGGGTGCGCAGAAGACCAACGCGTACCAGGAGAACCGCAACCTCCTGCTCTCGAAGACTGCGACCGCCAACTCGATCCCGGGCCTCGAGATCCTGGCGAACGACGTCCGGTGCACCCACGGTGCGACGCTGTCGCAGGTCGACCGTGAGCAGCTCTTCTACCTGATGGCCCGCGGCCTGCCCAGGGCAGAGGCGGAACGCCTCGTCGTGCGGGGCTTCTTCCAGGACGTGCTGGACCGGATCGAGCTCGAGCCGGTCCGCGAAGCGCTCGGCGCGGCGCTCGAGGCCCGGATCCCCCAGACCTGACCGCTCCGAAAGCGGCGCGAGAGCGCTTGTGTCGATTCGACACAAGCTGTCGGCAACCCGGGCCGGTCCGATGGCACGATGGGGCTATGCGCTGCTCCTGTTGCGCTGGTGAGTCGCTCGACATCTTCGGCGAGAAGGGCGCCCGCCGTGAGCTACGCCGGTACCTGCGAAAGGGGCTGGGAGGCGCCGACGCACGGCTGATCGTCGCGTGGGCGGAGGACAGCGGTCTCGCAGGCGCGACGGTTGTCGAGATCGGCGGCGGCATCGGTCAGGTCGAGGCCGAGCTTCTCCGCCGCGGAGCCGCCACGGGGACGATCGTCGAGGTGGTCTCCGCGTACGCCGGGCCTGCCGCGGAGCTCGCCGAGGCGACCGCCGTCGCCGATCGCAGCTCGTTCCTCCTGGCCGACCTGGTGGAGACCCCCGAGGCGATCGAGCCCGCCGACATCGTCGTCCTGCGCCGGGTCGTGTGCTGCTCGGCGGTCGGCCCTGCGCTTCTCGCCGCCGCCGCCGGCAAGACGCGACGCATGCTGCTGGCGAGCTATCCGCGCGAACGCGCGCTGGTGAGGGCCTTCGTCCGTCTCCAGAACGTGCTCTTCGGCCTGATCCGCAAGCGGTTCCGGGTGTACCTGCACGCTCCCGCCGAGCTGGAGCGTTCGGCCGCCGAGCACGGCCTGCGCCGGACGCGCGTCGCCAGAGGCGCGGTCTGGGAGACGGCGCAGTTCGAGGTCGCCCGGTCCTGACGATTCCCTGACATCGTCATGAGGGTCTGATGACCCGGTCGACCTATGGTCAGAGCATGCGACTCCTCGCCATCGCCGGGCTCCTGGCCGCAATCCTCATCCTGCTCCTCTAGCGGGCGACCCGCGCTCCCGCACGGCTCCCACTGCCGTGCTTAGGCGCTTGCCTCGAAGTGTCGCGGCGTGTCGTCGGCTGAGCCCAGTGTCTGCTCGTCCACCGCGCCTTGCAGGAAGCCAAGGCGCTCGAGGTGTCGCTCGACGGCCACGCGCAGCAGGCCGTGTGTCGCGAGCGGACGGAAGGTGTGGTCCGCGCCGGGGACGATCTCGAGCGACACGCCGTTGTGCTCGAGTTCCGCACGGTAGCCCGGGCCGAGGTGCTTCTCGAGATAGAGCAGACCTGGATGTCCTGGGCTGAAAACCATCAGCATCGAGACGCGCTGCTCGGCCAACCGCTCCAGGGCGGCTCGGATCGAGCGCGCGTGCCAGCCCTCGTCGACTCGACCGAGCGCGAGGAGCGCCGCACCCCGCACGGCCTGGCGGCCATGGACTCGCGCGCCGCGCATCAGGACACGGTGCCAGCGGCGCGGGCTTCGCAGGAGCCGTCCCGCCAACCCGAGGGCGTGCATCGACGGAACGTGCTCGTCCCAGAACAGGACGGCGGGGTTCACGAGCACGACGAAGCTCGCTCCTCCATGAGAGAGGGCCGTGTGCAGGCTCCAGTAGGCGCCGGAGCACAGACCGAGGAGTGCGATGCGGGGTGCGCCCGCGCGCCGCTCGATCCAGCGCACGGCGGTGCTCACGTCCTCGGCAAAGTCGGTCACGTAGAGGCGGCCGACCTCGTCAGAAGCGCGCTCGTCCTGCGCGGGGTTTCCGTCACTGTCCCCGATCCCGGAGAGATCGAGTCGAAGCGAGGGAAGACCTCTCGAGGCCCAGCTCCGTGCATAGCTCGTCCACAGCCGCCCGGGCCCAGAGCGCCGGATCGCCCCGGCGTTGAGGAACACGAGCCACGGATCGCCGTCTGCCTCGCCGTCGCTGGGCTCGCACGTGACTCCGACGAGGGTCCCCCGAGGGCCATCGAGCGCAATCGTCTCCTCGCGGATCCCTCCAGCGAGCCTCATCACCGGTCTGGTCGGCACGTCCGGCTCGTGGGCCTGGCCCTCCTGCGTGGACAGCGATTCGAGCCAGTCCACGACGAGTGCGCTGCACGGACGCGGAAGCGCGCCGAGATGCGGCTCGTCCCAGACCGTCGCCAGCTCGGGAACGACCTCGCCTCGGACGTCGGCACGGGTAGCTCGCAACCAGTCGGCGAGCGTCGCGGCAACGCGATCACGGTGCGTCACGGCGATCAGCGCGTGGCGAGCCGTGACGCTGGCAGGGTCGAGGTCCAGAAGATCGATCGATGCGATCGCGTTCGCCTCCTCGGCGGTCACGAGGAAGCCGCTCGCCTCGACCGCCGTCGTGGACACGCCCTGAACCGGGCCAGGCATCACGCCGTGGTCCGCCGCGGCGATTCGCTCGAAGGCGCGCAGCTCGCGGAGGTACGCCGCACCGGTGGGATAGGGGGAGAGCAGCGCGAGACCCGAGACGTCCTGCTCGGATGCGGCGCAGGCGGCGAGCGTGCCTCCGATTCCGAGCCCGGCGAGCACCACGTCGTCCACGCCCGTGCTCGACCGAAGGGTCGCGGTCGCCTCGCGGATCACGTCGGTCCACGTCGCGACCGTCTCGATCCCTTCATCTGGGCGCGGGTCGGCGCTGTCTCCATTGCCCGGCCAGTCGAAGCGGAGCACCGGCCAGCCCTCCTCCGCGAGGCGCCGCGCGAGCGTTCGCAACGGACGGTACGTGCACAGGTTCTGGTACCCGAACGGCGGGCACAAGACGACGCCCAGCGAGCGCAGAGGGACGCCGTGGGGCCGCATCAGCATCCCGTGCAGGGCCTGGCCCAACCCGAAAAGCAAGGGCGTCTGGATCATGAAACGCGGAGCTCGGCCGAGCCGAGCGAGTTGAGTGGACGTAGACGGATCCCTCGGTAGGAAGCGTCTGCGCCACGAGGGGTGAGCGCGAGCGTATGCGAGCCTCCGGGTGGGATGCTGAAGAAGTCGTCCGACGTCGAGTAGTCCGGGGCGTCGACGGCGACGGCGTAGGCGAGTCGACGGCTATGGACCACCGCGGTTACGTGACCGTCGTCCCCCACCGTCCCCACCGCTTCGAGCCCGCCGTCCTCGAGGGCGGCCGAGGCTGCTGACAAACCCCCGGGGAAGTGGAGCGCGCGTGAGCGGAGCGCCCCGTTCACACGGAGCTCCACGGCGATCACGTCGCAAGCGGGCGGGCCGAAGCGATATGCGTGTCCCGCGTCGACGAAACGTCCGAGGATCCCCTCGACCGACGTCTCCACGACCGTGTGGGGTCCGAGCTCCAGTTCCGCGGCGCCTGCCTCGACCGCCCGCCCGTCGGCGCGAACGAGCCGAACGCCCAGCTCGGCGCGCGTCGGCTCATGCGTGTCGTTCGCGGCGTGCACCGCGATCCCGTTCGTTCCCTCGTCGGTCATCCACACGGAGACGGGGGCGAGCGCGCGGGAGACGTACCAGTACGCCGCCTTCGGGCGGCCCCGGCTGTCGAGAACGCCCCAGCCCGCACCCGGCAGAATGTCGTTCAGGGTCCAGAGCAGGGCTCCCGTGCACGCCGATCTGCCTCGCCGCCACTCGCCGAGCGTCGCCGCCATCACCTCGCCGGTCACGACCCGCGAGCAGGCGCGGTAGCGCTCCGGGTCGACAGAGCGAAGCAGCACCGGGTCGAGGCGGAACAGCTCGCGGAGGTAGTGGTCGCGGACATCGTCGAAGTCCCAGCCGGCGCCGCTGTCGCGGGGCACGCCTGCCTTCCACGTCGGCTGATGGCTGTCCGCCACCCCAAGCTCTGCGAGCACGGCCTCGCCGGGCACATTGGCGAACGCGAGACACTCGGTGGCGAAGCGAACGTCTGCGCGGCGGGCGTCGTCGAGCGGCCGCCTGTAGGCGCCGACGCCGAAGTAGTGGGCGACGCCTGCGCCCGGACGGAAGGGAAGCTCTCCACCTGTCGGCGAGGACGTGACGTAGTGCGCGTCGACGTCGAGCTCCTTCACGAGCCCCGGGAGGAGAAGGTCGAAGAGCGCGCCCCGTCCGAGCTCGAGCCCAAGCCCGAGCATCGCGACTTGCTGCTCGATCTCGCTGTTGCCACAGAGGACGACGAGGCTCGGGTGGGCCCCGGCCGCCCCAAGGAAGCTGCGGGCCTCGTGGTCGATCGCCGAGCAGAACGCGTCGTCGTCGGCCGGATAGTCGAGGCTCGCGAACGGGAAGTCCTGCCAAACGAGGATCCCGAGCTCGTCGCACAGCGCGTACAGCTCTTCGCTGCCGTAGACGCCAACGCCGGGTAGTCGGATCATGTTCATGCCGGCATCGCGGGCAAACGTGAGGAGGCGGCGTAGGTCGTCTCCTCGCCTGTCGACGCCCAGGGCGTCTGGCAGCACATTGCCGCCACGACAGAAGATGGGCTCACCGTTGACGGAGACGACGAGGCCCGGGTCGTCCACGACCTCGACCGTTCTGAAGCCGACGCGGCCGCAGTCGAAGCTCGCTTCGCCCCATTCACCGAGGACAGACGCGGAGACCTCGTACAGCGCGGGCCGACCGTGTGTGTGCGGCCACCATAGCTCCGGGTCGGGAATCAGGGCAGCGGCCTCCACCCTGCCGTCCTCGAATCGGAGCTCTGCCTCGACCTCGCACCGCGGGCCGACAACTCGGAGCGTCCCGCCGGTCGGGAGCGAGCTGCCGAGCGCCCGCCACGAACCGGCTATGCGGACGATGCCGTCGGTGCCCGCGACGATCGCGCGGAGCGCGAGGTCGTCGAGCGCTACGCTCCTGCGCCGAACGAGTGAGACGGGTCGCCAGGGGCCGACCGGGGCAGGCCCGGGCGCAAAGGCCGGGATGCGGCCGACGAGCGTCGTCCGGAACCATCGGAGGCCCTGGTCCAGAACGAGTCGCGTGCGCCACCGCGCCCGCGGACGCTTCGAGGCGAGCAACGGTGCGAGCGCAGTGATGCCGATTACGAGCTCGTTCTCGTCGCGCAGGAGCTCCCTCACGGCGATCTCGTGTGCGACATGCATGTCAGCGCTCGAGAGGACGTGCACGCCGTTGAGCCAGACCTGCGCGACCGTCGCCAGCCCTTCGAGACGCAGCGACGTCTCTTCGTCTGCCGCGTCGGGCTCGGCCGTGAACCGGCAGCGGAACCACCAGTCCTCGGCGTCGAGATCACGGGTCTCAAGCGCCGCCAGAGGCCCGGCCGCCTGGAGCGCGCTCGCAGCCGTCCCTGGGGCCCTGAAGGGAAGGAACTCCGCGTCGAGACCGTCGAGCCGCTCGTCGGTCGCGCCCGGCGCAACCCCGACCGCGCTCCAGCCGTCCTCGAGCGCCCTCCGCACGACCATCTCGCCCGACTTCCGCGACCCCGTCAGCATCCGGGCCGTCCCGTAGCGGGCGTAACGAGGGCAGCCATCGCTCCGTCCCAGAGATCGGCGAGGGCGCCGATGGGCTGCGCGACATCGAGCTCCCGACCGGTCGACGTTGCTCTGGCAAGCTTGAAGAGCAGGGTCTTCGACGCCCCCGCGAGCTCCCCGAAACGAGACGCAGCCGAGGCATACCCGCCCGCGCCGTCGTCGAGCCACTCGAGGAAGCTTTGCGCAACTTCCCAGGCCGCCCCACACTGGCGAGCGGTGACGAATGCGTATTCGTGGAACGCTCGCTCGCCGCGTGCCTGGAGAAACGGGAGATCGGCGGCGAGGCGTTCCCCGAAGCGGCGGACGGGGTTCGTCGTGGGGCGCCGGTCGAGCTGCAGCGTCAATAGCTCCTCCGCGAGCGGTCGCAGAGCATCGCGGTCGGGTCGCGGGAGCCGGTCCGACCGGACGAGCTCGATGTAGGGGGGAAGCACGTCGTCCGAGAAGTCGCGTCCGACGCGCAGGAGGTTCCGGTAGTCCTCGCCCTCGAGCTCGAAGAGGCCCGGCCCGTGAAAGTAGACGAGTCGCTCCGCAGAAGGCTCGATCGCGGCGACGGCGATCGAGCTCTTCTCGTGCGTTTCCCGGTAGCTTCGCCCGGCGGTGTCGGGGAGGTAGTACGAATCGACCTCGACGATCACCGTTCGGCCCAGCTCGGCCTGGGTCTCGAGATGCTCTGGCAGCGTCCGGTAGACGACGAATTCCTGCACTTCGAGGCCGTAGAGTCGTTCCAGCGCCTCCGGCGGCGGCTTGAAGAACGTCCACTGATCACCCTCGAAGTCCGCGACCGTCACGAATCCGAGCATCGCGAGCGGCTCGTCGCCTCGCGCGTGGAGCAACTCGATCCAGAGGTCGGTGTAGCAGTTCGTCTCCTGGAACAGCCGATCGGGCCAATGAAGCGGGTGCGGCCGATACGTCGCGGGGTCGTGCCTCGGCACGGCGGTCACGACGCGCTCCCGATGGCCAGCCGCTCGCGAACGGAGACCGGCCACGTTGCCGGTTCGATCCCGTGGACGCGGAAGAGCGCGAGCGCAACGCGCTCCAGCCCGAAGCCGAAGCACGCCGTGTGCGCCACCTCTCCCGTCGACCCGCGTATGTCGAACGCGTGGCCGAAATGATCCTGGTGATAGTTGATGGACATGATCGCCGTCGGCTCGTCGCGGGCGATCGTGATCACGCGTTCCAGCTTCAGGCGCTGCTCACGTTGGTTGGCCTTGAGCATGCGTCCCGACCGACCGAAGAACGGATCGTTGGCCGGGACCACCTCGGTCTCGAGTCCGACCGACTCGAGTATCTCGCCGCCGCGCTCGATCCAATCCCCGTGCCAGCCCGCCACGACCTCGGGCGTATCGAGGCGCACGTGCTCGCGTTGGCGAAACGACTGCATGCGCGCCGGGTCGTCCGACGGCTCGTGGCGATAGCAGTAGCAACAGATGTCGATGAGTCGTCCACCTGCCGGTAACGGGCCCGACGATGCGGCCCACGGATAGACGGGGTAGCACGCCGCGGGGATGAGCGAGACGTCGGTGATCGTCTGATGCGGCGACCAATCCTCGTGTCGCAGAGCCTTGGAGCCGAGGTCGAGCGCTTCGTCCTCGCCGCCGTCGAAGCTGAAGACCGAGCCGGCGAGCTGGGGGAAAGAGCCGAGATATCCCGTCTTCTCGAGCGTGTGACGGGACAGCACCGGAGGAAAGCGTACGACCTCTGCGCGGTCGTGGTCGGTCTCCCGGCTGACGAGCGAGTCAAAACCGAGCACCACATCTTCGAAGGCGCCGCCTCGGCCGTAGACGCCCGGCACGGGTGTCTCGATCAGCAATCCCGCGTCGACGACGTCGCGGAAAAATGAGCCGCCCGAAGCCGCGTCGACGCTCGCCATGACGCGGGTCACTCTCCCTTGTGGACGAGGAGCAGCGCGGCGTTGGTCGCATGGATGCGCTCGTTCGCGATCATGAGGCCACCCGAGAGCGCGTCGCGCAGCTGCCGTCCGACGCTGAACGGCGAGTCGTTCTTGTAGCCGGCCATCCCGCAGATGGTGAGCGCGCCCGCGCAGATCGCCGGGGCGCGTTCCGACACGCTGATCTTGAGCGTGTTGATCCGCACCGCGTAGTCCACGGTATGCGCGCGTTCGAGCTCGGGTCCCGACGCGAGCATGTTCGAGTACTCCTCGGTCACCGCCGCGAGCTCCGCCCGCATCGCCTGGAGGTCGACGGCCAGAGCGGAGAGTCGCCGCGCTGTCGGCGTGGCCGTGCCCGCGGAGCGCGTTTGTGCTCGCACGAAGGCGCGCGCCCTGTCATACGCGGCGGTCGCGATCCCAAGCCAGACATGGCCCCAGAGGATGTGGGAGAACGGCACCATCGTCTCGGCTGCGATCCGGGCGAACGGGACCGGTAGGACATGCTCCTTCGGCGCCCGCGCGCGGACGACGAAGCCCGGGCTGCAGGTTCCGCGCATCCCGAGCGAATCCCAGGAGCTCGTCGGTTCGAGCTCGGTCTGGGAAGCGTGGGTGAGCACGAGCACCTGGTCGCCCGGCTCCGCATCGGGGGCGCGCCGCATCGTGGTGAGCAGGTCGTCCGCGTGCTGGGCGTACGACACGGTCGGGGCTTGTTTCTCGAATGCGATCTCCTCGCCGTCCGCTTCGGCCGCGACTTTGCTCGAGCGAAGGTCGCCGCCTGCCCCGGCCTCGGTCGTCACCGACGCGATCAGCCTCTGCTCGGTCACGATCGACCGGAGGTACCCATCGAAGAGGGCGGTGCCGGCGCCATGGCGCGCAACGCACCCGACCTGGATCTGATGCATCGCGAAGACCATTCCGGTCGACGAGCAGGCCCGCGCGAGATCGAAGCAGGCGCCGGCGAGCTCACCGAAGCAGACACCGGCACCGTCGTGCGAGGCCGGGACGAACGCCGAGAGCGCCTTCGCCTCCCGCAGGGCGTCGAGCGCCTCGTGCGGGAAACGGTTCTCTCGGTCGACGGCATCGGCGGCCGCCGATGCCACACGCTCCGCGATCTCCCGGACGACGAGCGCGAATTCGGCGTCCTTCGGAACGGTCACGGTCATGCCGCGCTCTCCTCGGCGCACAGCTCGACGAGTGCGAGTCGTATCGAGGCGACGTTCTCGAAGACGCTTCGACGGAGCATTCGGTCCGGGAACTCGACGTCGAACTCGTTCTCGAGCGCGAGCATCAGATTTACGCTGGCGTGTGACGTCATCCCGGCCGAGTAGAGGTCCTCGTGCTCGGACAGCGTGCTCGGGTCGACCGCAAGCCGTGCGTGCGCCGCGATGACGTCTCGAATTCGGTCGTCCATCAGCTCCCCTTGTGATCGTCCAACGGCTTCGCGGTACTCTCGGCGAGTACGACTGCTGCAGCGTAACCCGCTGAGGCGACAACGCTTACGGAAAAATGCGAGATCCTCTCGCAAACTGCGAGCCTTGCACCCCCGCCCGACAGCGTGACGACGGGTTCTGGGTCGAGGAGGATCTCGACCGACCGCAGGTCGACCGCGCCCACGTCGGTGCCGAAAGTCTTCAAAGCGGCTTCCTTCGCAGCGAAGCACGTGGCGAGGCACCGAACGTCCGACCCGTCGTCACAGGCGCTGATCTCGCGCTGAGTGAAGACGCGCCGTAGGTAGCGGTCGCCGAAGCGCGCGATCGACCCCTCGACGTCAGAGACCTCGACGATGTCCATGCCGACCCTGTAGGACATCCTCCAACTCTCTGGGACATGGCGCCTTCCGTCAACGCCCTTGCGTTTCGCTTCGGCAGTCGAATCCGGGCGTACGCTTGGGCGGATGGAGGAGATCGGACTCTTCCCGCTCGGGCTCGTCCTGCTTCCGACGGAGCAGGTCCCGCTCCATATCTTCGAGCCGCGGTACCGCGAGCTGATCGCCGAGTGCCTCGAGTCGAGCGAGCCGTTCGGGCTCGTCTTCGCGGACGACGACGGACTGAGGAGCGTCGGCACGCTCGCCTCCGTCGTCGAGGTCACCGAGCGGTTCGACGACGGCCGGCTGAACGTCGTGATCGAGGGCGGCGAGCGGTTCCGGCTCGTCGAGCTGACCGAGGGCCGGAGCTTCCATACCGGGACGGTCGAGGCGATCGGCGACCTCGGGGATCCGCCTCGGGCCGACGAGGTCGACCGCGCGGTGGCGATCTTCTCGCGGCTCGTCGAGCTGACGGGCGCGGAGGTCGATCCGCCGGACGTGGAGGGCGGCCAGCCGTCGTTCGCGATCGCCGCCCGGTTCGAGCTGGCGCCGGAGCTGAAGCTCGAGCTACTCGAGGAGACGAGCGAGCGCCGGCGGCTGGTCCGTCTCTGCGAGATCCTCGAGTCCGCAGCCGCGACCGTCGAGCGGCAGCGCGCGATCGCCGACCTCGCGCAGACGAACGGGCACGCGAAGCCCGGCTGACCGAGGGCGCGACTGAGGCCGGGAGGCACACGGCTACGATGGCCAGGATGGCATCGACAGCGGCACCCGTGCTCGACGCGCACCGTCTACGCGAGGACTTCCCGGTCTTCGACGAGCTCGTCGACGGCAAGCCGGTCGCGTTTCTCGACTCCGCGGCGTCCACCCAGAAGCCCCGCCAGGTGCTCGACCGCATGCGGGCGTTCTACGAGCACGAGTACGCCAACGTCCACCGCGGCGTCTACCGCCTGGCGGAACGCGCCACGGAGGGCTACGAAGGCGCGCGGCGGACCGTCGCCTCGTTCCTCAACGCGCCGTCCGAGAAGGAGATCGTGTTCACGCGGAGCGCGACCGAGGCGATCAACCTCGTCGCCTACGCCTGGGGCCTCGACAACCTCGGCCCCGGCGACCTCGTCGTGATCACCGAGCTCGAGCACCACTCGAACTTCGTCCCCTGGCAGTACATCGCCCACCGCACCGGGGCGGGCTTCAGCCACATCCCGATCGACGACCAGGGTGAGCTCCAGCTCGACGCGCTCGAGGGGATCGCGCGCGAGGGAAACGTCAAGGTCGTCGCGAACAACCTCGTCTCGAACACCCTGGGCACGATCAATCCCGTCGGGACGCTCGCGGAATGGGCGCACGGGCAGGGCGCGATCATGGTCGTCGACGCGGCGCAGGCCGCGCCGCACCGGGTCGTCGACGTCCAGGCACTCGGCGCCGACTTCGTCGCGGTCTCGTCGCACAAGCTCTGCGGCCCGAGCGGGATCGGAGCGCTCTGGGGAAGACGGGAGCTGCTCGAGGCGATGAGCCCCTTCAACCTCGGCGGCGAGATGATCCGCTCGGTGGGTCTCGATCGCACGACGTTCAACGAGCTGCCGTACAAGTTCGAGGCCGGCACCCCCGCGATCGGCGAGGCGGTCGGTTTCGGGTCCGCGATCGAGTACGTCTCCGGGATCGGGCTGGACGCGATCGAGCGGCACGAGCACGCGCTCGTCGAGCAGACGATGGCCGCGCTCGACGAGCTGTCGTGGATCCGGGTCTTCGGGCCGCCGCCCGAGCGGCGGGCGGGCATCGTCTCGTTCGACGTGGAAGGGATCCACCCGCACGACGTCGCTCAGATCCTCGACTGGGAAGGAGTCGCCGTGCGGGCCGGCCACCACTGCACCCAGCCGCTGATGAAGCGCCTCGGCGTCGCGGCCACCACGCGCGCGAGCTTCTACCTCTACTCGATCCCCGAGGAGGTCGAGCGGCTCGTCTCCGGGCTCCACAAGGTCAAGGCCTCGCTCGGCTGATGTCGGAGTTCGAGCAGCTCTATCGGGAAGTCATTCTCGATCATTACAAGGCGCCGCGAAACCACGGCGTGCTCGAGCCGCACGACGCAATCGCCGAAGGCCAGAACCCGCTCTGCGGGGACGAGGTGACCGTCTCCGTCCGTTTTGGCGAGGGCGACGTGATCGAGGACGTCGGCTTCGAGGGTCGGGGCTGCGCGATCAGCCAGGCCGCCACGTCGATGCTGACCGACCTCGTCAAGGGTCGCACCGCCGCAGAGGTGGCGACGATGCCGAAGGACGAGCTCCTCGACGAGATCGGGATCCCGCTGACGCCGGTCCGGCTCAAGTGCGCGCTGTTGGGGTTGGGCGTGCTGAAGGTCGCGCTGCACCGTGCGAAGGGCACGGCGCTCCCCGAGGAGTGGGGCACCTCGTCCGGGGAGATCTCGCTCTCCTGAGGATGGAGATCGAGGCACTGCCGCTCGAGGAGCTGCCCGACGGGTCGATGCGCCTGATCCACGGCGCCGGCTCGACGATCGGCCTCTACCGCTGCGCCGGGTCGCTCTATGCGATCGAGGACCGCTGCTCCCACGACGACGGCCCGCTCTGCGAGGGCGAGTGGGACTGCGCCGCGTGCGAGGTGGTGTGCCCTCGCCACGGGTCGCGCTTCGACCTCAGGACGGGGAACGCGCTCTCGCTGCCTGCCTACATGCCGGTCGAGACGTACCCGGTCCGTGTCCGTGAGGACGGCATGATCGTGATCGACCTGCAAGGCGAGGGGTAGGCTCGGACTGTGCTCGACGACCGCGTCCGCGCCGTGCTCGCCCGCCTCGAGGAGGAGGACGACTCAGAGCAGGGTGCGGGCCTTCGGCCGGCGGAGCGGTCGCTTGCCGTCGGGGCCGACTCCGGCCGGCTCCTCTTCGCGCTCGTCGCTCCGAACGCGGGGTGCGACGTACTGGAGATCGGCGGCTCGCGCGGCTATTCCGCGATCTGGCTCGCGGCCGCAGCACGGATCCTCGGCGGACGCGTCGTCTCGCTCGAGCAGGAGCCGGTGAAGATCGAGGCGTGGCGGCGCAACATCGCCGAGGCTGGTCTCGAGGAGTGGGCGGAGCTCGTCGAGGGCGACGCGCGGGACACGCTGGCGAAGGTCGGTGGGAGCTTCGACGTCGTCTTCATCGACGCGTGGAAGGACGACTACGAGTGGTACTTCGCAGAGGCCCGGACGAAGCTCGAGCCGGGCGGCGTGGTCGTGGCCGACAACGTCGGCACGAGCGAGACGGTAAAGGCGTACGCGCAGGCGCGGCAGGCCGACCCGACGGTGGTCTCGGTGACGGTCCCGATCGGAAACGGGCTCGAGGTCACCACCATCCTGCGCTGACCCTCACGGCGCGCGCGGCGGCGCCTGGGCCAGGATCGAGAGGCGTCGCGCGAGATAGGCCTGCGTCGAGGTGTAGCGCCGAGTGTCGGCGACGTTGTCGAGCTGCCAGGGATCTCGGCGCATGTCGTACAGCTCTCGCCACCCGTTGTCGTAGGCCACGTACAGGAAGCGGCGTGTCCGCACCGCGCGAAACGGCGGTGGGCCACCCCGCCGCAGCTGACCCGGGCCGCGGTATTCCACGAGGCCGTCGACCCGCCAGGGCGGGTCCTTCGCACTGAGAAAGGGGACGAGGCTTCGGCCGTCCTGCGGGACCTCGGGGCGCACTCCCGCAAGCGCGGCGACGGTCGGCGCGATGTCCACGTTCAGCGCCATGTGGTGGTCGACCGTGCCGTCGCCGGCCCGCCACGGGGTCCGGATCACGAGCGGGAGGTGGATCGACTCCTCGTACGGCCAGATCTTCCCGCCGAGGCGGTGCTCCCCCCACAGGAAGCCGTTGTCGCTGAGGTACACGATCACGGTGTTCCGCAGCAGATGCCGGCGCCGGAGCTCGCCGACGAGCGTGCCGACCGATCGGTCGAGGGAGCGGAGCGTCTCGAGCTGCCGGCCGCGGACCTCGTCGAGGTCGTACGCGGCGCCGCGCGGCGTGAACGTCCGGATGAAGCGCGCGCGCCAGGGCTTGTCGGAGATGTCCGCCTCGTCGAACGCCGGAGAGCGGGGCGGCGGCAGCCCGTGGATGCTCTCGCGGTCACGCGGCGCCGGGATCGCGGGAAGGTGGGGCGCAACCGGTGCGAAGTAGAGGAAGAACGGTTTTTGCGCCCGGCGGACGAAGTCGACCGCCTTGGTCGTCAGCACGGACGTCGAGTAGTCGGCCGGTCGGCGTCCGTACTCGACCAGCCGGCCGTCCTCGTTGAGGGTGTAGCGGTAGTACTGCTCCTCCGGGACGCTGTCGATCGCGACCCAGCGATCCCACCCGGGCGGCACGTGGTGGTCGCCCTCGAGCGTGTAGCCGTTCAGATACTTGCCCACGAGCGCAGTCGTGTATCCGGCGTCGTGCAGCCAGGTCGCGAGCGTCGAGCTCTCGTCGAAGCTCGGATACCCTCCCGGGCCGAAGTTCGCGACGACGCCCGTGTGGTGCGGGTACTGGCCGGTCAGGATGCTCGCCCGCGACGGGCAGCACTCCGACGTCGTCGTGTAGTACCGGTCGAACGTCACGCCCTCGCGCGCCAAGAGCCGCGAGACGTTTCGCATGCGACGGTTCGCGTCCAGGCGCTCGTCGTCGGCGACGATCATGACGACGTTCAGGCGCGGTGTCGCGCCGGTCCGCGCAGCCGCCGTGCCCGAGTCGCGCACGACCCCGAGCACCAGAGAGAGCGACGCGGCGACCGCCGCCACCAGAGCGCGCCACCGCATGTGGACGACACGGTAGCGCGGCCTCGGCGTGCTGAGGAGGTTCGGTCTGCCGCACTGGTGCCCCGTCCACCCCCGTTGCTATGGTGCGGCTACCGCGGAAAGGAGGTGGTCGGGTGTCAGATTCGTGCAGTACCGGCAGCGGAGGTACCGGCGGGTAGAGGCGCGTCCCCGGGACCTACGGGGAATCGCCATAGCCACGCGTAGGGGACTCGCGCTTCGCGCCGCCGACCACCTCATTGGTCTGGCAGGAAGCGCCTCTACCAATACGACGTCGGCTACCGAATGACCGAGGGCCGCCCGCAGGGCGGCCCTCGGTCATTTTCTAGCCTGCGAGCGGCCATTCGGCTCGCGCCGAACGGCCGCCGCAAACTCCGTTGGTCCGGCTTCGCCGGGCCAAGGGCACATCCCTCAAGTCGGCATCCGGCTACGCCGGCGCCGGAAAGGCGCGCCGATCACGCTTGCCGAAGCGGGCTGCCGACTGCGCCGGCGGCCGGGAGGCTGTCGGCCTGCGAGCTCGCGGGTTACACCTTGGGTCAGCCGACGAGCAGCGCGAAGCCGTGATCCCAGGCGTCGCGCAGGCCGCCGATGCGCACCCAGAGAATGCAGAGCTCCTCGAGCTCCCGCGCCGC
>Ga0207661_10000356_pt1 | contig 29425 bp, 30 predicted proteins | sample KBSC713LmetaG_FD_184337 | JGI IMG/M metagenome (GOLD analysis project Ga0207661, IMG submission 184337) | Corn rhizosphere microbial communities from Kellogg Biological Station, Michigan, USA - KBS C7.1-3L metaG (SPAdes) (version 2) | ecosystem: Host-associated > Plants > Roots > Rhizosphere ...
ATGCTCGAGGAACGCGCCCTCCCCCGCCAGCCTGGCGAACTCGTCGTCGGAGAGGAAGTGGTACTCGCGACCGTCGGTCTCCGCCGGCCTCCGCGGGCGGGTGGTGGCGGAGGTCGCCACCAACAGCTCAGGCAGCGACTCGCGCGCGCGTGCGATCAGCGTGCCCTTGCCCACGCCGGAGGGACCCGAGATCACGACCAGCCTCGCGCTCATCGGTACCGATGGCTCAGCTGCGGAACAGCTCGACGAGCTCGGCGCGCTGTCGCTCGGACAGGCCACCGACCGTCTTCGACTGGCTGATCCGGCACTGGGCGAGAAGCTTGGCCGCCCGCACGCGGCCGAGCCGCGGCACTGCCATCAGCATGTCGTACACCTTGGCCGTCAACAGGTAGGCCGGGGGATCGAGCAGGATCTGATCGAACGTCACATCGCCGGCCTTGAGGCTGCGCTTCAGCTGGGCACGACTCACGCGAATCTGGTTCGCTCGCTGGAGCGCGTCGAGGCGTTGGTCGAGTGAACGGGACGGTGTCTTCGTGAGGAGCGTTGCCATGTCGCGGGGCGATTATACCCCGAGCAGCGGGTCGCGCAACCGACAAAAATGCGCCTAAATAGGCCAAATCATCGTTCCATACCCTCAAGCTGAGGTGAAGGCTTAGATAAGGGCTGGTGAGCCAGTCCGACACAATCGCCAGCCGCGGACAGGCCGCGGTCGGCGAGTAGCGAGTCCAGCTCCGCGGCGGCACGTGCCGGCAGGGACGGGTCGCGGAAGAGCGCGGTTCCCAGCCCGACCACCGAGGCTCCGGCGGCGAGGAACTCGAGGCAGTCCTGGCCGCTGGCAACGCCGCCCATGCCGATCACCGGCAGCCCGGTCGCCCGCGAGGCGTGGTAGACCGCGTGCAGCGCCACCGGCTTGATGGCCGGGCCGGACAGGCCGCCCCCGCCCCCGCCGAGCAGCGGCCGCAGCGTCGTCCGGTCGATCGCCATGCCGCGTACGGTGTTGACCAGAACGAGGCCCGCCGCGCCCCCCTCCGCAGCGGCCAACGCGATCGCCGACACGTCCGCCACGCTCGGCGACAGCTTCGCCAGCAGCGGCAGATCGGTCTCCCGCCCGCAGCGCTCGAGCAGGGCCCGCGTCTCCGCCCCGTCGGTGCCGATCGAGATGCAGCCGGTGTCGACGTTGGGGCAGGAGACGTTGAGCTCGATCGCCGCCACCCCGGGGTGAGCCCCCACCCGGGCGACCGCCACCGCGTACTCCTCGCGCGACCAACCTCCCACGCTGACCACCAGCGGCACACCGAGCTCCGTCAGCCGGGGCAGGTGGGCGTCGCAGAAGCGGTCGAGCCCCGGGTTGGCGAGTCCGATCGAGTTGACCATCCCGGCCGGCGTCTCGGCGATCCGCTGCGGCGGGTTGCCCTCACGCGGATGCAGCGTCACCGTCTTGGTCACGAACGCCCCCAGGCCAAGCGTGCCCGAGACCAGCGCATCCAGCGTGCCGCTCCCGTTGACCAGCGGCACATCGAGCTCGATGCCGCAGAACGCCGTCCGCAGATCAGGCACCCGCCATCACCCGCTCGGCCGCGAGCACCGGCCCCTCGACGCACAGCCTTTTCCACTCGCCGTCGATCCGCACGGCGCAGCCGTAGCACGCGCCGAACCCGCAGGCCATGGCCGCTTCCATCGCCAGCTGACAGGGAACCTCGTGCTCCGCGCACAGCGCGGCGACGGCGTGCAGCATGGGATCGGGCCCGCAGGCGTAGACCGTTCCCGCGAACGGCATCAGCCGCGCCAGCGGCTCGGTGACGACCACAGGATCGAGCACCACCGTCGCCTCGGGGTCGACCAGCGCCGCGCACACGGCATGCTGCTCGCTGCGGAAGCCCAGCACGACCCGCGGCGCCGGATCCAGCATCCGCACCAGCCAGGGCAGGATGGCGGCGCCGATTCCCCCGCCGACCAGCAACGAGGCGCCCGGTCGGAGATCGAACCCCGTGCCCAGCGGGCCCAGCAGCTCGACCTCCCCGGCGGTCGCCAGGGAGCCGGTGCCCGGCCCGCGGACGTCGAGCAGAAACGCAATCTCACGCTCGTCCGCCCAGGCCGCCGAGAGCGCACGGGGCAGGTAGGCGGCGGCCGGCTCGGGCACCGCCCGCAGCATGAAGAACTGGCCCGGGCTGCCCACCGGCCCGCCGTCGTTTCGGAGCACCAGCAGGGTGTAGGCGCCGACCGCCTCGTTCCGGGCCACGGCCAACTGCCGGTGGCCCTCCGCCGGCTCAGCGGGCCGCACGCGACCCCTCCACCTCGATGCCATGGATCTCCTGCAGCGAGACCGGCATCACCTGGCGGGCCTGGGCGATCGCCTGGACGGCGGCCGACGCGCCGGCCAGAGTGGTGATGCAGGGGATCCGGTGGCGGATGGCCGCCTCCCGGATCTCGTAGCCGTCCGCCCGCGCGCCGCGCCCCATCGGCGTGTTGATGACCAGGTTGATGGTGCCGCGGCGGATCAGGTCGACCACGTTGGGCGAGCCGACGGTCACCTTCTGCACCACCTCGACCGGGATCCCGATCCGTTTCAGCGCCCGTGCCGTGCCACCGGTCGCCACCAGCTCGAAGCCCAGCGACTGCAGCAGCGCGGCCAGCATGGTGGCGGCCGGCTTGTCGACGTCGCGCACCGACAGGAACACACGGCCGCCCTCGGGCAGGGGCCTGCCGGCCGCCCGCTCGCCCTTCGCGAACGCGGTCGGGAAGTCAGGCCCGATGCCCATCACCTCGCCGGTCGAGCGCATCTCGGGGCCGAGCGTGGGATCGGCGCCCGCGAACCGCTGGAAGGGCAGGACGGCCGCCTTCACGCTGACGTGGTCGGTCTGCCGCTCCTCCAGGTCGACGGGCAGGCCGAGGGCCGCATGGCACGCGGCCTGCACCATTCCCAGGCCGGTGGCCTTGGCGACGAACGGTACCGTGCGCGACGCGCGCGGATTGGCCTCGATCACGTACACGTCGGAGCCCTGCACCGCGAACTGCACGTTGATCAGCCCGCGCACGCCGAGCGCCTCGGCGATCGCCCGGGTCTGCGTCCGGATCTCGTCCTCGAGCTCGTCGCCCAGCGAGAGGGTGGGGATCACGCAGGCGGAGTCGCCGGAGTGCACGCCGGCCTCCTCCACGTGCTGCATCACCGCCCCGATCCACGTCTGTCGGCCGTCACAGACGGCGTCGACATCGACCTCGATCGCATCCTCGACGAACCGGTCGACCAACGATCCGGGCTGAACCCGCCGCGAGCGGAGCGTGGCCTCGTCGTAGCAGATCCGCATCTCGCGGCCACCGAGCACATAGGACGGTCGCACCAGCACGGGATAGCCCACCCGCCGTGCGATCTCGACCGCCTCGTCGACGTCTCCGGCGATGCCCCAGGCCGGCGCCTTCAGGCCCAGGTCGCTCAGCACGCTGCCGAACCGCTCACGATCCTCGGCGATGTCGATCGCCTCGAACGGGGTGCCCAGCAGTGGCACGCCCTCCTCCTCCAGCCGCCGGGCCAGCCGCAGCGGCGTCTGGCCGCCGAACTGGGCGAGCACGCCGAGCGGCTGCTCCCGCTCGATCACCTCGAGCACGTCCTCCACGGTCAGCGGCTCGAAGTACAGCCGGTCGGAGGAGTCGGCGTCGGTCGACACCGTCTCCGGGTTGCAGTTGATCATCACGGCCTCGTAGCCCAGCGCCCGCAGCGTCTGGGCGGCCTGCACGCAGCAGTAGTCGAACTCGATCCCCTGTCCGATGCGGTTGGGGCCGGCGCCCAGGATGACGACGCTGCGGCCCTCGCCGCGCTCGAGTTCGTCCTCGCTCTCGTAGGCGGAGTAGTAGTAAGGCGCGCGAGCGGCGACCTCTGCGGCGCAGCTGTCGACGGCCTTGAACACCGGCCGCACTCCGGCAGCGCGGCGCAGCCGCCGCACCTCGGCCTCCCCGCGCCCGGTGAGCAGGGCGATCCGGGCATCGGCGATGCCCAGCCGCTTCAGCTCCCGCCACCGCTCGGCGCCGAACGCGCCGGGGTCGGCCCCGCGCACCCCCCGCTCGGCCGCCGCCACCACCGCCCATTCGTCGAGGAACCAGCGGTGCACCTGCGACTCGTCCGCCAGCGCGCCCGGGTCGTCGCCGGCCAGCAGCCGCTCGCCGAGGATGTCGAACCGGTCCCAGGTGGCGTCGCTGACCGTGCCGGACCCCCGCGGCGTGCCGTCGAGCTCGCGGGAGCGCATGGCCTTGCCCCAGGCTTCGTTGAACGTTCGGCCGATGCCCATCGCCTCGCCGACCGACTTCATCTGGGTGGTCAGCGAGTCGTCGGCGCCGGGGAACTTCTCGAAGGCGAACCGGGGCAGCTTGATCACCACGTAGTCAAGCGTCGGCTCGAACGAGGCCGGGGTGGTGCCCGTGATGTCGTTGGGGATCTCGTCCAGGGTGTAGCCGACCGCCAGCTTCGTGGCCACCTTGGCGATCGGGTAGCCGGTGGCCTTCGAGGCCAGCGCCGACGATCGCGACACGCGCGGGTTCATCTCGATCACGACCAGTTCGCCGGTGTCCCGGTTGAGCGCGAACTGGACGTTCGAGCCGCCGGTTTCCACGCCCACCGCCCGGATCACCGCAGCCGCGGCATCGCGCAGCACCTGGTACTCCCTGTCGGATAGCGTCTGCGCCGGAGCAACGGTGACCGAGTCGCCGGTGTGCACGCCCATCGGGTCGATGTTCTCGATCGAGCAGATCACCACAACGTTGTCGTTGCGGTCGCGGATCACCTCCAGCTCGAACTCGCCCCAGCCGGCAACCGACTCCTCCAGCAGCACCTGGCTGATCGGGCTCTCGCGGAGCCCGCGGGAGACGATGTCGTCGAACCCCTCCGGCGTCGCGGCGAACCCGCCGCCCTGGCCGCCAAGCGTGAACGCCGGCCGGATCACCACCGGCAGCTTGAGCGGCCCCGCCGCCAGCGCGGCCCGGGCCTCGTCCAGGGTGTGGGCGATCGCGCTGCGCGGCACCCGCAACCCGATCCGCGCCATGGTGGCTGCGAACGCCTCGCGGTCCTCGGCGCACTGAATTGCCTCGTAGGAGGCGCCGATCAGGTCGATGCCGAGCTCCTCCAGCACGCCCGCCTCGTGCAGCAGGGAGGCCAGGTTGAGCGCCGTCTGGCCGCCCAGCGTCGGCAGCAGCGCGTCCGGCCGCTCCCGCTCCAGCACCAGCCGCACGCCCTCCAGGTCGAGCGGCTCGAGATAGGTGTGGTCGGCCCAGCCGGGGTCGGTCATGATCGTCGCCGGGTTGGAGTTGACCAGCACCGTCTCGTAGCCCTCCTCGCGGAGCACGCGCAGGGCCTGCGTCCCGGAGTAGTCGAACTCGCAGGCCTGACCGATCACGATCGGGCCGGAGCCGATCACGGCGACCTTCTTGATGTCGTCACGACGTGGCAACGGCGCTCCTCTCGGCAAGTCCGATCACAAACCGTTCGAGCGACCGGCGGGCGTCGTGCGGGCCCGGGCTGGCCTCGGGGTGAAACTGCATCGAGGCCACCGGCAGCTCACGCAGCGCCAGCCCCTCCACCGTCCCGTCGTACAGCGAGACGTGGGTGACGCGGGCGGGGCCGAAGTCGGTCTCCAGGTCACCGCCGTCGGCGGGCACGCGCACGGCGAAGCCGTGGTTCTGCGCGGTCACCAGCACCCGGCCGGTGTCGAGCTCGAGCACCGGGTGGTTGGCGCCCCGGTGGCCGAACCGCAGCTTGAACGTCTCCAGCCCCAGCGCCCGCCCCAGCAGCTGATGGCCGAGGCAGATCCCGAACACCGGCACGTGGCCGATCATCGAGCGCACCTCCCGCGTGCAGGCCGGTAGCGCCGCCGGATCGCCGGGGCCGTTGCCGAGCAGCACGCCGTCAGCGCCCAGAGCCAGCACCTCGTCCGCCGTCGAATCCCAGGGCAGCAGGGTGACCCGGGCGCCGGATTCCCGCAGGATGCGGACGATCGATCCCTTGATGCCATAGTCCAGCACGGCCACGTGGGCGCGCCCGGCGCCGATCGCCGGCAGCTCGCCGACATCCCGCCGGGACACCGCGCCGGCCAGCGCCTGCCCGGCCATCGACGGCTCGTCGGCCACCCGCCGCAGCAGCTCGTCGTCCGCCATACCGTCGCTGGAGACCGCAGCCCGCACGGTGCCGCCGTCCCGCAGGCGGCGGGTCAGCATCCGCGTGTCAAGCCCCTGGATGCCCACCACGCCGTGCTCGGCAAGCCAGTCGGAGAACCCCTGGCGGCCGTTGGGAGCGGCGTTTCGTCCCTCGCGCACGACGATCGCCCGAGCGTGTGGGAGGAGCGACTCGGAGGCGTCGGCCTCCACCCCGTAGTTCCCGATCATCGGCTGGGTGAAGGTGATCACCTGCCCTGCGAACGACGGGTCGGTGACCACCTCCTGGTAGCCGGTCATCGACGTCGTGAAGACCAGCTCGCCGACCGCGGTGCCGACCGCGCCGTAGGCTCGGCCGGGGAGCGCGGTGCCATCCTCGAGCATCAGCGTGGCCCGGCCGGTCACAGCGCCACCTCAACCAGCCGGTGCGCCACCGAGCCGCCGGCCACGGTCAGCGTGCAGCGGCCCTGGAGCGTGTGCCCCTGGCACCAGGCGTTTCGGGAGCGGGAGGCGTAGGGCGGCTCCACCCGCCAGCTGTCATCGAGGTTCCACAGGGCGAGGTTGGCGACGTCGCCGACCCGAAGCGCCGGCGGATCCAGCCCGAAGGCCCTGGCCGGCCCGGCCGACATCCGCTCGACGATCACCGGCAGCGGAACGAGCCCGGGGACGACCAGGTTGGTGTACACCGCAGGGAAGGCGGTCTCAAGGCCGATCACGCCGTTCGGGGCGGCCTCGAACGGCACCTCCTTCTCCTGCGCCCTGTGCGGGGCGTGGTCGGTGGCGATGCTGTCCAGCGTGCCGTCTGCCAGCGCCTCGATCAGTGCGGCCCGGTCCTCCGCCGAGCGAAGCGGCGGATTCATCTTGCAGGTGTTGGGATCGAGTGAGCGGACGGCCTCGTCGGTCAGGCAGAGGTGGTGCGGCGAGACCTCGGCGGTGACCTCCACCCCCAGCTCCTTGGCCCGCCGGATCTCGGCCACCGACTCCGCTGCCGAGATGTGGCAGAGGTGCAGCGGCGACGCCTCGTGGCGGGCGATCAGGAGATCGCGGGCGACCATCACGCTCTCGGCGATGCTGGGATGCCCCTGCAGCCCGAGCTCGGCAGCCACCGCACCCTCGTGCATCTGCCCGCCGGCGCCCAGCGTCAGGTCCTCCTCATGCAGGGTCAGCTTCAGCCCGGTGATCCGGCTGTACTGCAGCGCCCGCCGCAGCAGCCCGGCCGACTCGACCGGGCGGCCGTCGTCGGAGAACCCGGCCGCTCCGCGCGCGGCCAGCTCGCCCATCTCGACCAGCGTCCGGCCCTCCTGTCCGGCCGTGATGGCGGCGAAGAACCCCGTCGGCACGGCGGCCTGCTCGCGGGCCCGCTCGATCAGCCCGCCCAGCACCGGCGCGGAGTCGACGACCGGCCGGGTGTTCGGCATGGCCAGGATGGCCACGAACCCGCCGGCGGCGGCGGCTCGCGTGCCCGAGGCGATGTCCTCCTCGTCCTCGTCGCCCGGCGTGCGCAGGTGGACGTGCGGATCGACCAGGCCCGGGAGCATGGCCAGCCCGCTGCCGTCGATCACCTCGGCGCTGCCGTCGCTCAGCGATTCGCCGATCTCGGCGATCCGGCCGCCGGTGATGAGAACGTCAAGTCGCGCGCCGTCGAGGCCCAAGGACGCATCGTGGAGCCGGGCACCGGAGATCAACAGGTCGGCCGCAGGCGCCTCTCGCTGGAACAGCCGGTCGCTCATCACGCCACCTCCTGTCCGGCAGGCGCGGCGACCACCCGCAGGGCGGCCTCGCCTCCGGCGGGCGACGGCTCGGTGAGCAGGTCGTAGAGCACCGCCATTCGCACCACCAGGCCGCTGCGCACCTGGTCGACCACCTTGGAGTTGACCCCATCGGCGACCTCCGGCGCGATCTCGACACCGCGGTTCATCGGCCCCGGGTGCATGACGAGCTGGCTGGGCCGCACCCGGTCGGAGGTGACGCCCCACAGGGCGGCGTACTCGCGGAGGTTGGGAACGTAGTTCGCGCCCTCCAGCATCCGCTCTCGCTGCATCCGCAGCACGTAGACCACGTCGGCGGCGGAGATGGCGCCGATGTCGTGCGAGACATCCACCCCCATCGCCTCGATGCCGCGGGGGATCAGCGGCGGCGGCCCGACCAGCGTCACCCGGGCACCCATCAGCGTCAGGGCCTGGATGTTCGACCTGGCCACCCGTGAGTGCAGGATGTCGCCGACGATGGCAACGTGGAGGCCGTCGACGTGACCCAGCGCCCGGCGGATGGTGTACAGGTCGAGCAGGCTCTGGGTCGGGTGCTGGTGCTTGCCGTCGCCCGCGTTGACGACGTGGGCATCCGTGTAGCGGGTCACCAGCTCCGGCGCGCCGGCCTGGGCGTGGCGGATGACGATCACGTCCGGCCCGTAGGCGGACAGGGTCAGGATCGTGTCCTTGAGCGACTCGCCCTTGTCCACGCTGGAACCGCTGGCCTTGAGGCTCATGGTGTCCGCCGACAGCCGCTTGGCGGCCAGCTCGAACGAGCTCGACGTGCGCGTGGACGATTCGAAGAAGACGTTCATCACGGTGCGGCCGCGCAGGGTCGGCACCTTCTTCACGTCACGCTCCATCACGGACTCGAAGCCCTCGGCGGTGTCGAGCAGCCGCTCGACGTCGGGCCGGGCGAGGTCGGTGACCGAGATCAGATGCCGACGCTGGGACGGGGTCTTTGGCGGGTACAGCTCCACGGGCACTCCTCACTCCCCGGACAGAAGGACGATGCGGTCGACCTCGTCGACCTCCAGCAGGTTCACGTTGACCCGCTCGTTGCGGGCGGTGGGCAGGTTCTTGCCGACGTAGTCAGGACGGATCGGCAGCTCCCGGTGGCCACGGTCGACCAGTACTGCGAGCTGCACCCGGCGGGGGCGGCCGTAGTCGAACAGCGCCTCGATGGCTGCCCGGATCGTGCGACCGGTGTACAGCACATCGTCGACCAGCACGACCGACCTGCCGTCGATCGGGAAGTCGAGCCGGGTCGCCTTGACCACCGGCTGGGGGTGGGCCCGCTGCTCGGAGCGCAGCGTGACGTCGTCGCGGTAGAACGAGATGTCGAGCGCGCCGGTGGGGACGGCGTGGCCGGTGAACGAGCCGATCAGCTCGCGCAGCCGTTGCGCCAGCGTGGCCCCCCGGGTGTAGATGCCGACCAGCACCAGCTCGTCGAGGTCGGGATGCTTCTCGACGATCTCATGGGCGATTCGCCGAAGCGTCCGCTGCAGCTGCTCGTCGTCCAGGAGCACACGCCCCGCTGCGGTGGGCGCGCTCATGCGGCGCGGCGCAGAGTCGTGGGGATGCCAGGGGTCACCGAGAGCTCCTTTCCGGCCTCTCTGGGCACGGTTTAAAGGTGTTCGAGTGTGCGGGCCCGTCACTGCGAGCCGAGAACAGCCTACCAGCAGCGGCGGACGGGCTACGCCGGGGCGGGCTCCCCCAGCGCCAGCAGCAGCCCCTCCGACCACTGCAGGATGGCGGCATGCCCGTCGCTCCCGACCGACAGCCGCTCCTCGGCGATGCCGTGCAGCAGGGCGCACGCCATGGCGGCCAGCGGCCCGGCGGCGGCGGGGCCGACTCCGGCGTCCTCGACCGTCCGGCCGACCGCGTCGGCCAGCACCGCCCGCCACTCACGCTCGACGCCGGCCACCGCAGCCCGCAGGCCGGGCCTGCCCCAGCCCATCGCCCGCAGCGCCATCCACGCCCGCCAGGTGTCATCGCCGGTCGACACCACGGCCGCGTGCCAGCGGTCGGCAAACGGGATCGGCGCATCCAGCAGCGCTCGCTGGCCGGCCAGCAGCCGGTCGCCCACCCGGCCGGCGAGACCCTCGAGCAGCGCGTCCATGGTGCCCAGGTGATAGTGGACGAGCCCGGCCGGCAGCTCCGCCCGGGCGGCCACCCGGCGGGTGGTGATCGCCTCCCCGCCCTCCTCGAGCAGCAACTGCTCCGCCGCCTCGAACAGCGCCTCGCGCGGATGTGCGGGTGTCTTGGTCATCTGCCCAGGGCATTCGACCAGACGCTCCGCCCGCGGTCAACCGGCGGGCACCAGCGCCGAGCGGACGGCGACCGTCACGAACGGCATCGCGAACGTCGGCCGTCCGGCCAGCGCAGGATGCGACCGGGCCAGCTCCCCCAGCCGGCGAAGCACCTCATCCCGCTCGTTCGGCGGCCGTGTGGACACCCCGCTCGTGGAGGCGGCGAAGCCGATCAGCCGCTCGGCGGTGAACGCGGTCGGGTTCGGGAAGTCGCGGCGCTCCAGGCCGTCGAACGCCGGATCCGCCTCCAGCACCCCCCACCGGTCCGTCGCCACCTGCGACAGCCGGTCGCCGCCGCCGTCGATCGCCAGCATCTCTGCCACCCACGGCTCGGCGTCGTCACGGGCGTTGGCCAGCAGCCCGACCAGGCCCCGCGGCCGCAGCACCCTGCGGATCTCGGCCAGCGCCGCCTCCTGATCGAACCAGTGAAACGCCTGGCCGACCGTGACCAGATCGACCGAGCGGTCGGCCAGCGGGATCTGCTCGGCCGTGCCCTGCAGCGCCGCGGCCTCCGGCACGGCCGCTCGCAGCTGCTCCAGCATCGGCTCGAGCGGCTCGACGGCGGTCGCCTCGGCGCCGGCCGCCACCACCGCCCGGGTCAGCTTGCCGGTACCGGCCGCCAGGTCGAGCACCCGCCGGCCGGGCGCTGCCGCAAGCAGCCAGCGCACCGCCTCCACCGGGTAGCCCGGCCGGTGCTCGGCATAGGTGCGGGCCACCTTGCCGAAGGAGCGGGCCTGGACCTCGTGCGGCTCGGTGCTCACGACGCAAGGATACGATCGGTGGGATGGAGCTGCTGCTCGAGCGACTGGCCGGCGCCCGGATCGGCTCCACCCACAACCAGTACCGGGGGCCGGGCGGGGACGTGCGGCTGGCCAACCTGGCCGCCTACCTGGAGCAGAGGACGGCGGCCGACGTGGTCGCGATCGGCGAGGCCGCCGGCTACCAGGGCGCCCGCTGGTCGGGCATCGCCTTCACCAGCGAGCGCGACCTGGCCCGGTGGGGGCCGCCGTACCGGCCGACCAGCCCGCGGCGGGAGGGCTACAGCGAGCCGTCGGGCACGATCGTCCACGCGACGCTCGAAGCCCTTGGCGCCGAGTTCCGGGTGGTGCTGTGGAACGTGGTGCCGACGCATCCCCACCGGCCCGACAGCCCGCTCTCCAACCGGAGGCCGACGGCGAGCGAGATCGCCGAGGGCGTGATCCACGCCGACCGCCTGCTCGCGTTGCTACGGCCGCGCCTGGTGGTCGCCGTGGGCCGGATCGCAGAGGCGGCGCTGGCCGGCCGGGCATCGGCTGCCGTCCGCCACCCGTCCCACGGCGGGGCGGTGCTGTTCCGGACCGGCCTGGGCGAGCTCCTCAGCCGCGGGCAGCCAGGCGCGACCCGGCAAGAATGAGGGCCAGCCCGGCGAACGTGGCCGGCCCCACGGTCTCGTCCAGAAAACCCACGCCGAAGCCGAGCGCGAACACGGGCGCGATGTAGGCGACCACCGACGCCCGCGCCGGGCCGATCTCGGCATTCAGCAGTGCGAACAGGTAGAAGGCCAGGCCGGTCGGGCCGATTCCCAGCACCACCGTGGCCAGCATGCTCGAGGCCTGCGGAGTGGCGCCGGCCGCGGCCACTGCGCCGGGCACCGCCAGCACTGCGGCACCGACGGCCATCGCGGCCGCCATCACTCCCTCCGGCCGCGTGCCGGCGAACCGGTAGCGGAGGATCAGGCCGCCGGCCGCATAGCCAACGCACGCCAGCAGCACCATCGCTGCGCCGGCGGCGCCGTCACTGCCCTTGGGCAGCTCGAACCCCAGCAGTAGGCCGACCCCTGCGAAGCCGGTCAGCACGCCGGCCAGTCGCAGCGGCCCGCCCCGCTCCGCCGGGATGCGGAGCGTCGCCACGGCCAGGATCAGTGGCACGGCCGCAACCAACAGACCGGTGAGGGCGCTGGGGATCCGCTGCTCGCCGGCGCCGATCAGGCTGAACGGCAGCGCCAGCTCGAGCACTCCCAGCGCCACCACCCAGCGCCAACGACCGCGTAGGTCGGCGAAGGCGCCGCTGTTGAGAGCCATGGGGAGCAGCGTCAGCGCCCCGATGGCCAGGCGAACGGCGCCCAGGGTGAGCGGGTCGAGGTCGTCGACTGCCACCTTGATCAGGACGTACGGCCCACCCCACAACAGCGCCACCGCCAGAAACAGTGTCAGGCGGCGGCTCAGGCCTCCGCTACCCCTGCGCTGACCAGCGACCAGTGCAGCTCAGTCTGGACTGGGAGGGCCCGGCCGGACAGATCATGCTCGAGCCGCTTGAGGCCCGCACGGTACTCAGCCTCGTCCAGCAGGTGCAGGGTGGAGATGTACCGGGCGCGCACCCGCTCGAGCACGTCGGCAGGCTCGAGCTGCACGGTCTGGCGCACGTCGTCGATCCGCGCCCCAACCAGGCCGGCGGCGCGAAGCCCGCCCGCCACCTCCGCCGGGTCCGGAAAGCGTGTGCGGTCGATGGCCGCGATCGACGGAAACCACGGGTTGAGGTGGAAGCGGTCGAAATGGGTGGGCGAGAAGGTGACCACCGCGGCCCGTCCGCCCGGCCCCAGCACGCGGGCCATCTCCCGAAGCGCTGCCGGGCGGTCGTCGACCAGATGCAGCACGAGGTGCATGTGGGCGGCGTCGAACCAGCCGTCGCGGAACGGCAGCCGCTCCGCCGACGCGCACCTCCACCCGATCCTCTCGCCGCCGGGGACGCTGCGCGCCTGGGCAAGCATCTCGGGCGACGGATCGACCCCCCACGCCCGCGCCCCCAGCCGCTGCGCGGCCATTCGTGCGAACCGCCCGGTGCCGCAGCCGATGTCGAGCAGCCGGGACGGGGCGCCCAGCCGCTCGAGGGTCAGCTCCGCGAGCTCATCCCAGGACCGGCCGGCCGGTCGCAGGCGGTCGTACGAGCCGGCCATCGGCCCGAAGTCGATCACGCCCCCTCGACCGCGGGGGTCTGGGCGACGGCCCGGTCGGAGCGCACCAGCCGCGGCGCGCCCCGCTCGGCCAGCGGCACCTCGATGATGTCGAAGTCCCGGGGGACGACCGTGCGCTCGAACACTGCGGTGCCCTCGTCCCGCACCTGACGGCCGGTGTAGCGGGTCGACAGGTGGGTCAGCGCCAGCAGCGTGACCTGCGCTTCGGCCGCCAGCCGAGCCGCCTGCGCGGCCGTGCTGTGACCGGTCGCGGCCGCCCGCTCGGCGTCCTCCTCCAGGAAGGTGGCCTCGTGCACCAGCAGGTCGGCGGCCGCGGCGGCCTCGCCGGTGGCGGCGCAGGGCCGGGTGTCGCCGGTGAAGACGACACGCCGGCCAGGACGCGGGGAGCCGACGACGTCGGCTGAGCGGACGGTGCTGCCACCGGCAAGCGTGACGTCCTGGCCGTGCTGGAGCATCCCGAACAGCGGTCCGTCGGGAACGCCGGCCCGGCGGGCGGCCTCCACGTCGAACCGGCCCGGCCGGATGTTCTCGGCCAGCGCGTAGCCAAGGCTGGCAAGGTCGTGGCTGGTGGCGAAGGCGTCGATCCGCCCGTCCTCGATCTGAAGCGCCTGCCCCGGCTCCATCTCAACCAGCTCGACAGGGTACGGCAACCGGCCGACGATCCGCCCGAACACCGCCATCAGGCCGTGCAGCCCGGACGGCCCGGCGATCCGCAGCGGCGTCTCGCGGTCGCGCAGCGCGAAGGTCTTCAGCATCCCCGGCAGCCCCAGGACGTGGTCGGCGTGGAAGTGGGTAAGCAGCACCAGATCGATGTCGGCCAGCCCCGCCGTTGAGCGCAGCAGTTGCCGCTGCGTGCCCTCGGCGCAGTCGATCAGGATCCGCTCGCCCCCGCGCCGCACCAGCGTGGCGGCGGGGGCGCGGCGCGCAGTGGGCACCGCGCCCGCAGTGCCCAGGAAGAGAACGTCGAGATCCATTCGCTGATCGTACTGGCGGGGCGGCCGCATCCGGGCCGGGGGCCGGCCCTTCGATCAGGGGTGCGGGCGGTCGAGCCCCCGCTGCCAGCCGCCACCAACGCGGCGCTGCCGGGCGTTCACTGCCCCACGGCCTGTGGACCCCCGGCGACGACCCGGAGCCGTGGCCGCCGCTCGGCCATCACAACCTCGGCGCGAGCGAGAAAGACGTCGAGCCGAAAGCGCGCTCCCGGACGCTCATCCTCCCCGACCAGCCGCAGGAACGGGCCGGCGGGAGGTAGGTCGTCGTCGGGCGGACGGTTGACCGCCCGCCACTCGGCCAGTGAGATCACGTTTGCGGTCGTCATGGCAGCAACAGGGTCTGGCCCACGGCGATGGTGCTGCCGTCGAGATGATTTGCATGCTGGATGTCGTAGATCGCCGCCCGCGGGTCGCGGTCGGTATACCGGTCACCGGCGATCGACCACAGGGTGTCGCCCGCCCGCACCGTGTAGCTCGTGGGATTCGAGGCGCCCGGCGAGGGCGCCGCAAACGAGAGCAAGAGGGCGGCGCCACAGGCCGTGGCCGCCAGAGCTGTCATGATCCTTCGCATTCCAAGCCTCCCGAACATGTGTTCGATGAGTGTAGACGAACACCTGTTCGTATGCAAGGACCGGCGACCCGACCCGCGTATGGTCTTCCCATGCGGCTCTGCCTGGCCCACCGATCGCTCGATCTGACCGGCCCTCCGGCACTGATGGGGATCGTCAACGTGACCCCCGATTCGTTCTACGATCGCGGCCAGACCCGCACCGCGGAGGCCGCGGTGGCGCGGGCCGGGGCGATGCTCGCCGGCGGCGCGAAGATCGTCGATATCGGCGGCATGACGGCTCGTCCCGGCAGGGAACTGCCTGCCGCCGCGGAGATCGGCCGCGTCGATCCGGTGGTGCGGGCGGTACGCGAGCGATATCCCGACTGCCTGATCTCCGTCGACACCTATCGCGCCGAGGTGGCCGTGGCGGCGCTCGCCGCCGGGGCCGACCTGATCAACGACCACACGGGGCTCAGCGACGGCGATCTGGCGGCCGCCGTCGCCGAGCGGCGGGGTGGGCTGGTGATCACGCACCTCGGGCTGCGGCCGAAGCAGGAGCAGGAGCACCGCTACACCACGTCGCCGGCCGCGATCGCCGCCTTCCTGGACGAGCGCGCCGCCCGCGCCGAGAGCGCCGGTGTCGACGGCCGCGCGCTGCTGGTCGATCCCGGGCTGGGGTTCGGAAAGACCACCGAGACCGATCTCGAGACCCTCCGCTGTCTGCCTGATCTACTGGCGCTCGGCCGGCCACTGCTGCTGGCCTGCTCGCACAAGGAGGTCACCGCCGAGCCGCTGGGGCTGCCCGAGGAATCGGTCGAGGGCACCGCGGCGGTGGTCGCGGTGGCCGCCCACCTGGGCGTCCACGTGCTGCGCGTGCACGACCTGCCGTTCATGGAACGGGTGGCGCGGATGGGGTGGCTGATCAGCGCCCGGGCACGTGGCGAACCGCCCGCCGAGTGGCGCTGAGCCGCGCTATTCCGCCGGCGGCGTCAGGTCGGGCGCGAACTCGGGCAGAAAGCGGCCGTCGCGGTAGATCGGCTCTCCGTCGGCCTGGATCTCGCCGCCGCTGCGCAGGTCGCAGACCATGTCCCAGTGCAGCGCGGATGTGTTGGTGCTGCCCGTCTCCGGGTAGCCGGCGCCGACGGCCATGTGAAAGGTGCCGCCGATCTTCTCGTCGAACAGGATCTGCTTCGTGTAACGATCGACGTTGTAGTTGGTGCCGATCGCGAACTCTCCCAGCACCGAAGCTCCGTCGTCCACCGAGAGCATCTCCTGGAGCAGCGACTGGCCGGCGGAGGCCTCGCTCTTGACCACCCGGCCGTCCTCGAAGCGGAGGCGCACGCCGTCCACCTCGCGGCCGCCGAAGATGGCGGGGAACGAAAACGCCACCTCCCCCCGCGTGCGCGTCTCCTCCGGGCCGGTGAACACCTCGCCGTCGGGAAAGTTGCGGTCGCCGTCGGCGGCGATCCAGGTGCGGCCGGCGACGCCGACCGTGAGGTCGGTGTCCTCGGCGAGCACGCGCAGCTCGCGGACGTCCTTCAGCCTGTCGACGATCTCGTGCAGCTTCTTCGAGAAGTCCTTCCACGCCGCCACCGGATCGGCCAGGTGCAGCCAGCCGGCACGGAACACGAAGTCCTCGTACTGCTTCAGCGACATCCCCGCGTCCTGGGCGAACGCGGTGCACGGGTAGGCGGTGACGCACCAGACCAGCTCGCCTGCCGCCGACCGCTGCATGTAGGTCTCCATCACCGGCCGGTTGGTCTCCTGCCGGCTGCGCAGCTTGGCGGGCTCGATCTCGGACAGCTCGCGCGTGTTGGACGCGGCGTGCACGGCGATCCGCGCGTCCAGGGCCTGCATCTCGTCGACGGCGTAGGGCAGCAGGAACCGCAGGTGCTCCTCGGTCGCCTCGCAGAGATACGCGTGGTCGACCCCTGGCAGGCTGAACCGCACGGCGGGGTTGGCGCCGGCGTCGAGGGCCGCCCGCACCAGCTCCACGACCAGCGGCTCGGCAAGTGACGGCGCCTGGATCAGCACCAGATCGCCCTTCTTGAGGCTCAGCGAGTAGCCGATCACCACGCGCGCCAGGCGCTCGATGCGAGGGTCGCTCACTGGAACTGCCCGTCCCGGGCCAGCAGCTCACCGTCTCCGTACACCTCTCCGCCGCTGCGCAGGTCGCAGACCATGTCCCAGTGCAGGCCGGAGCTGTTGGTGCCGGCGGCCTCGGGAAACGCCATGCCCAGCGCGACGTGGCAGGTGCCGCCGATCTTCTCGTCGAAGGCGATGCTGCCGGTGGCCCGCTGGATCTCGGGGTTGAGGCCGAAGGCGACCTCCCCCAGCCTCCGCGCCCCCTCGTCCATGTCGAGCATCTCGCGGAGGAACTCGAGGCCGCGGTCGGCCTCCTCGCGGACGACCCTGCCGTCCTCGAACCAGAGCCGCACGCCGGCCGCCTCGCGGCCGTCGTATGGGCAGTCGAACGTGAAGGCGATGTGCCCGCTGGTGGCGTTCTCGTGGGGACTCGTGAACACCTCGCCGTCGGGAAAGTTCTGGTGGCCGTCGGCGTTCAGCCACGGCCGGCCGCTGACGTCGAGGGTGAGGTCGGTGTCCGCTGCCACGATCCGCAGCGTCGACACCGAGGCCAGCCGCTCGGCAACCCTGGCCTGGCGGCGCGACACCTCCCGCCAGGCGGCGATCGGATCGGGATCGTCGAGGTGGCCGGCCCCGTACACGAACCGCTCGTAGTCGGCAAAGGCCATGCCCGCGTCCTGTGCCTGGGCCTCGGTGGGAAGCGTGACACCGCACCAGCGGCTCTCGCCGCGGGCCAGCCGCTCGAAGAACCGCTCGGTCAGCGGGCGGCGGGCCGCCCGCCGGATCGCCTGGTTACCGGCAGGCACACCGTTGAGGCGGCGGGTGTTGCTCTCCGCCCAGATGTCGAGGAACTTGTCCGGGACCATCATCTCCCACTCGTCGATCGGGGAGATGTACGCCAACTGCTCCTGGCCGGCCCACTCGAGCATCGCGGTCGCGACGTCCTCGGACTTCGGCCGCATCACCGGATGGGCGCCGCGGCGGGTGATCTCCCGGGCCAGCGGCACGAACAGGGGCTGGGCGAGGATCGGGCCCTCCACCAGCACCAGGTCGCCGGCCGCGACCTCGAGCGAGTATCCACACAGCACGGAGGCGAGGGTGTCGAGTCTGGGGTCGGCCATCCCCAGATGCTATCCCCGCCCGGCCAGCACCGCGTCGAGCAGCCTGCCGGCCCCGAAGCGCACCGGATCGTCGGCGGGGAGCCCGGTGTCGGCTTCGGCTGCCGCGATCGCCGACCGCGCAGCGGCCTCGTCGAGCCGGTTGGTCTTGAGCGCGACGGCCACCACCGGCGCCGGCCGCACGTACCCGGCGATCCGCTCGTAGGTCTCGATCAGATCAGTCAGCGGCGGGATCGGCAGGCTGATCTCGGCGTCGATGCGGTCGCGGCCGGGCTCGTGGACGAGCAGCATCGCGTGGGGCGCCGAGCCGTGCAGCAGGCCCAACGTGACGCCGGAGTAGGCCGGGTGATTGATGGAGCCCTGGCCCTCGATCCAGATCAGCGCCCCGGCCCCGCCCCGCCGCCCGCCCTCGACGACCAGCCGCTCCGAGGCGCCGGCGATGAAGTCCGACACCACCTCGTCGACGGCGATGCCCCACCCGGCGATGGCGATCCCGGTCTGCCCGGTGGGGACGAAGACGCTGGCCAGGCCGCGCCGCTGCGCCTCCCGGTCGAGCTCGAGGCAGAGGGTCATCTTGCCCAGTGAGCAGTCGGTGCCGACGGTGAGCACCGTGTGCGCGTCGACGTCGAGGTTCGCTCCGGTGGGCACGTCGAGCCCAGCCGGCGCCCGCCGCAGGTCGCGGATCTCGACCCCGGCTCGCTCCGCCGCGGCCGCCAGCTCGGGGTCGTCGCCGAGCAGGTCGTGAAGACCCGACTCGACGTCCCATCCCCGCTTCATCGCACCGCCGATCAGATCCCTCCAGGCCACCGGCAGCTTGCCGCCGGCCGGCGCGATCCCGATCAGCAGCACGTTGGCGCCCAGCGCCTCCGCCTCGTCCAGCGAGCCGACGATGGCCACGTCGGCCTGCAGCCCGCGCACATGGTCGGACACCCGGCTGCCGGCGCGGGTCGAGTCGATCACCGCCGCGGTCGGGTCGGGGCCGTAGCGGAGGACTCCCACGGCGGTCTTCGCGTCGTGCTCGGCGAAACCGCCCTCGGCCAGGATCGCGTAGCGCTTCACGGCCACCGGTCGGTCGGCTCGACGCCCAGACCGGGACCGTCACCGGGCAGGACGACACCGTTCTCGAACCGCAGCCCTGCGAACGGGTCGGCGATGTTCAGCAGGTGGCCGTCCAGGTCGACGACGTCGACCAGCGGCGCCAGCTGCACCGCGGCCGCGATGCCGAGGCTGGACTCGTTCATGCACCCCAGCATCACGCCCAGGCCGAGCGCGCGGGCTGCGTGGATCATCCGGTGGGCCTCCCGGATGCCACCGGACTTGGTCAGCTTGATGTTGATGCCGTCGGCGCGGCCGGCTGCCGTGGCGACGTCGCTCAGCGTGTGCACGCTCTCGTCGAGCACGATCGGGACCGGCAGCCGCATCGCGTGAAGGATCTCGTAGGCCTCCGGATGGTCGGCATGCAGGGGTTGCTCGATCAGCTCCACCTCGAGGTCGACCAGCTCGGGCGCCAGCTGCCTGGTGGTCTCGACCGTCCAGGCCTCGTTGGCATCGACGCGGATCAGCGAGCCAGGTGCTTCCCTGCGAACGGCGCGGACGCGCTCCAGGTCGTCGGGGCCGCCCACCTTGATCTTGAGCGCGCGGAACTCGCTTGCCCGCCGCGTCCGGTCGGCCGTCCCCTCCACCGTGTCGATACTGATCGTGTAGGAGGTGGGCGGGATCGCCGCCGGGTCGAGGCCGAACATCCGCCACAGCGGCTGGCCGCACAGCTTGCCCACCAGATCGTGGAGCGCCCCGTCGATGGCGCACTTGGCCGCCATCTCGCCCGGCAGCTCGCCGATCCGGGCCAGCATCGCCTCCAGAGCGAACGGATCGTCGCCCAGCAACTCCGTCGCCCGCTCGGCGAAGGCCCGGCCGCTGAGCGGGGTCTCCCCGTACCGCTCGTCCGGGGCGCCCTCCCCGTAGCCGATCACGTCGCCGTGGCGGATCGCCACCTGCAGCACATCCTCGGTCTCGCTCACGCCGCGCGAGATCACGAACGGCTCGCGCATCTCGAGCGTGTAGACGCGGCTGGTCAGCTCCATGGCCGCCGAGCGTACTCCAACCGCCCGCAGCGGAGGCGGAACGCCGACCGAGGGCACGATAGACTGGGCACTCAGCGCGCCTGTAGCTCAGGGGATAGAGCGCACGCCTCCGGAGCGTGAAGTCGCAGGTTCGAATCCTGCCAGGCGCATGAGCTCCGCTTGCCGCTCCGCGGCCGGTAGCATCGCCGCCATGCGAGCGCGCGAGCTGGGAATCACGATCGGCAGCGGAACGCCGGGGCGGCGTAACGCAATCACCGACGTCGAGGGCGTGCGGGTCGGCCACACCACCCTGATCGAGGGTGACGCGGTGCGCACCGGCGTCACCGTGGTCATCCCGCACGACGGCGACGTGCTCCGCGACCCGCTGTTCGCCGGCACCCACCGCCTGAACGGCAACGGCGAGATGACCGGTACGCACTGGATCCGCGAAGCCGGGCTGCTGGCCTCGCCGCTGGCGATCACGAACACCCACAGCGTGGGGGTCGTGCGCGACGCGCTGGTCGACCACCTGGTCGCCGGCGCCCCCGCCGACGAGGTGGTGTGGGCGATGCCGGTGGTGGCGGAGACCTACGACGGCTGCCTCAACGACATCAACGGCTTCCACGTGCAGGCCGGCCATGTGCGGGAGGCGATCTCGGCCGCCTCGCCGGGACCGGTCGCCGAGGGCAGCGTGGGCGGCGGCACGGGGATGATCTGCCACGGCTTCAAGGGCGGCGTCGGTACCTCGTCGCGGGTGACAGCCGCCGCCGCGGGAGGCCACACGGTGGGGGTGCTCGTGCAGGCCAACCATGGCCGCAGGGAGCAGCTGCGGGTGAACGGCATCCCGGTCGGCGAGCGGCTGGACGCCATCCCGCAGCCGGAGCTCACGGCCGCCGGGCCGGGCGACGGGTCGATCATCGTCCTGGTGGCCTGCGACGCTCCGCTGCTGCCCGGCCAGTGCGACCGGCTGGCTCAGCGAGCTGCGCTGGGCATCGCCCGCATGGGCGGCACGGGCGAGAACAGCAGCGGCGACCTGATGCTCTGCTTCGCCACCGGCAACCGCGGCCTTCGGGCGGTGCTCGAGGGCGAGCGGCCGGTGCCGATCTCGATGCTGCCGCACGCCTGCATCGACGCGCTGTTCGACGCCGTGGTCGACGCCACCCAGGAGGCGATCCTGAACGCCATGCTCGCCGCCTCGACGATGCGCGGCCGCGGCGGAGCGACCGTTCACGGCCTCGACCCGCAGCTGCTGCGCGAGGCAATGGGCTGAGCCGGGCGGCCGTTTATCCCGGGCGGGGCACGGGAAACGCACGGCCACCGGCACCGGCGATCAGGGAGGGCGTGATGACATCCACCATCGGTGAGCGGCTGGCGGCCTCGGCCGGCCGGCTGGACGGGATCGCAGAACAGCTCCAGCCGCTGGTGCGGCGGATCGTCGAGGCGTCGCCGCAGGTCAAGAACGCCGTCGACGGCACCTGGCTTCGGACGCCGCTTCACCCGGCGCTGACCGACGTGCCGGTGGGCGCCTACACCACGTCGGTGCTGCTTGACGCCGCCGACGCGCTGACCGGCTCGGAGGCGGCCCGCAACGGGGCCGACGCGGCGCTCGCCGTGGGCATCGCCAGCTCGCTGCCGGCGGCGGCCACGGGCGCCGGCGACTGGCGCACGCTGCAGGGCGAGGATCGCCGGCTGGGCCTGATCCACGGATCGGCCAACGGCGCCGCGCTGCTGGCGTTCGGCACCTCGCTGGCGCTGCGCGCGGGCGGGCGGCGGGGCGCGGGGCGCGCGATGTCGGCGGCGGGGTTCGCGCTCAGCACGCTGGCCGCGCACCTCGGCGGCGAGCTGTCCTTCCGCCGCGGCGTCCGGGTCGACCGCACCGCCTGGGAGGAGCGGGCCGGCGAGTTCACGGCCGCGCTGCCCGAGGCGGCGATCGACGGCCAGGAGCTGTGCCGGACCGAGGTCGAGGGCTCACCGGTGCTGCTGGCCCGCGCATCCGACGGCAGCATCTGTGCGATCGCCGCGACCTGTACCCATCTCGGTGGCCCCCTGGACGAGGGCGAACGCGACGGCGACACCGTGGTCTGCCCGTGGCACGGGTCCCGCTTCGACCTCCGCGACGGCGCCGTGCTCGAGGGGCCGGCGGTGTTCTCACAGCCCGCCTATGACACGCGCGTGGTCGACGGACAGGTCGAGATCCGGGCGCGCGACAGCGCCTGACCCGCCGGCAGGGCCCGGCCCCCGCCGGATAGGCTCGCACCGGATGAGCTTTCCGCGTGCCAGCGAGGGCGGTCGATGGCCCGCATAATCGTCCTCGGGGGCGCCGGCGAGATGGGCTCGGCCGCGGTCGCCGACCTGGCGGAGCGCACAAGCCACGAGCTGGTCGTCGGCGATGTCCGGGAGGTCGTCGACGTGGAGTGGCGGCCGGTCGACGTCGAGGACGCGGCCGGCCTGCGGCAGGCGATCCGGGGATTCGACGTCGTCGTGAACGCGACCTACATGCGCCAGAACGTCGGCGTCACCCGGGCCGCGATCGACGTCGGCGCCGCCCTCGTCGACCTTGGCTCCTACTGGCCCGAGACCCTTCAGCAGCTCGAGATGCACGACGACGCGGTGGCATCGGGGGCGCGGATCGTGCCCGGCTGCGGCGTGGCGCCCGGGCTCTCGAACGTGCTGGCCCGCCATGGAGCCGACCGCCTCGACCGGGTCGATGCCGTGCGCATCTACTCGTACATCACCCACCCCATGTACACGTCGCCGGGGATCGTGATCACCCGTTTCGACGCCAGCGTGGGCACCTCGCTGGAGCTGGTCGACGGGCGGATCGTCGAGCGGCCGTCGTTCTCGGGCGAGGAGGAGGTGGAGTTCCCCGATCCGTACGGGCGCCAGCACGTCCACCTGGTGCCGCATCCCGAGCCGGTGACGCTGCGCCGCAGCTTCGACGTCCGCAACGTCGTCTTCAAGGTCGGATATCCGGCGGACGAGAACCGGCGCATCTCGGTGCTGCTCGAGCTGGGGTTCGACCTCGAACAGCCGTTCACGGTGGACGGGGTGTCCGTGTCGCCGCGGGCGTTCGCGGCCGCATACATCGGCAGCCGCGGGATCGGCGAGAGCGAAGTCAGCGCCAACGTCAAGCGGGTGATCGTCTCGGGCAGCCGGGCCGGCGAGCACGCAGAGCTGGTTTACGACTTCGCGGTCGAGCACGCCGGCGCCTCCGCCTCCAGCCGCATCACGGGCACCTTCGCAGCCATCTGCGCCGACCTGCTGTCCGCCGGCGCCGCCCGGCCGGGCGTGCAGCCGCCCGAGGAGGCGTTCGATCCGCCGCAGGTGCTGGCGGCGCTCGAGGAGCGAGGGCTTCCGGTCACCGTGTCCGGCGACTGACCCCGCCGGTGGGGTTATCCCCACCAACCGCCGGGAGGCATCGCCCGCCCGGCCTGGGTGCCGGCCCCAGTGTGACGGCCGGCCCCGTCCTTCAGCATGGGCGAGCGGCAACTGCGTCGCCGCTCCCAACTGAGATCGAAAGGACACGAAGGTGATCAACACAGGAGACATGGTCGTCAATCCGAGCACGGGCGAGCGCCTGATCTTTCGCCAGACGTCCGCCGACACCGGCGGACGGCTGGTCGAGGTGGAGGCGATCATCACACCGGACGGCGCGTGCGCCGGAGCGCACGTGCACCCGAATCAGGAGGAGCGGTTCCAGGTCATCGAGGGGCTGGTCGGCTTCCGCAAGGGCCGCGAGAAGATCGTCGCCGAGCCTGGCGACACCGTGGTCGTGCCGGCCGGCACCGTGCACCGGTTCTGGAACGCCGGTGACATCGACGCCCGCTTCGTCTGTCAGGTGGCTCCCGCGCTGCAGTTCGAGGCGCTGATCGAGACCATGTTCGGACTTGCCGCGGACGGCAAGACGAACAGGAAGGGCATCCCCAACCCGGTCCGCCTGGCCGTGATCGCGGACGCCCACTGGGACGGGCTGCGCGCTCCCTACGTGCCCAGCATGCTGCAGCGGGTCGGGCTGACGATGGGCGCGGCCGTCGGCCGGGCCATCGGGTACTCGGCCCAGTATGAGGCGAGCCAGCCGGTCACCGTCGGCGGGGTTGCCACGCAGGGCGCCTAGAGCACCGCATCGGGGCCGCCCGCAAGGGCGGCCCCGTTCTCGGGCCCACGCGCCCGCCCATGACGGCCTCCGCATCTGTCCCCACAGCTACGATCCGGGTCGGCACCAGTGGAAAGGCACGGCGTGAACGACCACCGATTCGTCTTCGTCTGCGGGCTCCAGCGAAGCGGCACCACGATGCTCTATCGCTACCTGAGCGAGCATCCAGAGATCTCGAAGCTCGAGGGCACCGCCCGCAAGGGCAACGAGGGGCAGCACAACCAGACGGTCTACCCCGATCCCGACAAGCTGGGCCGGGCCGGGCGGTTCGCATTCCTTCCCGAGGCGCGGCTGACCGAGGATTCGCCGCTGGTCACCGCCGCCAACCGCGAGAAGCTGTTCGCGGAGTGGGCGCGGTACTGGGATCTCGAGAAGCCGGTGCTGATGGAGAAGTCACCGCCCAACATCATCCGCTCGAGGTTTCTGCAGGCGATGTTCCCGGAGTCCTGGTTCGTGTTCATCACCCGCCACCCGATTGCCGTGTCCTGTGCCACCCAGAAGTGGAGCGATACCCGGCCGCGGTCGCTCGTCCGCCACTGGCTGGCCGCCCACCGGCTGATGGTCGAGGACATCCCGCATCTGCGCCGCGCCCACGTCATCCGCTACGAGCACCTGGTGGCGGATCCCGACGCGGTGCTGGCGCGGACATTCGCGTTCCTGGGACTTGATGACTTCGACGCCCAGCGGCAGGTGGCCGAGGGCATCAACCAGGACAACTTCTACGCCGACCGCACGCTGCGCACCGGCGTCAACGACAAGTACTTCACCCAGTGGCGCTCGCCGGCGCGCCGCAGCACCCCCGTCCGCCGCCTCTACTACCAGATGGTCGACCGCGGCTACGAGCGGGCGGTCGGCCGCTTCGGATACAGCATGCTGCACCCCGAGCGGCTGAGCGAGCCCAGCGTCGCGCTTCCCGGTGTCGGCAGGCCCACGGCCGAGCCGGTCCGGCTGTGACCGCCGCCGAGCCGGTCAACCGGTTCGTGTTCATCGGCGGCCTGCATCGCAGCGGCACCACGATGCTCGCCCGGCACATGGCCGAGCACCCGGCCGTCAGCGGGTTCGAAGGCACCGGCGTGCCGGCCGACGAGGGCCAGCACCTGCAGACCGTGTGGCCGAAGCCGAGCGCCGCCCAGCAGGCCGGCCGCTTCGCCTTCGACCCCCAGGCCCACCTCACGGAGGCGTCGCCGCTGATCACCGACGCCGGCCGCGCCCAGCTGCTCGCCGAATGGACGCCGCACTGGGATATGAGCCGGCTCTGGCTGCTGGAGAAGTCACCGCCCAACCTGCTGATGATGCGCTTCCTGCAGGCCATGTTCCCGGGTGCCCGCTTCATCGCCGTCCTCCGCCATCCGGTGGCGGTGGCCTGTGCAACCCAGAAGTGGAGCGGATCGCGGCCCCACGACCTGATCCGCCACTGGGTGGTGGCCCACGAGCGGTTCGCCGCCGATGCGCCATACGTCGATCGTCTGCTGGTCGTCAGGTACGAGGACCTGGTGGCGGAGCCCGATCGCGTGATGGCCAGGGTGTTCGGCTTCCTCGACCTCGACGACCCCCACCTCGGGCGGGACATCGGTGAGGGGCGGAACGCCGACAACTTCCTCACCGACCGGGCGGTCAGGACCGGGGTCAACGAGCACTACTTCCGCAGCTGGGACGAGCGGCGGGCCGGCATCGCCCGGCGCGTCTACCTCGAGCTCGTGGCGCGCACCTACGAGCGGCGGATCAACCGGTTCGGCTATAGCATCCGCGAGCCCCGCCGGCCGCCGTCGGACACGGTCTCACTGGCGCGACGGGCGACTGTCTCCGTACACTGAAGGGGATGCAGGCAGCAGCACCGCGACCTCTCTGGCGACGCCTCATGCCGGTGGCCGTCGCGACCGCCGTGGCGGCGCTCCTGTACGCCGCGATCTTCATCGACCGTTCCCCGGCGCCGCCGACCGCGGGAACCCCGCTGCCCAAGCAGCAGGATGTCCGGCTGACCAGGCACGACCGGGCCCAGATCAACCACTCACTGGACGTGTTCCTGCAAAGCGCGGTCGAACGCCGTGACGTCGCCCGCTCCTACGACTGGGTGACGCCGCAGCTGAGGGGCGGTAAGTCGCGAGCCGACTGGGTGGCCGACCGGCTGCCGGTGATCCCCTACCGCTCGCGGGAGCAGACGGCCCACCACTGGCGGCTGACGTACGCCAAGCCCGGCGAGGCAGGGATGGAGCTGCTGCTGCACCCGGCCAGGAGCGAGAAGCTGGGACCGATCGCCTTCACCATCCGGGTGAAGCAGGTCGGCCGCAGGTGGCTGGTCGACACCTGGTATGCCAACGCCCTGTTCGCCAAGCAAGGCGACCGCTCGAACATCGTCGCCGTGCCCGACCTGGGGCCGGCTGCGGTGCCCGATCACGGCGCCGCCGACGACCGGCCGTCGTCGGCCTGGATCGGCATCCCGCTGATGATCGTCATGCTGCCGATCGCGATCGGCCTGGTGCTGGGCGCCGTGGCGCTGGTGCGCTGGGCCCGCAACCGGCGACGGCCGGCGATCGATGACGAGCGGGCGCTGATCAGCTGGGAGGCCTACCGCCAGCAGCAGCGCCGGGGCGACGGCGAAAGCGGTTAGCTAGCCGCCGATCCGCTGCTTGAGCAGCTGGACCCGCCGGTACGACTGCTCCAGCCCGCGACGGTCGAGCAGGCCGTCCCTGGCGGCCCGCCGCAGAGTTGAGAACACCCCCTGCGACGTGGCCTCGCTGCCCGTGATCAGGAGCAGGTCGACGCCCGCGGCGGCTGCGCGCATAGCGAGCGGGATCGGCGTGATGCCACGGGCGTGGGCCGCGCCGTCCAGGGAGTCGGTGATCGACACGCCGTCGAACCCCAGCCGGCCGCGCAGCAGCCGGCGGGCGATCGCCGGCTCCCACCCGGCCGGGAAACGCCCGTACGCCGGATAGGACGCATTCGAGAGCATCACCATCGGCACCCCGGCATCGATTGCCGCCCGGAACGGCAGCAGGTCGTCGCCCAGCGTGGAGCGGCCGGCACCGATCTCGACCACCGCCCGGTCTGTCGTCTGCCGCGCACGGCCGAGCCCGGGGAAGTGCTTGACGGCGGCGAGCACGCCCGCGTCGCCGAGGCCGAGAGCGAAGGCGGTGGCCAGGGCGGCAACGTCATGCGGATCGTCACCCCAGCTCCGGCCGGAGGCGCGCAGGAACGAGCGGCCGCGGACGACGTCGGCCACTGGCGCCAGATCGACGTTGACGCCGGCGGCGGCCAGTCCGTTGCCGGTCACCCGTCCCTGCCGGCGGGCGGCGCCGACACCGCCGCCGGCCATCGCAGCGGCCGACTGCGCCGGCGGTGCCCATGGCAAGCGGCGGACGGCTCCGCCCTCCTGGTCGGTGGCGATCAGGAGCGGCGGCCTGCCGGCCGCCGCGGCCGCGCCCTGCAGGCGGGCCACAACCGCGCGCAGATGGCCGGGCGAGCGGATGTTCGCCGCGAACAGGATCACGCCCCCCAGCTCGCCGCGGCGGATCCGGCCAAGCAACGCCGGCGACGGCGCATCGCCGTTCATGCGCACCACCAGTCGCTGCCCCACCAGCTCGGACGGCGTGGGCGCGCGCGGCGCATGGCTGCCGGGAGCGGCCGGCACCGGCCTGGCCGACGAGCCCGGCTCGCCGCTGCCGCCGAACGCGGTGCATCCCGGGAGCACGAGCAGGACGGCGATCGCGGAGACGGTTCGCGTCCAGCCGGCGGGATAGGGTGCGCTCCGATGCATGAGTTCGCCTTTCGGCCCCGGTCACCGTACCTGCTGGCCCCGTCAGCAGGCCCTTCCGACCCCACCCGCCGGCGATCCAGCGGCATGCTGCGGGCCACCTTCCGGCTGCCGTCCGGCTCGGCAACGGCGACCGTCTGGCAGGAGCGGGACGGGTCGATCCACGCCCGGTCGGCGTGTGACAACCCGGAGGCCGCGCACGATGCGCTTCGCCGCATCCTCCGAGTCGATGCCGACCACCGGCCGTTCCACCGAATGGCCGCCGCCGATATCTTGCTGCGGCCGCTGTCACGGCGCATGCGCGGGGTGGTGCCACTGATGCGGGCAACCCCCGAGCACGCGCTGGTGCAGGCGGTGTGCGGGCAGCTGATCCGCTCGTCGGAGGCCCGTCGGATCGAGCGGCGAGTGGTGGCCGCTACGTCGGGCCAACGGGATGGGCTCTACGAGCCGCCCACGCGGCAGACCCTGTGCGCTGTCCACGGTGCGTCGCTGGCCCGCGCCGGCCTCTCCTCCGCCCGGGCGTCGGTGCTGCACCGGGCCGCCCGGCGGCTGCCCTGGCCACAGCTCTCGTCAGCCACCACCGTCCAGGCGATCGCCCGGATCCGCCGCGAGCCCGGCCTCGGCCCCTGGTCGGCCGGCATGATCATGCTCTACGGCTACGGACGCGACGACGCCGGGCTGGTCGACGATCTCGGCCTCGTGCGGCTATGCCGGCAGCTGGGCGTCGAGCAGACGTCGGAGCTGCTCGACCGTTACGCGCCCTGGCAGGGGCCGGCGTCGGTCTGGCTACTTCATCATCCGCTGGCCGCGGACACCCGCCGTCAGCAACCGCGCCTGCTATAGGGCGGTCTCGGCGCGGTGGAACGGGTGATCGCAATCACCGTGCACGCAGGCCCGCACCTGATCGACGATCGCCTGCGGCGAGTCGGCCACCATCAGCAGCTCGCGGTCCTCGGGCGAGATCTTGCCCTCATCCAGCAGCCGGTCGCGGATCCAGTCCAGCATCCCGGCCCAGTAGTCGCTGTCGTAGAGCACGATCGGGAACTGCTTGATCTTTCGGGTCTGGACCAGTGTGACCGCCTCGAACAGCTCGTCGAGCGTGCCGAAGCCGCCAGGGAAGATCACGAACCCCTCGGAGTACTTGACGAACATCAGCTTGCGCACGAAGAAGTAGCGGAACTGCATCGACAGATTGGCGTAGGGGTTGCCCTGTTGCTCGTGTGGCAGCTCGATGTTGCAGCCGATGGAGAGGCCGCCGCCCTCGCGGGCGCCCAGGTTGGCCGCCTCCATCAGCCCAGGGCCGCCGCCGGTGACGACCGCGAACCCGCTTTCGGCGAACAGCCTGCCCGTCTCCCTGGCGGCCTCGTAGCTGGGATGGCCGGCCGGCACACGCGCGGAGCCGAAGATCGTGACCGCCAGCCCGACCTCCGCCAGCCGCTCGAACCCCTCCACCAGCTCGGCGCTGATCCGCATCACGCGCCACGGATCGGTGTGGGTGAAGGCGGCATCCTGCCGCTGGAGCAGCTGTTCGTCCTCGGTTCGCCGCCGCGGCCGCATCGGCAGCCAACCTA
>Ga0207661_10000358_pt1 | contig 29302 bp, 24 predicted proteins | sample KBSC713LmetaG_FD_184337 | JGI IMG/M metagenome (GOLD analysis project Ga0207661, IMG submission 184337) | Corn rhizosphere microbial communities from Kellogg Biological Station, Michigan, USA - KBS C7.1-3L metaG (SPAdes) (version 2) | ecosystem: Host-associated > Plants > Roots > Rhizosphere ...
CAGCTCCGTGGTGAGCAGCCAGCGATAGGCGGGCATGACCGAGACCGGCACGACATCCCTGGGATTGTTGAGATGGGCGACTTGCCACTGGTCCGAATATTTGTCGCCGACGCGGGCGAGGTCCGGACCGGTGCGCTTGGAGCCCCACAGCATCGGATGGTCATATTTGGATTCGACCGCGAGCGAGTAGGGGCCGTAGCGATCGACCTCGTCGCGCAGCGTGCGGATCATCTGCGAATGGCAGGCGTAGCAGCCCTCGCGGATGTAGATGTTGCGCCCAGCAAGCTCCAGCGGCGTGTAGAGCCGCATGTCGGGGGCGTCCTCCACCGTCTGGTGGATGGTGAAGAGCGGCGCGATCTCGACGATGCCGCCGATGCTGGCCACCAGGATGATGCCGATGAAGAGGCCGATCGCCTTGCGTTCCAGCTTGTAGTGAAATCCGAAGAACGACATGGCCATTTACTCCGCCGGCTGCGCCGCAAGCTGCGGCTCCGGAAGGTCGCCGGTCCGCTCCACCGAGGGTTTGGGCTCTCTGATGGTCATCCAGATATTGTAGGCGCAGATGCAGCCGCCAATCAGGAACAGCATGCCGCCGAAGGCGCGGGCGATGTAATAGGGATGCATCGCGATCAGCGTGTCGATGAAGGAAAAGGCAAGCGTGCCGCTGTCGTTATAGGTGCGCCACATCAGCCCCTGGATGATGCCGCTATTCCACATCGCGAAGACGTAGACGATGGTGCCGGCCAGCGCGAACCAGAAATGCGCTTCCACAAGGCGCGGCGAGTACATCGCCTCGCGCTTCCACAGCCACGGCACCAGCGAATAGATCGCGCCAAAGGTGATCATGGCGACCCAGCCGAGCGCGCCGGCATGGACATGGCCGATGGTCCAGTCCGTGTAATGCGAGAGCGAATTGACCGAACGGATCGCCATGAACGATCCCTCGAAGGTGGTGAGCCCGTAGAATACGGCGGCGACCATGATGAAGCGCAACGTCGCATCGTCGCGGACCTTGTGCCAGGCGCCGTTGAGCGTCAGCAGCGCATTGCCGGCCGAGGCCCAGGACGGGATCAGCAGCATCAGCGAGAAGGTCATGCCGAGCGTCTGCACCCATTGCGGCAGCGCCGTGTAGTGCAGATGGTGCGAGCCCGCCCACATATAGAAGAAGGTGATGCCCCAGAACGAGATGATCGACAGGCGATAGGAGAAGATCGGTCGGCCCGCGCGCACCGGCAGGAAATAATACATCATGCCGAGGAAGCCGCTCGTCAGGAAGAAGGCGACGGCGTTATGGCCGTACCACCATTGCGTCATCGCATCCTGCACGCCGGAAAACAGCGAGTAGCTCTTGGCGCTGCCGAAGGAGACCGGGACGGCGAGGTTGTTGACGATGTGCAGCATCGCCACGACCAGGATGAAGGCCATGTAGTACCAGTTGGAGACGTAGATGTGCGGCTCCTTGCGCCGGGCCAACGTGCGCAGATAGAGCAGGAGATAGGTGACCCAGACGATCACGAGCCAGATGTCGTCATACCATTCCGGCTCGGCATATTCCTTCGACTGGGTGATGCCCATCAGATAGCCGGTGACGGCAATGACGCAGAACAGGTTGAAGCCGATCAGCACGAACCACGGGCTGACCTGGTCCGCCAGTCGCGCGCGCGAGGTCCGCTGCATCACATAGAAGGAGGTCGCGATCAGCCCGTTGCCGCCGAAACCGAAGATGACTCCCGTCGTATGGACGGGCCGCAGCCGGCCGAAGCTCGACCAGGCTTCGCCGAACGTCAGATCGGGATAGGCAAGCTGCCAGGCCACCCAGTCGCCGATGGTGAGGCCAAACACTGCCCAGATGATGGCGAGCAAGATGCCGGCCCTGATCGGATCGTCGTAGTATTGGGAGAAGCGGTCCTCGGAAGGCTCCGGAGCCAGGTAATCCCTGCCGATCAGGGCTATCATCACGAGGCCGGTGACGCAGATCAGCGCGCCATGAAGCCCGAGCGGATCGTTGCGGCCGGCAAGGCCGAGCAGCAGGCCGAGAATGGCAACCACAAGGCTGATGAGGATGGCGAGCTGGCGCTCGCGGCGGGTAAGCTGGGCGATCATCTAGGAGCCTGCACGGGGTTGGAGACGGACGACATCTGCGTTTTGATTCCACACGGCTGTCAAGCCACGATGATCAGGATCGGCGAACGAGTTCCGGGAATCCAGAACGTCTCTGCTTCGTTTTGCTAATTCGAACGGCGTTCTGCTTGTTTGATCCAAATCAAGTTACGGGCTCTGAGCCTGCCTTTGGCAGGGTAGTGTTGCCGTAGCCGCGGCGGCATGGACGCCACCTGGGGATAAATTTTGCGCGCCAAAATTTTGGTAACCAGTCCGTGGTAGCCGACAGCCCTCCCGCGCGTGGCGCGGTTTCGGTGAGAAAGGCTAGGTGGAATGGAACCGGCTATCAAAGGCATCGTCGACGCCTATGTCCGCCTCGGCAACCGCAGAGCGATCGAGGACCTCCTGATCCATCGCCGCCGGCTCGCCATCGATCTGAAGGGACGGACGGGTTACGACCTCAGCCGGCCGATCGCGCAGATCGAGGCGGAGATCGCGGTGATCGACGCAGCCTTGCAAAAGCTCGCGCCTCCCGGGCAGACCCGCGCGACCCGCAGCCTGATCGGGTTTGCGGCCGCGTAAGGTTGGGCACGCGCGAGACGGTTGCTGGATGAGGAACGGTTGGCAGAGCGTCGGTACCGCATGCTGTGCAATGTCTACCTCCACCTGCACAAGGCGCTGCTGCGCAGCTCGAACCTGGCGTGACCGAGCCTGTTGGCGACGTTCCGTTACCGGTCACACGAGTTTCGTTGACGCCCTCCGTGTGAAGAAAGCTGACTAACGGCCTGTTCAAAAAGCGGTTTCGGCCTCGTTCCCGTGCGTTGATAAGCCCTCAGGCGCTATTGACCGGCATCCGCCCACCCCCTACACAGCGCCGTCTGGCGCATGCATGCGGAAAATGCGCCTCCCGCCTTTGAATGGTGGGAGCGCTGCCTATTTTCCAACGAAGGGCATGCCTGACGAAGAGTGAGCGCGTAGCTCAGGCGGTAGAGCACGTGACTTTTAATCATGGGGTCGAGGGTTCGAGTCCCTCCGCGCTCACCAATAAATTCAATACCTTAGACCGCGGTTGTCACTTCAAGTCGAACTTTAGGGTAACACCGAGGGTAACAGTCTGGGTCTTCGGCGGAATGCTGTTGCTGATCCTCTCGACCATCGTTCGCGTCGGGTTTCCCATCTACGGCGGCTGGATGTGGCTCAAGGAGCGCAGATGAAAAGCGCGGTTACGAAGGCAAATGCACTTGGTGCATAAGACTGCGAAGCCTGCTTCGGGACCGGAAATGAGCCGCAGATGCGTGCTGTTCAACCAGGACGCAAGGTCCTGTTCAATCCATCCAAAGTGTGCGGCGGGTCCGGCAAGGTTCGCGTGACGACTGCTCCGCGCTTACAGAGGACATAGGCTGGTGGCGAGCCCGCAAAATTTCCAAACGATCGCAGAGGCGCTCAGGGAGGATTTCGCCAGACGAGGCGGATGGGAAAATCGTCGCTAACGTTGAACCTTCTACGAGGCTGCCGAGACGCAAAGCAAGAGTGCGCGAGAGCGAATCTTGAGCTTGGCAGGTCAGAGGGGCTGGCTTGTCGGGATTGGGAATTTCAAGGGACCCAGTCACAGGCGCCGCCGGGACAGTGTATTTCTAGCCCGGCGGCGTATTTATGCGGCAATATTGGCCGGATGCAGTCAGCGGATATTGCGTTATGGCTTCTCCGTCAGAAGCACCAGAATGGTTTGGCAAGCCCGATCGGCATCGATGAAGGTGTTGAAGGGAGAGCCCGTAACCTTGAAGGCTGGCCTGTTTGTGTCGGTTGGACGGCATGAAGCCATGTAGCCGGGACGTCCGTGAAGGCCGGGACCATCGCGGCTCTCGTAGCTAATCACGAACGAGTAGCCGGTCACCGTCGCATGCCATATCTGGATCTTCTCGGCAGGAGTGATGACACGGCGGAACTGCAGGAGGTCGCGCTCGGAAAGAATCGTCTCTTCGGTTTCGCTCGACATCGGCCGCCTCGTGCTACTGCCCGAAGAAGTTAGGTCTTGTTGATTGACCGCATGTCGGAGATTACGGACTAGTCCAAGCGAGGTCGGAGATGGCTGCGCTGCGAGGGCCGAGGGCGATCAGACAGGCCTTGATGAAATTATTGAGTTATCGTTTTTGTAATCGGCTTGAACAGATGTGGATTAGCCCTGTGAACTGAGGCAGAGCCGACCAGTAAAAGAGGCCGTCTCAGTTGGCGGCCCTTTTCGATTCGCAACAAGCGGCGCTGTGGGTCGACGGTATGGCAGACGACGATCCCAGTGAGACCGACGCCGAGCAAAGGCATCGCCTCTGGTGGGGCATCCGCCGCACGCGCCCGGTGCAGTGGGTTTCAATTTTCGTCGTGCTGGTGATGGTCGTCGTCCTCTTTTGGCTGGCGATTTACTTCTCCAAGCCGGCCAGCTTCTGACGCGCATTGTTCATCCCTGCGGGGCGCCTGCACTCCTTTGGACGCGGTAAGTGAGCCGGCAAGAGCCACATCGCATGCAGCTACGCCCCCCGTTCGCAGGGTGAACCGCCAACTGAGATTGCTTACTCGTCATCCTGCTTCGGGAATGGCTCCTGGGTCTTGCGGCCCAAGAATGTGCCGGGCCGTGCGCCTTCGAGTACTTTCCGAGATTTCGCGACGAACTCGCGATTGTTGGCTTTCTGATCTGCGATCTTATTAGAGTAGAGGACAGCTCGTGCAACTGTTCGTGCATGTGACGAATTTGTGGTAGAGCAGCGGCCTGCACGGAACACAGTTCGTACACGAGTTCTTGCATGCGGCGAATTTGTGGCATAGCTGCTCCCTCGCTTATGCTGGTGGGAGCGCGATTGGTCTCCGACGCCTAAGGGCAGAAGCCTTTAGCCGATGATGCAGGTAAACTGACCGACGTCGATTTCGTTCGAAGTGAACCATGAAATTTGCACTCCGAGAGGATGTGGCGACTCTGGGGCCGCACTGATCATGACCAGTTGAGGCGCACATAAGCGGGCGAGCAGTAGGAATAACGCAGAATAGTCCGGCGAGCGCCATCGTTCATGTTCGGCTTGAAGCCGAACTGGTCCGCAAGCCCTTCGCAAGCCAAAAATCGGGGAGAGTGAACCCGCGCAACTTGGAACCTCAAGCCAGGACAAGGGTTCTTGCGCGTGTTGGAAGCAAACCAGGAAAGGAATGCTCATGCGTATCTCTACGGTATCCGTCATCGTTGCGGCGCTCTCCCTCGGAACGCCTGCTTTGGTGCAAGCGCAAGGAGAGCAACCCAAGTCGCCGCCACAGGCTCAGTCTGACCAGTCCGCCGAGATCCGCGCCATACAGGTCGTCAACATCAACGAGCTGAAGCCCGAGGTGCGGTCAAAGGTGGAGGATGCCGCCGCAAACGCGAATGAGGACGATCTGCGAAAACTTCGGAGCGCCATCGATGCGACACCGGAAGCTGTATCCGCACTCAAGGACAAGGGCCTGAACTCATCACAAGTGGTCGCTATCAACATCTCCAATGGCGTTCTGACGCTCTTCGCCAAGACAGCTTAATCAAGACAGCTTGATGAAGTCAGGATAACCAAGCTAAGCGAGCGCAAGAAAAGCCGCCAGCGCCGCGAAACGCTGGCGGCTTCTCCATTCTAAAGCCAGGCCGCGGCTGAACACCGATGCCGAAGTTAGCGAGGTCTCGGGCGGAGACCTGCACCGCCGCCTACGCTCCAATTACGGAAATCGAAAGGGGCCACCTTTCAGTGGCCCCTGCCGGTGAAAATTTGTTCGGGATGAAATCCAGCCCCGGCGATGGCGAGACTAGAGTTTTCCACAGGCCCTGAGGATTCCGTAGAACCACGGTGTTCCCGTCTTGGAACAACCAAGCATGAAAAAGCCTCAGACCGAGGCTGGCTGCGACTGAGGCTTGATGCTTCAGGCTTTGCCTCGGCAAACTCGCCAGACAAAGCGAGAAGTTGATACCGAAGGCCTTGGCACTGACCGGGGCCTTTCCTTTGTGCTGACGCTGCGTGCACGGTCAGGCTACGAAGAGCGGCGAATGGCGGACGCTACAGCGCCACCCGCAACCGCTCTCCGATGCTAGTCGCAGCGGCGCTCCCTGCGCGTGAAGCTGCGGCCGTGACCCAGATCACCCGGCAGATTGAATGCCTTTTCATCTCGCTCCGTCCTACAGCATGAAGCCCGCATCTCAGGAGACGAAAGATGAAGTCGCAGGTTACCAGCAAGTCGACCCTTTGTGCGTTCAGGTTGATTGCGGATCGAATCCTTCTGGACGAGCAAGACCTCGATGCCGTCACGGGTGGCGGCCCGAGAATGCTCGCATCCAGTTTTTCCAACGCCGTCAAGGCAATCGGACAGGGGCTGGCCACACTGGCGCAGAAGGGGTGATCAGACGATCGGCAAGCCAAGCCGCTTCGGCGTCACCGTCGCCGAGTTCTGATAGCGCGCCGAAAACGCGCGCTAAGCGGCGTCAGTCAGGCCGGCTGCTGCGAGCGCCTGAAGGATCAAGCCAGGTTTGGGTCGTTCACCGACCTCCTGACGCAGGAGCCGCGCTATTGCCCGGGCATTCTTCATGCTGCCGCTGGCGAGCAAGTTTGAGAGACGCTCCATGTCGCGATCATTCAGCTCTGACATTGGTCCTGCCCCATTCCAGAAGTTCATCCTCTGATTGCCGCGTCACCGAACCAAGTTAAACTTCGTCAATGTTGCGGGCAGCAAAACCGCCGGATGAGAAGTCCGGCTGGTTCGTTCTGTGGCCGAGGTCGGCCGATTGAAGCCGTCGATCTGAAGCTGAGAGCTCATTGAAGCGCCGCGATCAGAGCAATCGCGGTGAAGAGCGGTATTGGCGCGAGCGCCGCCGCGCCTACGATCCAAAGCTCATGCTTTGTTTGCTTGTCCATCGGAGCCGTCCCCTTTTATGCGGGACAAACGGCTCGCCAACGGCAAAGTTCCGGCGCCGGTAATGGCAACTGCCGCCGAGACAAAAGCGGGAAGCGTTTCCAAATTTTTCAAAAAGCAAAAGACCCCGGTGCGTGGCGCGACCAAGGTCCTCAGGACTGCGATCGTACATCCGGACTACAGCCTCGCGAGCCAATCTACCAGCTCATTGTGATGAATTTACGACTGGGCGATCGCGATTTGGGAACCTGTTGATTCAAGCGCACGCGGCGCTGCCGAATCATTTGAAGCGCACTAAGGAAATCGCATTACGACCGCAAAAAGAACGGGCGGCTGGGGGCTGTCCTGACCAGCTCATGAACTTGGAGCCGCCCCTGAGGGAGGGCGGCTCTTTCTTTGGGCGCATCGGCGACAAGATCTGTCAGCTTGTGGTGACGAGATCAGTTCAGCAACCCGGCTCACGAAACCATTTTCCCTGACGCGCGAAGTCACCCTGAAACGAGGCGGCGATAGCCTCCCATCATTGCCAGAGGGGAGATTTCAAAATGATCGTGCTCAAATTGATGGCCCTTGTCCTTGGCGCCGGTGTGCTCGTCTCGCCGTTTACGCCCGAGTTTGACGCCGATCTGGTTCTCGCCATTGTCGCCTGCTTCTCGTAGCGCTCGAAAAGAGACCGCCGGGGACTAGTCCTTGCGGGTCGCCGGATTCATCCAGATGAGTGAATCCGTGGAGTAGGTCCCACGCTATGTTGGCATCGCTTCGGCGCCCATGTTCTGCATGCGCTGTGGCCCCCTAACTACTCTGACTGACTCCAGCCCGCCTCCCCGAAGGAGGCGGGCTTTTTGCGCCCGCAGCAGGCGCGCGGATCATATCGGGGCAAATATCTGTAGCTTGCTTTGCTGCGGCGCAAAAACAATCATTGAGCCGATCTCGACGGCAGCGTGATGCCCGGGTTGAGAGGGTTGCCGCGATAGCTGGCGTAAATCCTTCTCCGGATCAAAGGCTCGGTGGAGACCGACTACCTCGGATGGCGCGCGCGTCGTCAGGCAGGCGATGTCGAGATCGTCGATGATGCGCGCCCGTTCCGCAGTGTGGCCAGCGACTAAGCCAATCTCATGATTGTCGTTGCGCGCGAAAACGTGCCCGCGGCGCTGCTGGCGCTCGAGCCGCACGGTCTTGTCTTTCCGCGCGAGAGCGGTGCGGCTCGTCTGATCACACTATCGGGATCGCCTTCAGGCTGCCCCGTCTTCACCACGATTCAAGGGGTACATCCGCGCTGGGCAAGCATGGGCAGGGCAGTGCCAATGACGGCTCAGTACACGACCGAAGCGGAGTACCAGCAGCAGCTTCGCACCCTCACGCGCGTCGTTTCAGCATGCACCCTGGGACTTTGGTCCTTCTCCGCGGGCCTCTTGATCGGGACCTTTTTTCTGTTTTGAAAAGGTGCGACGCGGCCTCGCGAGCCGCGAGCTCACAGCGCAGAACGAAGATACCGTTCTCTCGGGAATCAGCCACGCGCACCAATGAAAAAGGCCCGCCGTTGACGACGGGCCAGTCTAGGGAGGAAACGCCGTGCAGAGCACGGCCACCGCAAGATAGGGTGACTCGGCCGGTGCAGATGTGGCGTAGTTCACACTCGCGTCCAATTCTGTGAGAAGCGCCGCATGTTGCGCTTGTGGAGAGCGACGTGCCGGCAGTTCACGCTTTCGTCATCACAAGTGTTTGCCCGTGCAGCACGCGGCAAACAGGTTCGGTGACGATTTGTCGATCGTCTTCGTGACGTGGAGACCACCTGACACGGCGTCGAGTTGCTCAACGCTCAATGCATTTTTCTCATTTTTCCTGGTCGGCTCGGTTGCAGTCCTCATCGGCTTTCTCCTGCTACTGGGCGGGAGCGACTGTCGCTCCCATCACGGCTTAGTTGCAACGGGGTGTTAGCCGGGTTCGTTCGCCAGGGTGATCTGGATCACAGGTAGCTGCGGCGATCGGGTCTATTGAATATGCATTTCGGCATCAACATCAGCACTTCGGGCTGACATCAATGTTTGGGGCAGCGTCGTTGTTCGGCTTGTTGAGTGCGGGGATTTTTCTTGCCCACGCGATCCAGGCCTATCGCGCTCAATAGAACAGCGGCATTAGCCGCAGGCTCTGCCTGTAATTCCTGAAATCTCGCGGGACACGCTAGCCCGCTTCGCGATGAACCTCCGAGGCCACCGGTTGCGGCGGGCTGGAAACCGACGGCAGCCCTACGGGGCGAATGCCGATCAGCTCGGCGGTGCGCACGCCGGTCGAGCGCCAGAACTCGAAAGAATTGATGCGCGAGCTTTCCAGGATCGCGATCGCAACCGCCGACAGGAACGGCAGGCTTTCCAGCACCAGCACCGCGGCGAAGATATAGATCTCGCGGATCTGCTTGACGTTGTTGGTGACGACGAGCACCACGGCGCCGGCGAGCAGGAGCGCGGCGATCACGGCTTCCCAGAACGCCTGGAATTCGATCGACATCCGCGACAGGCCGCCCTTGGACGTGCGCGCAAACGGCAGATGCTCGGTGATCAGGCCCTGCGCCACGGCGCGCGACACCGTCCATTGCACGCTCATCGCCGCGACCATCGCGCTCAGCATCTGGCCCCATTTCACCGCGACCCTGAGGCGATACATCGTGATGAAATGGATCAGCGAGACCAGGAACGCGGCAGTGATCGGCAGCGTCAGGATCTTGTCGGGGATGGCGATGTCGGCAAACGCCACGATCGGCACCCAGATCAGGTTCAGGATCGCAACCAAGACGCCGAGGCTCTCCGCGCCCAGCCAGTTGAGCCAGCCTAGCGAGAACTCGCGCTTCTGGTCGCGCGACAGCCGGCTCGCGCCGGGCAGGAAGCGCCGCCAGTGCTTCTTCACGATCTGGAAGCCGCCGTAGGCCCAGCGGTGACGCTGCTTGCGGAACGCCTCATAGGTGTCGGGCAACAGCCCGTGGCCATAGCGGTGGTTGGTGTAATGCGTGAGCCAACCCTGCTCGATGATGGCAAGCCCGAGATCGGTGTCTTCGCAGATGGTGTCGCCGGCCCAGCCGCCGGCCATGTCCATCGCCGCGCGGCGCATCAGGCACATCGTGCCGTGCACGATGATGGCATTCTCCTCGTTGCGCTGGACCATGCCGATGTCGAAGAACCCGGCATATTCGCCGTTCATCATGTAGTGCATCAGCGAGCGGTCCTGGTCGCGATGGTCCTGCGGCGCCTGCACGATGCCGACCTGGGGATCGGCGAAGACGGGGACGAGATCCTTCAGCCAGTCGGGCTCGACGACATAATCGGCATCGATGATGCCGATAATCTCGGCGTCAGCGGCGGTGCGATCCATCGCGATGCGCAGCGCGCCCGCCTTGAAACCCTTGACCTTCTCGGCATTGATGAACTTGAAGCGTTCGCCGAGCGTGCGGCAATGATCCTGGATCGGTTGCCAGAACGCGGGGTCCGGCGTGTTGTTGATGATGACGACGCATTCGAAATTCGGATAGTCGAGCCGCGACACCGCATCGAGCGTCTGCTTCAACATGTCGACCGGCTCGTAATAGGCCGGAACGTGGATTGACACCTTCGGGAAGGTGAGATTTTCGCCGATGGTCGCGGGCGCCAGATTGGCGCTCTTGGCGATCAGCCGCCGTGGCGGGCGGCCGAAGGCCACAGCTGCGATCTCCTCGATCCGCGCCATCGCAATCAGGACGAGCGGCACAAGAAGCGTCAGGCCCAGGGTCAGCGCGAAGGCCGAGCCGAATACGAAGTAATGGCTGTCCCAATAGAGGAACACGGTCGCGGCCCAGGCGCCGACGCCGTTGGCAGCCGACGACAATAACAACGCCTGCATCACAGTCGGCTCCGCCAGACGCAGGATCGGCAGCGACATCAGGATGCCGACGAGCAGGGCGATGGTGGCGAGCTTCCAGTAGTCCGGATTCACAATTGGCCCGGTCCACGAGAACTTTGGCTCGCGCGCGGCGTTCAGGACGCCCCAATAGGGACCGACGCCGCCTTCGAAGTATTTCCAGGGCTGATCGACTGCCTCGACGATGTTGTATTCCATGCCGATGGCTTCCGCGCGGACAACAAAATTGCGCAGCACGGAGGCCTGCTGGAACGGCCCTGGATCGGCACGCCCCAGATTGTAGCCCCCGCTCGGCCAACCGAATTCGGCGATCATGATGCGCTTGCCCGGAAACTGGTTGCGCAGGAATTGGTAGCGATTGACGGCCTGATCGACCGCCTCGGAGGAGGGGAGCTGCTCCCAGTAGGGCAGCACGTGGGCGGCGATGAAGTCGACGTTGGAGGCGAGCTCGGGATTGTCGCTCCACAGGCTGTAAATTTCGCCCGTTGAGACCGGCACGTTGACGGCCGACTTCACCTGCTTGATCAGCTTGATGAGGTCGTCGACTTTTTGCTCGCCGCGAAAGATCGTTTCGTTGCCGACGACAACGCCGATCACGTTGCTGTTTTTCCGCGCGAGATTGATCGCGGCCTCGATCTCGCGGCTGTTGCGATTTTCGTCCTTGCCGATCCAGGCGCCGACCATCACCTTCATGCCGAACTCAGCGGCGATCGGCGGCACGAGCTCGCTGCCTTCCGTCGAGGTATACAGACGGACGGCGCGGGTGATGGTGGAGAGCTTCCTCAAATCGGCGCGAATCTTCTCGGAATCGACGGCGACGTCGGCCACCGTGTGACCCGGCTCGAACGGCGTGTAGGAAAGGCTCGGCAAAATGCCGCGGAAGTCGGGGGCCTGCTGCTTTTCCTGGAGCACTCCCCAAAGCGCCGCATGGACGGCCGTGACGAACAACAAAACAGCGACGATCGCGCGCATCGCGTAGACCTGACGGGGCGTGATTGGCGAAAGCGAACCTGTCCCCTAGGTTCGACCCACACGGCGGTACTTAAAGGATAGTACCGCCACGCCATTTCACAACTGGTATGACGCCATGGCCTTTTAAGGGCGCCAACCTTGCTGCTTGCTGAACAAGGCCAGCCTGTTTTCGCGCCGCAGGTAGTCTATTTTGCCGCAGGCGAAGGTGAGGCTGATGGCGCGGGGGAAGCCGTCGGCGCCGGGGTCGCCGCGGGCGCCGCCGATCCGGACGTCGACGGCGCGGGGTTGGCTGCCGTCGCGGCCTGCGGCTGCGCCCCCGGGTTGATCCAGCAGGCATGAACCCGGAGGTCGAGGCTCCGCGGAACCTTGTCGTCGATCGTGGCGCCAAACCGGGTCAGGCAGCGGAAGGCCGCCTGGATATGTCCGCCCGGACAGCCGAAGCGGTCATAGAGATCGAGATGGCGGAAGGCCGTATCGAGATCGTCCACCCACATCAGGCGGACCACGCGACGGCCGAGCCAGACACATTCGGGGTTGCCGGCCGGGCCGCTGATGACCTGAGCGGCCTCGGCAAATTCGGCGGTCTTGCGCTCGTTTTCCTTTGCCGCCTCAGCAGCCGCGGCGGCATTAGCCTTGGAGGCGTCCTGGGGATGGTTGTCGCCGCTCTGAGCCAGGGCGCTACTAAAGACGGCGCTACCGAACAAGGCGCTGCCACCCAGCAGCAGGAAAACCATCGCGCCGCCCGCGAGATGGCGCAAAACCGTGATCTTGAGTGGAAGCACCGGTCGACGCATAAATTCCCCGATATGTTACCCAGATTAGCCCGCCGCCGCCTTGGTGATGCCGAGCAAATAGGTCCCCAATGCGGCGAACCTGTTCGCGGAATCCCATGACTGGTATTTCGGATTTTGTCCAGCAAGGTCACGATTTTATCGCACCATGCCAGGCCGGTTGGCGAAGCCTGCGCCGAAGCTGGAGACCGCTTCGTTTTCGGCAGGCCTCTTGGCAGAGCGCAGGCGAGGCGCTAATCGACGGGCCCCGACCGCCGGAGGATGGAACCGATTTCTTTTCGAACGCCCCTGGCGCTTCTTCCCATTTCGCTTCTGGCCATTGTTGGCGTGTGGTGGTGGATGGCCACGCCGATCACGCTTGCGCGCGCGCCGATTGATCCGGCCGCAAAGCTGCTTTGCGTTTCCTACGCGCCATTCCGCGGCGCCCAGACGCCGCTCGATCCATCGACCTACATTCCAGCCGAGCAGATCGAGCAGGATCTCGCACAGCTCGCGAAAATCTCCGAATGCGTGCGCACCTATTCGATAGACAACGGCGTCGATCAGGTGCCGGCGATCGCGGGCAAGCTCGGGCTCAAGGTCATGCAGGGCATCTGGCTCGGCAGCGACCGCGCCAAGAATTTCCACCAGATCGCGACCGCGCTCCGCCTCGTCAAGGAAAACCCCGGCGTCATTACCTCGCTCGTGGTCGGTAACGAGGTGCTGCTGCGCGGCGAGATGACGACCCAGGATCTCGCCGCCATCATCCGCTCGGTGAAGGCGCAGGTCACCGTTCCCGTCACCTATGCCGATGTCTGGGAATACTGGCTGCGAAATCGCGAGATCTACGATGTCGTCGATTTCGTCACGATCCACATCCTTCCGTATTGGGAAGACTTCCCGATCCGCGCGAAATTCGCGGCCTCACACGTCAATTCGATCCGCCAGCGCATGGCGGTGACGTTTCCCGGTAAGGAAATTTTGATCGGCGAGACCGGCTGGCCGAGCGAAGGGCGGATGCGCGAGGGCGCGCTGCCGTCGCGGACCAATCAGGCCCGCGTGGTTTCGGAGATCCTTTCGCTAGCGAGGCAAGAGAATTTCCGCGTCAACCTGATCGAGGCCTATGACCAGCCCTGGAAACGCCGGCTCGAGGGTACGGTCGGCGGCTATTGGGGTCTGTTTGATTCCGTGCACCGGGCGCTGAAATATCCGCCGGGAGAGGCGATCAGCAATTTCCCGCTCTGGAAATGGCAGATGGGCGCGGGGCTGGCGTTCTCTGTGATCGTATTCGTCTCCGCCTGGCTCACCACTCGGCGGCGGCCCTGGACGCCGCTGTTGTCGTCCTGGATCGCGGTCGCGTTGTGCGCGACCTCGGCAGGCATCCTGCTCGGGCTAGCCTGCGACAAGCTCTACTATGAGAGCTACGGCATCGGCGGCTGGCTGCATTGGGGGGCGCTGCTCGCCGCCGGCGTGATCTCGCCGATCCTGGGCGCCAACGCGCTGGTTTCCGGGCGCGCGCTACCGACCTTTCTCGACATGTTTGGGCCGCGCGGGGAGGGTAACAGGCTTGCGCTGTCGATGTGGTGCCTGGGCGCGAGTCTCGTCGTCACCACGCTGATTGCAAGCGAGACTGCGCTCGGTTTCGTGTTTGACCCGCGCTACCGCGATTTTCCCTTTGCGAGCCTGACCATGGCGGTGATCCCGTTCGCCTGCCTGCTCCTGAACCGCTCGCAAGCAGGCCCCCGGCCGATCGCGGAAGCCGCATTCGCCGGCCTTCTGGCCGGCTCGGCGGTCTTTGTCGGCATCAGGGAGGGAAGCGACAACTGGCAGTCGATGTGGACCTGCGCGATCTACCTGTTGCTCGCGCTCACGCTGTGGCGGGCGCGGGCCGCGCAAAGCCCAAAATGAACAGCCCGATCGCGAGCCCCGACAGCACGATATTGTAGAGCACGATGCCGAGGCAGGCCGCCACCAAGCCTACCGTCAATAGTACGATCGACGGGCGGATGAAGTTGAGGGCCGCGATCACCAGCGCCACGATGCCGAACACCGAGTTCTTGAACAGCACGGTCGCGAGCGAGCGCGCGTTGCAGGGCAGGGTCTGCAGCCCCGCATCGCAGGCGAGCGCCACGGTCGAGAATTCGACCACGAGGTAGCGGACGTAAAGCGCATAGCCGAGGGTGACAAAGCCCACGAGCATCAGCCATTGCACCTGATAGGGGGTGAGGCGGAACGATTGCTTCTTCATGGGCCGACTATATGCCCGCGGGGCAAGAGACAGACAAGGCGAAATTACCTTAATGTCCGTCCTCAAGCCAATGATTCAAAGCGGGATTTGCTGGCCTATTTCCTGCCGAACAGCGAGGAGAATGTCGAGGTTTCCTTGGGCGGCGGCGGAGGCGGATCCTCCCTCTTGGCATGTTTCGGCGCGTAGCGCCGGTAGGATTGTTGCCTCGCGCCTTGCGAAGGCCTTGTGCTCGTCGCCGGCTGCTCGTCGGCAGTCATCGCCAGACGCTGGCCGTCGAACACCGTGGTCTCGCAAGTCCGCTGGGTCTCGACCAGGGAGGCGCAAATCTTGGCCGCTTCGGCGGCATCCTGCAGCGGGCCGGCGGCAAGCCGCAGCTGCATGCCGAGCCCGGTATGGCCTTCGCGGAGCACGATGATCGGCCGCAGCTCCGCCAGCTCTGCGTTGTTCGACTTCAACAGGCCGCGCCACAGCGCGCGCAGGCCGCTTATCGAATTGGCGCCGCCGAGCTCGACCGCGAATTCCGTGCGCTGGACCGTCGCCTTGGCATCGTCGGCGTCGACCACGGGCTTGTCCTGATCCTTTGCGTTCGACTTGTCCTTGGCGTCCGCAGCGGCTGTTTCGGGCGCCGGCACGGCGGTTGGAGCCGCCGTCGCCGCGGAAGCGGCGTTGCCCATCTTGGCATCGGCGGTCTTGATGTCCGCGCTTTTTAGCTCGGCGGCCTTCACATTCTTGGTCTTCGCATCGGCTGTCCTGGGCACCTCGACGAGCTTGGGGGCGGCCGGATCGGGTGGTCCCATCATCGACTTCACCGCGCCGAGTGCCGGAGCGTTTGCCGGAGCCGGGGCGGCCGGAAGCGGCACTGCCGGCTTGATCGCGGCGATCTGCGGCAGCGAGGAGGCTGCGGCCGGCGCTGGATCGGGCTTGGCGGTCTCAGTCCGCGGCTTGTCGGGTATCGCGGCTGCGGCCACCGTCGCCGATGCAGTCGGCGCCGCGATCTGACCCGGTGCCGCAGCGGGCGCGGCTGCAGCTTGTGGCGGCGGATCGGCCGGCACGGTGGGCGGAGGCGTCATCATGGTGGGCATGGCGGAAGCCACCGGCGACGGCTTTTGCGCCGCCGCGTTCTGCTTGGCGATCGCGCCGGTGACCGAATCCAGCCCCTGCTCGAGCACGGTGACACGAGAGAACAGCCGGTCACGGTCGCCATTCAGCGTGTCGATCGCGGCAGCGAGCCGTCGCGTCTCGTTCTGGCTTTCCTTGGTGAGCGCCTGGATTTGCTGGGCCTGGCGCGACAGATCGGCCGCCGCGGCCTGCTCGCGACGCAGTCCGAGCGACCACTGATTGGCAGTAACCGCGGCCACCACGGCAGCGACCGCGACCGCTCCCCAACTGCCGATCCGCCACAGCGCGTGGCGGTCGAACTCGTTCTCCTCGGCGACCAGCGCGGACAGCAGGCCGGTCTTGTCGGCATCGACGGCGCCGGCCTTTGGGTCCGATTTTTTTGCCACGGCTGGTGAGAATCCCTGAAACCTTAACGAATCACAGGGGAACATTATCAGGAATTGGCTGGCCTACTTGAATCCCGGGCGTTTGCGGTGAACAGAAAACGCTTTATGACGGCGCCGACATGGACATGGGCAAGCCTCCTCAAGGAACTTCATGACCCCTAGAACGAGCCTGACAGTGGTGCTCGCGGCCGGCGAGGGGACGCGAATGCGCTCCTCGCTGCCCAAAGTCCTGCATCCGGTGGCCGGGCAGTCGTTGCTTTCCCATGTGCTGCACGCTGCGCCCAACGGCGCCGGCACGTATCTTGCGGTCGTGATCGGACCTGACCATGCGGCCGTCGCCGAGGAGGCGCGCCGGGTCCGCGCCGATGCCGAGACCTTCGTCCAGCGCGAGCGGCTCGGCACGGCGCATGCGGTGCTGGCGGCGCGCGAGGCGATCGCGCGTGGCGCGGACGATCTCCTGATCGTCTTTGGCGACACGCCGTTGATATCGGCCGCTACGTTCGAGCGCATGCGCGCGCCCCTGAAAAATGGCGCAGCCCTCACCGTGCTCGGTTTTCGCGCGGCCGATCCGACCGGCTATGGCCGGCTCCTGATGCAGGGGGAGAAGCTCGTTGCCATCCGCGAGCACGCCGATGCCAGCGCCGAGGAACGCAAGGTCACGCTGTGCAACGCCGGCGTGATGGCGCTCGACGGCAAGACTGCGCTCGAGATTCTTGACCGAATAGGCAACGCCAACTCGAAGGGCGAATATTACCTGGTCGACGCCGTGACCATTGCGAGAGACTTAGGACTGGAGGCTGTCGTGATCGAAACCAACGAAGACGAAGTGCGCGGCATCAACACCAAGGCGCAGCTCGCGGAAGCGGAAAGTGTCATGCAGGCGCGGCTGCGCAAGGCCGCGATGGACGCTGGCGTCACGCTGATAGCGCCGGACACGGTCTATCTCGCGGCCGACACCAGGTTCGGCAAGGACGTTACCATCGAGCCGTTCGTGGTGATCGGCCCCGGCGTTTCCATCGCCGACGGCGCGGTGATCCATTCCTTCTCGCACATCGTCGAGACCTCGATCGGCAAGAAGGCCTCCGTCGGCCCCTACGCGCGGCTCAGGCCCGGCACCTCGCTCGGCGATGGCGCCAGAATCGGCAATTTCGTGGAGACCAAGGCCGCCACCCTCGAAGCCGGGGTGAAGGTCAATCATCTCTCCTACATCGGCGACGCCGAGGTCGGCGCCAATTCCAACATCGGCGCCGGCACCATCACCTGCAATTACGACGGCTTCTTCAAGAACAAGACCACGATCGGCAAGGAAGCTTTCATCGGCAGCAATTCCTCGCTGGTGGCGCCGGTCACCATCGGCAACGGCGCCTATATCGGCTCGGGCTCGGTGATCACGAAGGACGTGCCCGGCGACGCGATGGCGGTCGAGCGCAGCCAGCAGTCCAATCGTGAAGGGGGCGCCACGCGCTATCGCGAGATGAAGCTGCGGGAGATGAAGGCGAAGGGCTTGAAGCCCAAGGGCGAGTGAACAAGGGCGAGTGAATACGGCCGAGTGAAACATCGTCGATGTTCGCGAAGCGTAAGGATGGGTTGACCCAACGGTTCGCGCGAACGCGCGTTCGATGACAGCCGGGGACACGCGCGGAAGTCCTGCCTGATGATCTCAGAGACCACGGTCAGGGCGCTGGCACTGAAATCGGGCCGGACAAGCTCAAATCGTGATCCAGGTCACTCAACCGATGAACGGCAGATGAACGCGCGCTTATGTCACAGCGTCTACCGTGCGCGAAGGGAATGATCTTTTCGCAGAGCAGGAGACCGACATGGATACGCAGGAAGCTGAAATCACCCTTCTCTCGGACGATGAGCTCGATGCTGTCGCTGGCGGATTGGAAGCCAAGGACATCATTCTCTTGAAATGGCTTAACGCGAATTTCCCATCGCTGATGCCTTCGGTTTTCACACAGGGTACTCGAAACGTCTGCTGATGTGCGCCAGAAGCGCAGCCGCACATGCACGAACTTCTGCCTTGGAACTGGCGCCCTCAAAGCGTTGCTCACGCCGCCTGAGCGCAAATCCATGGCGCGGCTAATTTTCCAACAAATGCCGGAGGCGGGTATCCGATCGGGGCAATCTTGCGGTCCAGTCAAAAGTTGTGCTCGCCGTCGGCCATCACCTGACACTGGCGGGTGGGCGCGTCGGTCCCATCAAGCGAGTTGAAAGTGCATGTCACCCTTTCTCGAATGATGACGCCGATAGCGTCTTGAGCTTGGTAGTCGACGAGCGCGGCATACACTTTCAGGGGCATTCCTTACCGGCGACGGCGAGAAGCCATAAGCAACGTTGTCGGTCCCGTGCGTTAAACAATGCACGGCGGACAAGATCACCATCCCATGGCATAGGCAGCGGCCCTACGAGGATCGGCTCCAGCATCGACGATTCCTGTCTCAAGGTCGTGACGAACGAGACATACCCCGCCGGCTCGCCACAAACGATGTGGCCACACGTTCACCCTGTGACCGAGTCGGGAAAGCGAAGCTGCTACATCGGGCGCAAATCTGCCTTCCAAACACAGGAGACCAGGGTAACTTGGATGAGGCGTAAAGGAGTCCGGGTGACTGTAGGTGATGAAACGAGGCTCTTCGATCGCTGTCTGCGGGTCCATTCCATAGACAGCAATGTTGAGGAGGACCTGCAAAATGGCTTGTACCTGGCTATCGCCTCCCGGCGATCCGATCGGCATCGTCATCTTGTTATCGCGAAACACCATGACCGGATTCGGCGTCAACCGCGGGCGCTTGCCGGGAGCTACCGACGAGGGATGCCGCGGATCTGTCCACGACTGGGAGCCGCGTGAGGACGGAGCCAGACCAGTTCCCGGAACCACGATCGTATCGCTCGATACGTCGCTCGGGTTGATGGAAATCGCGTTACCCCAGGAATCGACAACGCCAACAAAGGACGTATCGAAAGGACCGTCCGCAACGAGGTCTTGCGCGGCATCGGACGATCGACCGCGCGTCATCCGAAACGGTTCGGGCAAACCGGGAGAAGCCTTGTCGGCTCGGATCGCACCGCGGCGTTCCTTTGCGTAAGCCTCCGAGAGCAGCAGATCGGCAGGCACGTCAACAACAGCGGGGTCGCCGTAGTAGGCTTCGCGATCCGAGAAGACGAGCTTCAGCGTCTCCGCCAGCAAATGGACGTATGCCGGGGAGTTGTGCGCCATCGATCGAAGGTCGAAATCAGATAGAATGTTGATCGCCTGCAGCAACGCCGGCCCCTGACTCCAGAAGCCGCACGAATGGACTTGCAGATCGCCCAGGCGCGCCATCGGCGACGGCTCCAGACGGACGGCGTATTCCGCCATGTCCTGCTCGGAGAGCCAGCCGCCGTTCTGTGCATGAAACTGCGTGATCGTACGCATGATGTCGCCGCGATAGAACGCATCGCGTGCGGCGCGTAGGCCGCCTAAACGATCCGCACCCTTCCCGATCGCGGCTTTCTCCTGGTCGACCATGTATTGCAGGCTGCGCCCGAGGTCTTCCTGCATGAACATCTTGCCGACCTGAGGCGGCCCTCCGTTCGGAAGATAGATCGCGGCATTCGATGGCCAGCGGGCATTTTTCTTGGCCACCAGAGCCAATTGCTCGGCCAGGAAGGGATACATCACGAACCCTTCCGACGCGAAGCGAACCGCAAATCGCGCGACCTCTCCGAAGGATCGTGTGCCGAAGCGGGTCAGGGCCTCGATGTGAGCCGCCGGCGCAGCGGGGACTACCGTTCGTAAAAGTCCCTCGGGAATTTGGCCACCATGATTGTCTTGAAAAAATTGGCACGACGCGGCGCGAGGCCATGTGCCGACGCCATCGATCGTTGTCAGTTCGCGTTTCCCGTTCATCCAGATGATCATCGGAGCGACGCCCGCGATGTTCACCTGGTCGCTATGCACAACGCCCAGGACAAGGGCCGCGGCGACGCCTGCGTCGATCGCGTTGCCGCCGGACTCCAGGATTTCGAACGCGGCTTGGGTCGCGAGATAATGACCAGTTGACACCGCATGCCGTCGGCCGGCGATCACGGGGCGCCAGGCCTTGAACGGACTTTCATCTTGGGAGGGAACGCCGATCGTCCCGCTTGCGACAGCATCGCCCGACATAAAAAGACTCCTTCGGTGTCAGTGCGCGGCGGCGCCCGACTGCTTCACGAGATCGGACCAACGCTTCATTTCACTTGCGGTGAATGCGGCAAACTCTTCCGGGGTACTAGTGGTGGGCTCGACACCCAGCGTACTCAGACGCTGGCGCACGTCGGGCATCTTGAAGATTTCGGCGACCTCCTTGCTTATCTTTGTGACGATCGCCTTTGGCGTGCCGCGCGGCATCCATACGCCATACCAAGACTGAACATCGTAACCGGGGACACCGGATTCTGAAATCGTGGGGACATCCGGCAGGACCGGCAAGCGTTTTGGAGAGGTGACACCGATCGCCTTGAGCAATCCGGATTGGACGAACCCGATAGAAGCCGGCGTCGTATCGATCATGAAGCTGATGTTCTTGGTCACGACGTCCTGAAGCGCAGGCGCACTGCCCTTGTAGGGTACGTGAAGCATCTGAACGCCAGTCATCTTGCTCAGCATGGCGCCAGCGAGGTGCGAGGAGGCGCCAATGCCTGACGAACCATAGGTCAATTTGCCCGGCTGTGCTTTCGCCTCTGCAACGATATCCGAAGCGTTCTTCGCCGGACTGTCTTTGCTGACCACCATGATCAGCGGCACCGTCCCCAATTGCGTGACTGGCTCGAAGGCTGCGATGGGGTCGACGATGACCTTCTCGACGATCGCAGGCACGATGACGTGGAGCGACGCATTGATGAGAATTGTATACCCGTCCGGATTGGAGCGGGCCACGGCTTCCATGCCGATCATGCTGCTCGCGCCAGGCCGGTTATCGACCACGACGGGCTGGTGCAAGTTATTGCTCATGCGATCGGCGACGAGGCGGGCGAGGATGTCGGTCGGACCGCCCGCCGGATAAGGCACGACAACGTGGATCGGACGAGAGGGGTAGGCGTCGTCCGCCGATGATCCGATGGCGCTCGCTGCGAGACTCGCAATGACGAGCAACACATATCCGATGGCCTTCTTCATCGTTTAACTCTCCCGAGCCTGGTTGCCGTTTGTTTCAATGCTGCTGCGAAACAGGTTGGCGCGCGCGTCCGCAGCCGACTTGAGCAAGCTCTGATCGCTATCGATTGCGAACAGCCTAACGCCGCGACGGTGCCAGGCCGTCGCCATCTTCTCGTCGGGAAGCGAAAGCCCGATCAGAAGATTGGAAGCCATCGTCGTGCGACAAACGCCGTCTAGCGCCGCCTCTGAAGCCCTCGCGTCACCCCCGAGCGCCAGAGTGAGGCCAATCTGACCCAAAAACACTCCGTCGAGCCCCATGACCGAAACGATGTCTTGCGCCGCGGCGATGCCGGGCGGCTCATCGATCTGCGCGATTACGAGTATTCTTCCAGCCTCTCGCGCATTGAACTCGGACCAACTGTCGCGTCGATAAGTCGAGATGCGCGTGGCACCCGCATAGGCTCTTTCGACGCCACGCGTACGCACGAACGCGACGATGCGCTCGATCGTCTGCGCGGAGCTGATATGCGGCACGATAATGCCGTCAGCGCCCACACCGATCGAGTGTTGAATCGTAGACTCGTTTTCGTCCGGGACACGCACGAGCATCGGAAGGCCGTGCGCACGGCCAGCAAGCAGGCACTCAGCCAGCAGCGCGCGGTCGAACGAACCGTGCTCAACATCGATGATGATGAAGTCCGTCGATGTCTTCGCTAAAATCTCGTAGGCGGCGGAATCTCTCAGCCGGGTAAAGAAACCCACCAAGGGAGGGCCAGCCCTCCATCTTGCTCTGAGGCTTGCGTCGCTCACGTCCCGAGGCCCGCCATTTTGTTCCTCTTGCCGCATGTCGGCTCAATGACCGCCTGTACCGGCGTTAAAGGGAACGATAACGGGAAATAAAAATTACATCAATGTGAAATTTTTGCCATTTTCTTCACGACGGTGTCCCTGTAATGGGCGGCTCGAAGTTAGTCCTCGTCTCGCTGCGAGCGGAGCAAGCGAATCCGATCAGTACGGTAGGGCAGCAGGCGCTGGATCGGGTCAATAGTGCGGTGGCGTGATCACCCACACGACTTTGGCCGGCTTCTTGCCAGGATTGGCGCAGCGATGCTGCGATATGCTGCTGAATGAGAAGCTATCGCCCTCTTCCAGCTTGAAGCGCTTTCCGTCCACCCAAAGCTCCAATTGACCGGAAATCAGAATGCCGGCCTCACTTCCGTCGTGGCTGTAGTCACCGCTGTCAGCACCAGGCTCGATCGTGCTCAGCAGAAGCTCGAGCGGACCGCTGAGATTGGGCGATAGCAGCTCTTCGACAATCCCAAGGCCGGTGAATGTCAGCCGCCGCCGATTGGACTTCCGGACGATGACGTCTCTTTCGTCAGGCGCCGCGTGCACGTTGCCGTTGAAGAACCAGTTCATGTGGACGCCGAGAACGTCGCTGAGTTTCTTCAACACGCCGATCGGCAGTTTGGACTGGTTTCGCTCGATCTGACTGAGATAGCCGACAGAGATGCCGGCCGCCCCCGCGAGCTGCACGAGGGTTACCTTCTTGACCTTTCGCAATTCACGTATCTGACCTCCGATCGCGGCGCCGGGGTCCAGATCGGATTGCGTTTCAGTCGCGGCCCACTCGTCCGCCGCGCGTATAGATCTCACAGCCATATCGGTGCTCGTCTGCCCCGCTGCGCAGCTTCGCCGCGATGATTCATCGGAGCCTCCCTTATACGACGATTTTGAGAAAATACTCCAATTATGAACAAGCAAATTCACATTTGTGAAAAAATTATGGTATATTTCATGAAAGGCTTCGTCCGGAGGATACGTGGTGTCGGAATTTCCAAAGTCAGCCCAAGTCGCAATCGTTGGTGGCGGCATCGTCGGCTGTAGCCTCGCCTATCACTTGACCCTTCGCGGCTTCACGGATGTCGTTCTGCTCGAGCGGAAGCGACTCACGTCGGGAACGACCTGGCATGCGGCCGGCCTCGTTGGACAGCTCGGCGCCACGCATAATCTCACGCGCCTGGCTCAATACTCAACCGACCTTTACGCAGAGCTCGAACGCGAAACCGGGCAGAGCACCGGTTATCGTCGGATCGGCTCGCTGGCGGTCGCCAACAACGCGGCGCGCTTCGAGGAGCTGCGACGAGGCGCGTCGATGGCGCGTTGCTTCGGGCTTGAGGTCAATGTCCTCTCTGCGAAAGAAGCCGGCGACCTCTGGCCGTTCATGACGGCCGACGATCTCGTCGGAGCCGTGCATCTTCCCCGCGACGGACAGACCAACCCCGTCGACACGACCCAGGCCCTGGCGAAGGGCGCAAGAAATCGTGGTGCCAGAATTCTCGAGAATGTCGAAGTCACCGACATCATCATCGAAAAAGGACACGCCACCGGCGTGAAAACCGCCAAGGGCGACATGCGCGCCGAATATGTCGTGAATTGCGCTGGCATGTGGGCACGCGACCTCGGCGCCAAAGCGGGAACGACAGTCCCCCTTCATGCCGCCGAGCATTTCTATGTCGTTACAGAACCGATCCCGGAGATCAAGAAGCATCTCCCGGTGCTGCGCGATGCGGACGCCCGCACGTATTTCAAGGAAGACGCGGGCAAGCTTCTTGTGGGCTGGTTCGAGCCCGTCGCCAAGCCATGGGGAATGGATGGCATTCCCGCCAGCTTCGAATTCGACTCGCTCCCCAACGATCTCGATCATATCGAGCCACTGCTCGAAGATGCTATTCGGCGCGTTCCCATTCTTGGGCAGTCCGGCATCCAGCTCTTCTTCAACGGGCCGGAGAGTTTCACGCCTGACGATCGCTACATGCTGGGCGAAACACCTGAGGTCCGAAACCTTTTCGTCGCCGCAGGCTTCAACTCCATCGGAATCCGTTCTGCCGGCGGCGCTGGCAAGGTGCTCGCCGACTGGATCGTCGACGGTCATCCTCCGATGGACTTGTGGGACGTCGACGTCCGCCGCGCCATGCCGTTCCAGTCGAACCGCCGCTATCTCAGGGATCGTACGGTCGAGGCATTGGGCCTGCTCTACGCGATGCATTGGCCGTTCCGGCAACCAGAGACAGCGCGCGGCGTTCGCCGTTCGGCTTTGCACGATCGTCTGCTCGCACGCGGCGCCTGCTTCGGCGAACTCGCCGGATGGGAGCGCCCGAACTGGTTTGCTCCATCGCCCGCTGAGGCGAAGTATGAATACAGCTACGGTCGCCAGAACTGGTTCGAGCACTCGGCGGCGGAGCACCGCGCCGTTCGCGAAGCTGTCGGCCTGTTCGACCAGTCCTCCTTCGCTAAATTCATTCTCGAAGGCGAGGATGCTGAAAGTGTTCTCAATCGGATTTGTGCCAACGATATCGCCGTTCCTGTCGGCAAGATCGTCTATACGCAATGGCTCAATGAACGCGGTGGCATCGAAGCGGACCTGACGATCACCCGCGAAAGCGAAACGCGCTTTCTCATCGTGACGGCCGCGGCGACCCAAGTTCGGGATTTAGCCTGGTTGAAGCGCAACATTCCGGAAGGCGCTCGCGCAATCGCCGTTGACATCAGTCCGTCCTACGGCGTGCTCGGCGTCATGGGCCCCAATTCACGGAAATTGTTGAGCCGCCTCACCGAGGCTGATCTTTCTAATCAGGCCTTCCCGTTCGCGACGTCGCAAATCATCGACCTCGCTTATGCCAAGGTTCGCGCCAGCCGGATTACCTATGTCGGAGAATTGGGATGGGAGCTCTACGTCCCGACCGATTTCATCCAGGGCGTGTTCGATACCTTGATTGCGGAAGGCGAAGCGCACGGCTTGCGCCTCGCCGGCTATCACGCGATGAATTCGCTGCGCATGGAAAAGGGATATCGTCATTGGGGGCATGACATCACCGATGAAGACACTCCGCTCGAGGCTGGCCTCGGCTTCGCCGTTTCGATGACGAAGCCCGACGGGTTCATCGGCCGCGATGCTCTGCTCCGTCAGAAGGAAAAGGGCTTGCGGCGCCGGCTCGTTCAGGTCGCGCTTACTGATCCGCTTCCCTTGCTGTACCACAACGAGCCGATGTGGCTCGACGGCAAACTTGTGGGCCGCATCACGTCCGGCATGTTCGGACATACGATCGGCAAATGCCTGGGAATGGGATATGTCGAAAACCCGCATGGAATCGTCGATGCGGCATTCCTCGGTTCCGGCCGCTTCGAGGTGGAAGTCGCGGGCGAACGCGTGGCTGCGCAGGCAACGTTGCGTCCGTTCTACGATCCGACCAACAGTCGGGTGAGAGATGTAGAAGCGATGACGAGGACCTCAACGTGAACAGCCTTATCGAAGTCTGCTAGGGGTCCAGTTCTCGGCCCGAACCTGGTCCGCTCGCAGGCCGAAAGCCGGACTGTCGCGCGCCGATCACCTTGGCCAGTTGGAAAATCTTTTGCACCTGGCCCCCTGAAGAGATCGCGGAAATTCAGGCGGGTCTCGAGCAGCTGGATCGCGGCGCGTCGGCCTGAAAGCGGTTCCACGAAATCACGGTGCAACCGACTGCCCGACGGGCAAATCAGTTGAGCGATTTTTTTCATTTCGTCACCTCGGCCCGCTTCAATGGCGCGCTCATCTGCCTGCGCCAAAAAACTGATTTCGTGAGCCCGTTCAATCAGATCGCGCCGGCCGGTTGACAGGCTTGAAAAATTTACTTCCGCTTTCCAGAAAAATATGGTTGTCTCCTCGCATCCCGCCTCCATTGGGAGGGGCGTATCGCGATCGTCACGAACGTTGGAAGCGGGATGCGATGGACGTGTCGGTGCGTGCGACGAGCGGAACCGATACGGACGGCGAAATCGTGTGGTCCTGATCCCCCGACGCTGGGATCAAGTCTCGCGGATGATGATTCCGCAAGGCGACGGTGGCAAGAAAAGCCCGGTCACCGGGGAGAGCGCGTATAAACCGTAAACCATTGCGCAGGGAAGGCCGGGTCGCTCCGGTCGAACCTGTAGTTTCTAACTCGTGTGCTTTCTTTTGCACACGAGGCTACGGGTGCGGCCAGCATCCGGTCTTCCCTGCGCCCTCCGTTTTCGGAGGGTTGTCGGCGCAAGCTTCGGGTGCTAACCGCACCGCGAAAACGCATCATCGCGTTTATGCGTCGGATGGGTGAAATCGTTAAGGTTCGCGCTTAACTCTGTCGCAATCCGCAATAATTATTGAGTATCTGACCACCTTCGGTTTTCGTTAAGGAAGTCGCGGGCGTTCGAGACTTTGGTTCTTGGATGGGGAACTAATCCGCATGTGCGGGATCGTCGGTATTTTGGGCAAGGGCCCGGTCGCGGAGCAGCTCGTCGATTCATTGAAGCGGCTCGAATATCGCGGCTACGACTCCGCGGGCGTCGCGACGCTGGAAGGTAGCAAGCTCGATCGCCGCCGCGCCGAAGGCAAGCTGAAGAATCTCGAGAAGCGGCTCATCGAAGCGCCGCTGAACGGGCGTACCGGCATCGGCCATACCCGCTGGGCTACCCACGGCAAGCCGACCGAGAACAACGCGCATCCGCACGCGACCGAACGCGTCGCCGTCGTCCATAACGGCATCATCGAGAATTTCCACGAGCTGCGCGAAGCGCTCGAGAAGAAGGGCGTGGTCTTCAAGACCGAAACCGATACCGAGATCGTGCTGCAGCTCGTCGACAACATGCTGAGGAACGGCGTCAAGCCGGTCGAGGCGGTGAAGGCGGCGCTGTCGGAGCTCCGCGGCGCCTTCGCACTCGGCTTCATCTTTGCCGGCGAAGGCGATCTGATGATCGGCGCGCGCAACGGCCCGCCGCTCGCGGTCGGCTTCGGCGACGGCGAGATGTATCTCGGCTCGGACGCGATCGCGCTCGCCCCGTTCACCGATACGGTGAGCTATCTCGAGGATGGCGACTGGGTCGTGCTGACCCGCCAGGGCGCGACCATCTACGACCGCACCAATGCGATCGTGCGCCGCGAGGCCATCAAGCACGCGGCCTCCTCATCCCTGGTGGACAAGGCGAATTTCCGCCACTTCATGGCCAAGGAAATCCACGAGCAGCCGGAAGTGGTCGGCCACACGCTGGCGCGCTATGTCGACATGGCGGCCGAACGCGTGGTGCTGCCGCTCAACCTGCCGTTCGACTTCAACGACATCCAGCACATCTCAATCACCGCCTGCGGCACCGCGAGCTATGCCGGCTATGTCGCCAAATACTGGCTCGAGCGCTTTGCCCGCCTGCCCGTCGAGCTCGATGTCGCCTCCGAGTTCCGCTACCGCGAAGCGCCGCTGCACAAGGGCGATCTTGCGATCTTCATTTCGCAGTCCGGCGAGACCGCCGACACGCTGGCGGCGCTTCGCTACGCCAAGGCGCAGGGCGCGCACACGCTTTCCATCGTCAACGTGCCGACCTCGACGATTGCGCGCGAGAGCGAGACCGTGCTGCCGACGCTCGCCGGTCCCGAGATCGGCGTCGCCTCGACCAAGGCATTCACCTGCCAGCTGATGGCGTTGGCAACGCTGGCGGTCGCGGCCGGCAAGGCGCGCGGCGAACTGTCCGACGCCGACGAGGCCAAGCTGGTGCATGGGCTGATCGAGATTCCGCGGCTGATGGCGGCGGCGCTCGCGACCGAGCCGCAGATCGAAAAGCTCGCCCGCGATATTGCCAAATGCCGCGACGTGCTCTATCTCGGCCGTGGCACCTCGTTTCCGCTGGCGCTCGAGGGCGCGCTGAAGCTGAAGGAAATCTCCTACATCCACGCCGAGGGTTACGCCGCCGGCGAGCTGAAGCATGGGCCGATTGCGCTCATCGACGAGAACATGCCGGTCGTCGTGATCGCGCCGCATGACCGGGTTTTCGAAAAAACCGTCTCGAACATGCAGGAGGTCGCCGCCCGCGGCGGCAATATCATCCTGATGACGGACGCCAAGGGTGTGGCCGAAGCAACCGTGCAGTCCCTCGTCACGATCGTGCTGCCCGACATGGCCGCGACCTTCAGCGCCATGGTCTACGCCATCCCGGTGCAACTTTTGGCCTATCACACCGCCGTAGTGATGGGCACCGACGTCGATCAGCCGCGCAATCTCGCGAAATCGGTCACCGTCGAATAAGGCTGATCGCGGAATAGGCAGGGTGTAGGGGTTGCGCTCCGGCCCGGGCCCTTCAAAAATCTGCTAGAACACCTAGCTCATGTTTTTGAAGCCTCCTGGAACCAGCATGGAATCCCGCGAAAAACCGCCACCGTCTCCCGCGCCCCCGGCCGAACCCACTCCGGAGACCTCCCATGGCATCATGGCGCGGTTCCGGAACTACTTTCTGACCGGTCTTGTGGTCGCGGGCCCCGTCGCCATCACGCTGTATCTGACCTGGTGGTTCGTGACCTGGGTCGACGGCCTGGTGCGGCCGTTTGTCCCGATCGCCTACCGGCCCGAAACCTATCTGCCGTTCGGCGTGCCGGGATCGGGGCTGATCGTGGCCGTGGTCGCCCTGACACTGCTCGGCTTCCTCACCGCCAACCTGATCGGCCGCACGCTGGTCGATCTCGGCGAAAAGCTGCTCGGCCGCATTCCGGCGGTACGCGCGATCTATCGCGGCCTGAAGCAGGTGTTCGAGACGTTGTTCTCGGGCCAGGGCTCGAGCTTCCGCCGTGTCGGCCTGGTCGAATTTCCGTCGCCGGGCATGTGGTCGATCGTGCTGATCTCGCAGGAGCCGAGCGTCGATGTCGCGCGCAGCCTGCCCGGGCAGGAGGACCACATCTCCGTGTTCCTGCCCTGCGCGCCGAACCCGACCACCGGCTTTTTCTTCTACGTGCCGAAGA
>Ga0207661_10000359_pt1 | contig 29302 bp, 27 predicted proteins | sample KBSC713LmetaG_FD_184337 | JGI IMG/M metagenome (GOLD analysis project Ga0207661, IMG submission 184337) | Corn rhizosphere microbial communities from Kellogg Biological Station, Michigan, USA - KBS C7.1-3L metaG (SPAdes) (version 2) | ecosystem: Host-associated > Plants > Roots > Rhizosphere ...
CATGAACAGTCTGGTCAGTGGCTATCAGCCACTTGGCGCACCGCTGCAACAATTGCGAAATGGTGTGTTGATCGCTTTCGAAACAGGCGTTACCACTCCCTATGCGCTGCAAACGGCTGAAGAGCGCGGTATTTGCTTCGTCGGTCCGGCTGTCAAGGTGTACGCCGGGCAAATCGTCGGCCTCAACACGCGCCAGGAAGACATGGAAATTAACGTATGCAAAGCCAAACACCTGACCAACATGCGCAGCAAGTCCAGCGACGGCGTGGTTCAGCTGACGCCCGCAACGATTTTTAGCCTGGAAGAGTGCCTGGACTTTATCGAAAACGACGAATTGTTAGAAGTTACGCCTAAAAACCTGCGCCTCCGCAAACGCGAACTTGACCCAACCAAACGCAAGCGCGAAAAGAAAATCTAGCGCACGCCAGAGGCAAGGGGCGCGCATGCTTTTATCGACGCTCAATGATCTGGAGCCTTGGAGCGTCTATGCTTTTTTGCCAGACTGGCGGAAGCGTCCGAGGATAACCAGCAGCAAGACTGCGCCACCGACGGCCACCAGCAGACTCCACAAATTGAACCCGGTAATCCCTTTGCCGCCCAATACATCGACGATGAATCCACCGATGAACGCACCCACAATGCCAATGCAGATATTGCCGAGCACCCCCTGACTTTTGTTGTTGCCCGCGATCATCGATGCGATCCATCCGGCCAACCCGCCTAATACGATCCACGCAAGTATACTCATCCCACCTTCTCCTATTTATGCAACTAGTATGCGCGCATGCTGCCCGAATGCAATGTAAAAATGTTCACAATGCTGGCACACATGGGGCAAACTCGGTACAATACGGATATGTTTACGGTGAGCGAAGACGAGTTTTCCCAGATGGTTGCTCAGGCTATGGACGAGCTGCCGCGCGATCATATGAAGGCGGTACAAAACGTCGCGATCGTCTACGCCGACGAACCAACGCCTGAACAGCGCGAAGAATTGCGCCTGCGCCACGACCAAAGCCTGTTCGGGTTGTACGAAGGCGTACCGCTTGCCCGGCGCGGCGGCATGACGCATTTTCCACCGGACAAAATTACCCTTTTTATGCGGCCGATGTTCGCATATGCCAACAGCTACGCTGAACTACGGGCACAAGTCAAACACACCTTGTGGCACGAAGTGGCGCACTATTTTGGACTGGACCATCCGGCTATTCATGCGCTAGAAAACAAACCGCGTAAACATGCAACATAATGGAGGGACACATGGACCAGAAATTAACACTTGTAGTTATTGAAGGTAGCGCCCGCGACCACCGCGAGTCCATTAAAGCTGCGCGCTATGTGGAAAATCTGGCTCGGCAGCTGGACAACGTGGAAGTTATATTCGCCGACCCAACCGAATTCGCCTTCCCAAATGATGGCAATAATACCGAAGGCAAAGACCCGCACTACACCGAAATCGTCACCAACGCTGACGCGTTTTTCATTGTGACGCCAGAGTACAACCACAGCTATCCGGGGACGCTCAAGCGCATGCTGGACAGCGAGTACAAGGCATATTTTCGCAAACCCGTAGCGTTAGCGGGGGTGAGCAACGGCAATTGGGGCGGTGCGCGTGTGGTAGAGAGCCTGCTGCCGGTCATGCGCAGTCTCGGCTTGTTTCCGCTGCAGTACACCACTTATTTCCCCTACGTACAGGATATTTTTGACGAAAACGGCCAGATCAAACCAGAGCGCGAAGCCGAATTTGCCAAAAGTGTCAACGGTCAGCTCACCGAACTGGTTTGGCTGGCGCGCACGCTCAAATGGGGCCGCGATAACTTGGTAAAGTAGTAGCAGTATGGCATCTGCCGAAATACCCGCCACCCCAAACGCCTACTACGACTGGCTGGTTATGCAACTGCAAGGACCCCGGGCGGAAGAACGATTTTTGGACGGTACCCATCTTTTTGGCAGCATTGCCGGTAAGAAGCATGAGGGTCTGCCTGACGGCACAATTCCTTTTTGTATTGACGACTACGGTACTCACTACCTCGAAGGCGTACCGCGTCCATGCCAGCCTGGACTCCACCGCGCTCAGCTGCGGGCTGGCCACGCTTGGTTTGCGATCAAGACATACACGCGGCAAGACGAGCAGGGTCACATGGTTCCAGCAGAGTTTATCTATGATGTGTTTCGTCCCGAGGACGTCGATGCGCAGGGCCCAACGCTTGGCTCTGCAATATTAGGGCGCGTACGGGAACGCTTGCAGCATGAACTCGATCCCGGCGAGGCGGTCGTGTACAATCGCCGCCAGCGCCTGCTGGTGCCCAAGCCTTTGCAGGACCCGTACCTCGCTGCGGTGCACGGCGCTCTTAAGCAAGGCTCATTTGCAAGTTTCGGAATCTTCTAACCCCTCGGCGTGTACGGAAACACAGACAGCACAGTAGATTGCTTATTCTGCCTAAAAATGGTATAATTACCTAGTTTTGAGCAAAGAAAATATTTCTGTGCAAACCGCAATAACCCCTGGCGTTCCCGCTGAGGGTCTGGCCGATGCGGCCGCGCCACCTGGCGATGCCCAGCAGCCGCCAGCAGAGCTGTCAAGCAAAGGCGTTATTGAGCTACCCATTTCCGACAAAGAACGTGCTGCCTTTGCTGCTCACGTTGCTGATGTCAAAAAGCATGGGGATGCACTGAACGTACCAATGTACCGCAATCGCTGGCTAGGGGCGAGCAGCGTGTTCGGGCCCGCACTTACAACGATGCTTGTGGAGATGGCCGTGAATGGCCCTGACACGCCAGGACTCTTTACGCTTTTTGCAACAGAGGCCGTAGCTGGGGCCGCCACCTTTGGTGCGTACCGGTTCCATCGTATGCCGCGCAGCGACCGCTTGCTCAGCCGGGACGCTCAGGAGGCAACGAGCGAACAATATAACTTGTTTGCCAGCCGTAAAATATCCAGCACGCCACGGCATGTCGGCATGCGCTACTACGGTCCTTTTGAGCCTCGGGCGGACGAGCCGCTTGCCGTGCGCTCGGCCGGTATTCTTGCTCACATCCAAAAAGTAGCGCGATTGGCACAGGAGCAGGGTGTCTCCGAGATCGTGCTGCCCGCCCATTGGGCCAAAACGATCGGCATTACTGGTTTCAAAACGACCAATAATGAGGCGTTTATGAAGGACTATGGCCTAGCACTGACCGCAGATACTTCAGAAGAACTTGCCTCGATGTCGCCCCAGCAATGGCTGAACCCACGCGTTGAACGGGTCCGCAACATTGATCATGACAAGGAATTGTTGCCTCTCGCGCGGCTGGAAAAAATCGTCAAAACGTTGAAGGCGGTGCGTCCTAATCACCCTTTGGTGCAGGCGCATGCCAAATATGCCCCGAGCAAGATACCCCAGAGCAAATTGATCCAAAAAGCAATGCTGGCCGACCTCAAATCAAAGCTAGTGCCGGTGCTGTCTGCTGCCCTTGAACGTGACCTCTCTGATCTGGAGCATTATCGCCCAGGAAAGCTGGACATGGCTATTTATGACGTAAGTCCTGTTCGCCAGGTCACCTACCGACCGGCTGGTTTGCCGCCAGAGGAATTGCCGCCGGAGGAACACGGCATGCAACAACCGTCCGACGCGAGCGTAGCACCCGCTAAAGCGACTGGCGGCCTAGTGGTTACGTGGCACAACAAGAACGGGACCATGGCTGAATCTGCCGGCGTACAACAGGCAATGGGTATGGATGCAGAACACATCGACGAGCTGCTGGCCGTGCCCGCACGCAATCCGGACGCCATGGCCAAGCTTGCTACCTTACTGATTGTTGATGCATTGCGCAATGAAAAGCCCAGCATTGACCTAAAGTTCTTCAAGGATACAACCCTCACCGAAGTTATTGAACAGGGGGAAATTATTGACCCGGCCCTGCAATACGCCAATCGGAAAGAGGGTTTGCAGGAAGCGATGTTGCCAGCGATGAAGTTTCAGGGCGGCCGGCGGAAAGACACTGTCCGGCGCCGGATTGACTGGGAACGCATTCCGTCCGGTTCGCTCATGCGGCGCGGCGGGAGGGGCCTGGGCGCCGCATTGGCCGTAGCGGGAGTGGTGTTTGGTCTCGCAGCGGAAGCTGATGCCAGTTATAACCACGCCACGGCTACCGCCGCGCAGGAGATCGCAAATGCCCAAGGTGTGGACGTGTCGACTGTTCCGCAGGACGATGCGCGGCACCTGGCCGAAGCAAATTCCTTTAGTCTGCAAGCGATCGGTGTTGGTGTGCGTGCCGCAGAACAGCTGCATCAAACATTTAGCTTCAACTTCGGCAGTGGCGGCAGTGGTGGTTCTGGATCACATGCTGCTTCGATGACAAATCTCAGCAAAGTTGGCAATGCTGGCACCGATGGTCCGGCGCACGACGATTGGCATCTTAAGACTGAGGGTAATATCAGCGCTGCAGGCTTTTGGACAATCGGCACCGCGTCGAGCTTGCGGCACGACAAAGATGGCCTAAGTTGGGAAATGTATGAAAACATCGATGGCTCCCTGCCGCTGCCCACGCACCCGGCGATACCCAGGGCGACCATTACGGTATCACGCAATCTTTCATCAACGGATTACACGCAGTACGGCGGTGATTGGCTCGTGCCCGTGCCCGAACTCGAAGGTACTACATTGGAAGCTGCCGACTTTGACGGCCACAACGTTTCGATGGCCACCAAAAATGACGGCACGGCGATGCTCGATGTCGGCAAAACAATACCAGATGGGCCTCACAAACTGGAGTACTTTTTACAAAACGGCACATATCCTATCACTGTCAGGGCCATTAGCTCGCTCACCGAAGAAAACAAAAGTGTCAGTCTGGACCTTTACCACGATTTGCAGCGCATTCGCCAGGATTGGGAAACGCGTATCCCCAACTTTGCCATGATGGACACCTACGCCAAAGCGCACGCCGTTGCGGCTTATATTCAGCAACACTTTGACTACCGCGTCAACCCATTCGATAAAGACACCACCATTGATGGCACAAAGCCGAGCACCTTCGTCGAAAAAGAGCTCGACATAGAGAAAGCTAACTGCAACGCTGCTTCTACATTGGATGCGCTGAGCGTTATGGACACTGATGCGTATCGGGAGCCTAATATCGATGTAGGCTACCAGCACAATGCCAAGGGAACAGTGGGCGCCCTGAATACCCATGAATTGCACCAGAAATTGGTGTTTCCGAGCGGCGCAACATTGGATGCTACACCCTACAAAGGGGTGACGGCTGCGGACGAGGCATACCTGGACCCCCACCAGGTTACTCCCCATCCAGAACAGTTGCCCATAGATCCTTTGGACGCCGGAATCGGCATTGCGGCAGTTGCGGTTGCCATGTCGCAGCGACGGCGCATCATGGCCGGTGCGCGACAGATTGTGCAATGGGGTGGAGAGAAGGCACGAGCCCAGAATGACAGCATTATGGACCACGCATTTGACGCGTTGGAGGGCACTGACGAGCGCGACATTTTTGTCGTACGAGAAGTTGCCAATGCTTTGCAATTTGACCCAGACCAAAACGTTGGCGCTGCAATTGCACGCGGCCAGAATACGCCACCGAGCGGCTACGACCCGAGCTTTGTTTCAGACGATCATGAAGAGGCGCAGAAAAATTTGGACAAGAATCCACTCAATATACTAACGCAGTCCCACTTGCAGGGCGTATACGTTGAGGCCGTGCTGCGCGCAGGGATTGCGGTGGCGACCGATCCGGACGAACGTGCTGTACTAGAGCGAAGTTTGGCAATCGTTGTAGAGGCGTGGAATCTGCAGTTTGCTGGCAACAGCGCCATAAAGTACTTGGCTACACGAATACCTGGCTACCGTCGCTACCAACAGAACCGATCTAAGTAAAATGCTTTCGCTCCGGGACTGCAGAATGCTATACTGCGGACACTATGACCAAAAAGATACAAAAACTCGTCACCGCTCCGGGGCCCGGCCGGCACGACACCGCTCCATATAAAGGCCATTACGGAATCTACGTAGCAGCGTTTTGCCTTGGACTGGTGGTGTTTGCGGCAGGCGCTCTGTTGGCGCATTCGCACCGGCCAACTGGTTGGGAAGTGACGCTGTTCCGCGGCATAAACGACTGGCCGGACAAGTGGCAAAACCTCTTCCAACTTATAACCGCCTTTGGCACGACGTGGATGGCCGTCGCCAGTGTGGTCGTGGCATTTGCGGCACGGTTCTACCGGCTGGCATGGCGCTTGGCGTTGACTATCTGTGGCGCGTACGGCGTGGCATTTTTGGCCAAGCACTTCATTGGCCGCGCCCGGCCCGTGGAACTACTGCAACATGTGCACACCCGCGCCATCGAAACTGGCATGGGCTTTCCATCTGGGCACGCCACCGTCATTACTGTTATTATGCTGAGTTTGATTCCATACTTGCGCAACAAATGGCGCTGGTTCCCGCCGCTGGCTATTGTGTTGGTGTGTTTGTCTCGCCTGTATTTGGGTGTGCATTTTCCGCTGGATATTGTCGGCGGCGTAGCGCTTGGAACGGCAGCGGTGGCGTTTGTGCGCATTCTGCCTCAGTCGTTGCGCGTGCTGCTGCGCGTTGACTGAATACACAAGAAACCTGTGCATAACCCGCTTGTGCTTGGCGCGCGGCGGGCATACAATGAAATTGGAAGTGAGAGACTTCCACCAAGACCTGGGTAGCAACTCGGGTCTTTTAAGTTGATAATGAAAGAGGCGTGTACATACCTGAATCCAAGTTTCAAACATAAGCAAAAGAGGATATAATAGCTGCACGATGCAGGTAGGGATAATTGTTATAGGGGTTATAAATCTGGTAGGGTTGGCGTTTGTGGCGCGCCTGCTATTAGCGCGCAGCGGCAGCGACCAACACGATAAACTAGACCGGTCGTTGCGCGAAGAGTTTGCGCTTAGCCGCAAGGAGTTTTCTGAGGCCAACAAAGACTTGCGCGTGGAGGTAACGAATGGGATCAGTCAAACGCGCGAATCGCTCGATAAGCGACTGGAACAATTGCGCGATAAAAACGACGATAAACTGGAGCTGATCCGCAAAACTGTCGAAGGCCGGCTGGAAAGTCTGCAAAAAGACAACGCCGACAAGCTAGAAAAAATGCGCGCTACCGTGGACGAAAAACTGCAAAGCACGCTGGAAAAACGCCTTGGTCAAAGCTTTCGTCTGGTGAGCGAACGCCTGGAGCACGTACAGCGCGGCTTGGGCGAGATGCAGTCACTGGCCAGTGACGTGAGCGATTTCAAACGCGTACTGACCAACGTCAAAACGCGCGGCACCTGGGGTGAAGTGCAACTGGAAAATCTGCTTGACCAGATTTTCATCAAGGATCACTACGCTAAGCAAGTTATGTTGCGGCCGGGCAGCAAAGACGCGGTGGATTTTGCTATTAAACTGCCGGACAAGGGGTCAAAACGGGGGTTTATTTATTTGCCGATCGATGCCAAATTTCCGCTGGAGGACTACCAGCGTTTGGTGGCGGCGCAAGATGCCTCTGATCTGACGGCCATCGCAACCTCAACTAAAGCGCTGGTTGCGCGCATTAAACTCGAGGCCAAAACGATCAAAGAAAAGTACGTTTTGCCGCCCGCAACCACCGACTTTGCGGTGTTGTATGTGCCGATCGAAGGGTTGTACGCCGAAATTTTGCGCGTACCTGGCCTGTTCGAATCCATGCAGCAGGAATATCGCGTTACCGTGGCTGGACCTACGACCATTGCGGCTATCCTTAGTAGCTATCAGCTTGGTTTTCGTACGCTGGCGATTGCCGAACAAACTAGCCAGGTCTGGGAATTGTTGACCGACATCAAGGGGCAGTTCGGTAAATTTGGTGATCTTCTGGACAAAACACGCGAAAAATTAATCCAGGCTACCACGACCATCGACTCGGCCAGCGCCAAAAGCCGCACCATTGAATCCAAACTTGGCAAAGTCCAAAAACTCGCCGACAAAACTGCCGAAAACGCCGAAAATGCCACACTGCTAGACTGACAATAAGGAGACGACATGCAATTACGACGAGTATCAAATCTAATCGAAGCAGGTTTGGCGGATATCGCTGGCGCACCCATAGCCGAAGAGGGCGAATACCCGGCCGTCGTGCAATTGCCAGAGGTGGTGTTAGGGGGCATCCAGCATGCCGTGAAAAAAACCGAACGGACAGGTGCTATGCGTATATTCGGCAGTAACCGGCGACAAGCTGGTTGGGTGAACGGTCCTATGTTTTGGAGCTTGAAACCCGGTAGAAATCCGGACGATGTTGATGTGTTTCGGGTAGGACGTCCAGCCAAAGCGTATTATGGCCGCTGGCAACCCGACCTCCTGGTGCACACCCATCCCAGTGCTGATGTGTTCGACGTGGCGTACAATAAGGCCCTGGCCGACCGGCATTTGCAGGCGCCTCCAGATGGCGCGCTTCCGCATCAACGAGTCATGGGACAGCACTACGGCGAGCTGTTCATGTTGCCGACCGAAAACGATGTGACAACATTTGCACATCATGCCAATGGCCACCTGGGCAATATCGTGGCGTCGGCCGCGGGTACTTTTCTGCTCCTCGAGACTAATCCGCAGCGCCCGAATCAGCGAAACCCAGACATGGCTCGAGCCGCTCGGACTGTATTGCGTGTAGCGTACGAAGGCTTGACCCGGCATCCGGCATATACCCCGGAATCCAAACAGGAGGCAATGTTCCAGGCGACATCCGCTGCTGCCGCCGATTACGCCGTGTGCTACTTTTCCCCTGACCCAACGTCGGCACAGCTGCAGCGAGTCATATAGTTTTTGCGGGACGCATACTTCGCGAAAGGCAGCTCGGCGGGGGCTTATTTGCGGCGCGTAGCTGAAGCTTTTTTGCTGGGATGCAGCCAGTCCAGCGCCACTGCGGCGGTCCAGCTGAAATCGGGCGCGCCCAGTGGGTCGCCAGTTAGCGGGTTATAGTATTCGTTGAACGCACCATTTTGTACCAGCTCCAGCGAGCTTTCGATCAGTGCTTCGGCGTGATCTTTGTATCCATACCGCCGCAGGCCATCAATAATCAGCCAGTTGGTGTTGAACCATGTGGGCCCTTGCCAGTAGCGTTTGGGGTCAAACCATGGCGAGTTGAGTGGCACGCTCGGCACGGGGTGCGGCGGGCCAAACATGTGCGCGTTTTCGAGCGATTTGACCAGCAGCCCCGCCCGTTCGGCGCTGATACAGCCGGCATACAGGGGCAGCAATGATTCAACCGACGGTTCCTTTAACAATTTGTGCGTCACAAAATCTCGCGGATAGTACGCCTCGGTGTACGGGTCCCATAGGTCGTCAAACGACTTTTTGGCGAGCGCCATGTGGTGCAATATATGCTCGGGAACATCTGCGCGTAACGTCCGCGCGATTTCTACCAACAGATCATTCGCACGAATAAAAATCGAGTTAAAGGCAAGATCCTCGATGGTGAATAAGGAGTGATCGAGGATCTTATCAATATTGTATTCCTTGCGTCTGAGGCGTCGCTGAGCGTCGAACAGCGCCATGGCGTCGATGTTAGAATACCGTTCGCTGGCCGGCACAATGGTCGTATCGCGGCGAAACCAGCCGGCTACAATCTCCAGCCGCGTGCGTTGCAACACACGTACCCACCAGGGCAATAGGTGCTCATGTAGCTCGCTCATCCACGACGGCGTGTTGTCGAGACCAGTTTCCCAGGGGTGAATTTGCAGTACCAGGCCTTCTTCGTGCGGATCGCGTTCGCGGAATAACCACTCGTGGTATGCCAGCAGGCCAGGGAAGACTTGCCGGTACCAACTGCGGCGTTCAGGAAGTGCTAATTTTTCGCCAATGCGCACGATAGCCTCGGCCAACAGTGGCGGCTGCGTGATGCCGCTGGTCACGACATCGTCGGGTGCAAAGGGGCTAATCCAGCTGCGCCATATGTCGCGGTCACGCTGGTATTCGGCGTTGCGGCTAAATATCATGTGGGGAATCATGCCGTTGCTCCACTGGCCACGCAGCAGGCTTAAGATTTCCATTTTGGCGCGCTCTACATCATAATGCCGCTGGCCAATGGCAATAAAGCAACTATCCCACAGCCATTGATGGGGGTACAGGCGTGCTGCTGGAATGGTGTACAGCCCGCGATCGTTTTTGGCCAGAACCGCCTGGGCTTTGTCGGCGATATCCGAATTTTTATCCATAAGCATAGTATAGACTATTTGACATTTTATAGTACCTTGTATAACATAGTACTGTATGAATGAAACTACATCACATCAAGCATTCATTGAGCAATCCGAAACGCAAATGCGCAAAGGCATGCTCGCCTACTGCGTGCTGCTGTTGTGCCAGCACGGCAAGGTGTACAGCTCGGACATTATCCGCCGGCTGCACGGCGCCGAGCTGTTGGTGGTGGAGGGCACACTATATCCGCTGCTCAACCGCCTGGCGCGCGACAACATGTTGGGGTACGAATGGCGCGAGTCCGAGCACGGCCCGCCGCGCAAATACTATTGGTTAACAGATGAGGGCAAGGTGATGTTGGACGCGCTCGCGGACACGTATGCGCGTCTCAACAGCTCACTCGCAGCATTAGAGAAAGGAACGAAATGAACGAAATCAAAAAGATTCACCTAGGGCGCCAATCATTTACCATTTCGGTTGACGCCTACAAGGCGCTGCACGAATACCTGGAGGCCATCCGCCGCCAAACCGGCACCAACGAGGAGGTCACCAAAGAGATTGAGTCGCGTATGGCCGAACTGCTGACCGAGCGCGGCATCGACGGCGACAAGGTTGTACTGGCCGAAGACGTTGCGTTTTTGCGTGAGCAACTAGGCAAGCCGAGCGATTTCAAAGAAGAAAACGCTGAGGAAATGGTGGAAGATGACCAGCCCAAGCGTCTGTACCGTGACACGCGGCAAGGCATGATTGCCGGTGTTGCAGCGGGATTGGCAGCATATTTCCACATTGACCCGATCATCGTGCGACTGCTGTTTGTGGCGCTGACGTTTGCGGGCGGCGCGGGCGTGTTCCTGTACATCTTGCTGTGGATTTTGACGCCGGAGGCGCGTACGCCGAGCGACCAACTGCACATGCAGGGCAAGGCAATCACGGTGGAAAACTTGAAGCATCTGGTTAATGAAGCGCATGTCCCAGAGGTCGCTTCCCGGGCGACGAAAGTCGTGAGCGAGGGCGTGAAGCTAGTCTTTAAACTGGTTGGTGTTGTCATGGCTGGCGCAGGTATTGCGCTTAGTTTGTGGGCGATTGCTATGGGCGTGTACTTCAAAATCCACGGTGCGACGCTGGGTAGCAAGGTCGTGTTCCCCGTTGGTGCGCACGAGGCGTTATTCGTGGCGTTGGCAGTCAGTACGCTTGTGGCACTCGGTCTGCTGATGATTGTCGGTGGTGCGGCGATGGTGCGCCGCAAGCGCGCGGTCCCGGTGTGGTCGGCAGTGGTGCTGGTTGCGCTGTTGGGTGTGGGTGGTGCGGCTTCTACTGCGCTTGGTTTTGACATCTATCCGGCGATTCATGACCGATATAACGCGGCACACCAAACGCAGACACGTACGCTGACTGCCTTCCAAAGTCTGACCATCCAGGGCGATAATACGCAGGTGGTTTTCCAGCCAAGCAGTGACTATTCGGTGCAGCTGTCATACCTCGGTGATGTGACGCGTACCAATCTGCTTACCGAGGTGAGCGGCAATACGCTCAATATTAACAGCACGAACTTTATGAACAAACCATTATGTATGGGTCCGTGCTGGTACAGTAATCACGACCTGCAGGTTATTGTGCATGCACCGTCGCTGGACCGCGTGAACGTCAATGGTATTGATTCTAGTTTTACGACACGCGACGTGCTTAATCAGGACAATATAACGGTGCAGGCTGGCCGTGGCAGCGTGGTTGATTTGGAGCGCATGTGGCCGAGCAACCTGACGTTCGATAATGGCACTGGCGACGGCATACGGTCGGTACAGATTACCGGTATCCGCAAAGATGCGCTGACCACTGATGCTATTCAGATTAACGAAGACGTCACGACCATGGGGCGGGCAGGTAACGTGATGCTCAAATATACGAACGTGTGCGACGATGGCGACCCCTTGGTGCGCCTGAACACGCAACCGGAAACGCTGCACATCAACAATGAGCAGCCGATCACGAGCGCCGGGCAGCTGCGTGGATTACACAGCACGGATGCAATGAGCCAGTATAACTGTGTGGAAGTACTCTAGCGCGCAAGCGATTGTGAACATCTGCCCTTAGCGGAAGTTCGTAAAACTGAGAGGGAAGTCGAAATCGCTCCCTCTCAGTTGTTGCATAACGGCTTGCAATTCGTCCTTGCTGCTGCTGGTAACGCGTACGGCATCGCCCTGGATTTGCGTTTTGGCTTTGGGAAATTTGTCGCGCAGCAGCTTGGTGATTTGCTTGGCTTTATCTTGGCCGAGCCCCTGCTTGAACGGGACTTCTTTGCTGGCTTTCAAGTTGCTTTCTGTGATGTCGCGGCTGAGGTCCAGCACCTTTTGGCTTTGGCCGCGCGTAGCTAAACGCTTGCGTGCAATGTCCAAAATAGCGTCAATCTGCCACTCGCCATTGCCGGTTATCTTGAAACCAGTCTTTTCGGGGTTGAGCCATTCCAGCCCGGCCGGCGTACCCTTAAAATCATAGCGGCTGTCGATCTCGCGCTTGGCTTGCTCCAGCACGTTATTCATTTCTGCTTTGTCATATTCGCTTACAATGTCAAATGAAAAAGTTGCCATACGCCCTAGTATAGCGCACCCAGCCAAACTCATATAAATAGTAACGTGGCCGTGCTGCTTTCGTGACCCCCAGAAGTGCGCTATACTATATCCGATGAATTACAACAATCCACGTATTGCTGATGTTGCCGAAACCTTGCGCGGCCGGTTTGCCGGGCTGGAGGTTAAGGCTGACATCCTAAAAGCGGTCGAATTGCGCGCGCTGTATGCTGAAATTCCAACCCTGCCCGCCGAAGACCGCAGCGCCTTCGGCAAAGAAATCAACCAGCTGAAGGGCGAATTGGAAAAGCTGGTTGCCGATCACCAGGAACAGGCCGAAACCTTGCCGCCCATCGATATTACCGCGCCCTTTGACATCAACGTGCCGGCCGGCAAGCGCCCGCGTGTGCTGCGCGCCATCGACGGCAGCCGCCATCCGCTAATGGCTGAGCATGAACGCATTCTGGACATTTTTTACCGTATGGGCTTTACGGCTGAAGGGTCGCGCGAAATCGACGACGATTACCACATGTTCGAAGCGCTTAACTTCCCAGAAGGTCATCCTGCCCGCGACGACTACGATACGTTTATGACCACGCAGACTGACCAGAACGGCAAGCGACTCATCGCGCCCGCACACACTAGCACGATGCAGAACCGCGTGCTGCAAAAATACCGCGCCAATCTGGAGCAAGGCCGCCCGATCGCTGTGGTCGTGCCTGACCGTGTGTTCCGCAACGAAGACCTGGACGCGCGCCACGAGCACACTTTTTACCAGCACGAGGGCATATATGTGGACAAGGGCGTTCACGCCGGTCATCTCATGGCTACGCTCAAAACGTTTTTGCAGGAATATTACCAGCAGGAGCTGGATATCAAAACGCAGCCGTTTTATTTCCCCTTTACTGAACCGAGTTTTGAGTTCGCGCTCAGCTGTCCGTTCTGCCAAAAACATGGGTGCAATGTATGCAGCTACACGGGCTGGATTGAACTGCTGGGCTGCGGCATGATTCACCCTAATGTGCTGAGCATGGCGGGCATTGATCCAACTGTTTACACTGGCTTTGCGTGGGGGGGCGGCATCGATCGCCTGGTCATGATGAAATACGACATCGAAGACATCCGGCATTTCCAGAGCGGTAAATTAGATTTCTTAAAACAATTTAGTAACTAGGGCACATATATGGCAACACGTACCATTTTTGACGAAATTATCGACGGCACCATTCCCGCCTGGAAGATTTGGGAAGATGATCAGTACTTGGCGTTTTTGACACCATTTCCCAACACGCCAGGTGCAACGGTGGTCGTGCCCAAACAAAATCCGGGCGATTACGTTTTTGCGCTGGACGCCGCACAGATCAGCGGCCTCATGATTGCCGCCCAAAAAGTCGTCAAGCTGCTGGAGGCCGCGCTAGCGGTTGACCGCGTCGCCGCCGTGTTCGAGGGCGAAGCCGTGCCGCACGTTCACGTCAAACTCTACCCCATGCACAATATGCAAGCTGACCGCAGCGCGTTCCCTAAACTGCAAGCGTTTTTCCCTAGTTATCCGGGTTACATCGACACGCACGACGGGCCCAAAATGTCCGATGATGAGCTGGACATGGTTCAGTCCAAAATCCAAGCTGCCCAAGCAAGTGACGCAGCAAAGCAACAGGCGGTTCAGTCATGAAAGTAAGTACCCAGGCACTCAAATTTATAAACCAGCACTACCATTCGGCAGGTGATCCGGCGGCTAATGGGGTGGACGATTTGGTTGAACGTATTGGCGTGCAACTTGGCGCTGTCGAAGAGGTTATTCCCTTTGGCAAGCGTTTTGACGGCGTGGTTGTTGCCAAAATTGTGACCTGCGATGACCACCCGAACGCTGACCGGCTGCATGTCTGTAAAATCGACGACGGCGGCAAAATGCCAGGGGTCGAGCGCGACGATCAAGGCCTGGTTCAAGTTGTCTGTGGTGCACCGAATGCCCGCGCGGGCATTACTGTAGCATGGTTGCCGCCTGGCGCGACGGTTCCTGAAAGCTTCGACAACGATCCGTTCGTGCTCGAGGCTCGTCCCTTACGCGGCGTCGTCAGCAATGGCATGCTGGCTAGTCCGCGCGAACTTAGCCTCGGCGATAGCCACGAGGGCATTCTGGAAATTGACGAAGACACCGCGCCCGGCACGCCGTTCGCCGATGCCTTCCACTTGCGCGATGACTACATTATCGACATGGAAAACAAAATGTTTACACACCGGCCGGATTGTTTTGGTTGGCTGGGCATTGCGCGCGAAATCGAAGGCATTTACCACCGGCCATACAAGAGCCCGGAGTGGTACCGCATGGACGCCGACATTCCGGTTGCCGAAGCCGCCGAACTCAAACTGGAAGTGCGCAATGAATTGCCTGACGTCGTGCCGCGTTTCACGGCTATAACCATGCGCGACGTCACCGTTGGACCGAGCCCCGTCTGGCTGCAGGCCGATCTGGCGCGCGCGGGCCTGCGGTCCATCAACAATATTGTGGACTACACGAACCACTATATGATGCTGACTGGGCAGCCGCTGCACGCCTACGATTACGACAAAGTTATGGCGCAGGATGCAGGCGCCGGCCACGCCACGATTGTCGTTCGTTATCCGCACGAGGGTGAAAAAATCGCGCTGCTAAACGGCAAAGAAATCACGCCACGCAGTGAAGCGATTATGATCGCCACGCGCGACAAACTCATCGGCGTTGGCGGCGTGATGGGCGGCCAGGACACGGAAGTGGACGAGCATACGCGCAACATCATTATTGAATGTGCTAATTTTGATATGTATTCCATTCGCCGTACCAGTATGGCGCACGGGTTGTTCACCGATGCTGTCGCACGGTTCAATAAGGGCCAAAGCCCACTGCAAAACCGTGCTGTGCTTGCCAAAATCGTGGACGAAATCCGGCACTTTGCCGATGGAAAGGTTGCAAGCGAGCTGATCGACGACATGCATGTGCCGGGTGACGCGCTGGAGCGCGGTTCGGTGCATGCGCCGGTCACGCTCACGCGCCAGTTCATCAACGAGCGGCTCGGGTTTGATTTGTCCGTCGGCCAGATCGCTGAGTTGCTGGCCAATGTCGAATTCCGCGTAGACACCAATGACGACAACTTGACTGTGACTGCGCCGTTCTGGCGCACTGACATTACCATTCCAGAAGATGTGGTCGAAGAAGTCGGCCGCTTATATGGGTTTGACCATTTGCCACTCGATTTGCCGCGCCGCGATCTAACGCCACCGCCCAAAAACGCAGTATTCAGCTTTAGTGCACGGCTGCGCGACGTGCTGACCGCCGCCGGTGCCAATGAAGTGCTCGGCTATAGTTTTGTGCATGGCGACTTACTGCAAAAGGCCGGTCAAGACCCAGCTCAGGCGTACCAGCTCAGCAACGCGCTTAGCCCAGACCTGCAATATTACCGCCTGTCGCTTACGCCTAGTTTGCTGGACAAGGTGAACGCCAATATTCGCGCGGGTCATGGCGAATTCGCGCTGTATGAAATCGGCAAAGCCCATCAGCTAGGTCACGAAGACGAAGACGGTTTGCCCCAAGAATTCGCCCGGCTGGCCCTAGTATTTGCGGCTGATGACAAAACAGCCAAAGCATACGAAGGCGCGCCCTACTACCAGGCGCGGCAATATCTTATGCGGCTGCTTGCAACGCTTGGTTTGGCCGAAAAGGCATCTTTTGAACCTCTTAGCCCCGACGACAACGATCAGGCCACGACATACTACGATCCGGCGCGTGCTGCGACCATCCTGATTGACGGTAAGCGCATTGGCCGCATTGGCGAGTACAAAGCGTCAGTGTTGCGAGCGCTCAAACTTCCAGCTTTTTGTGCTGGTTTTGAGCTTGGCCTTACGCCGCTTATGGCCGACGCCAAGGAAACGACCAGCTATGTTTCGTTACCAAAATTCCCCAAGGTCGAGCAGGACATCTGTCTGCGCGTACCCACCGAGACATCCTATGCGGCCGTGTACAAACTGGCTGAACAAACGCTTGAAACTACTTGCCCGCAGCAGACATTGTTCATGTTGCAGCCGGTCGACATCTACCAACGCAGCGATGACGAATCGCACAAGCAGGTCACGCTGCGCCTATCCATTGCCAGCTTCGAGCGTACAATGACCGACGACGAAGTCGCAAAATTGCTGGACGACGTTGCGCGCGAAGCCGCCGAAACCCTTGCCGCTGAGCGGGTCTAGATCTAACATTGTTGCTGCTTTTTGGATTGGCCCTGAGGGCACTTTGACGGTCGCCACGTTACCTGAAATCGTCAACCGGCAACCTCAACCAGGCTGCGCAGCATATCTTCCATAAGTTCAATTTCCTGGACTATAGTGCCTCGAGTCTGGGAGTCGTAATCCTTTTCTCCTTCGGGGCTCTGGATCGCTTGCCGCAACTGCGTAAGCCGTGGCTGCAGGTACTGGTGGTAAAGCTCAAAAGCTTCTGGCTCGGTGATACGCGTGGCAACTTTTGCCCTCTCCGTGTCTGTTGTCTCTGACCAGAGCCAATCGCCGCAGCGTTCCAACGATGCGCGCAGGCCGCTTAGCAGCGGTACATAGAGGTCGCGAATCGGCTGACTGGTAAGGCTTTTGTCCAGACTGAAACTTAGCAGCTCCAGCAGGCCTTGGGCGTTGCTTGCTTGCCTGGGGATTAAGTCGCAATGCCGGAGGCCAAAACTCAGCAGTTGCCGTGCGAAATCCGCGTGGTGTTCGCCTATGTCGGTTCCCGCAGCCAGTACATCACGGTACGTCTTATAGAAGTTGTTGGTAATCCGGTAAGCGAGCCTGGCAGTCGCTGACTGCGAAATCCCGGGCCGCGGCTCAAACAGGCTGAGCAGTCTTGATAGCGCCGTTATGTCGTCTGAATAGATGTGGCCTTTACAAATTTTCTCGGTAAAACTCCTGAACTCGGCTGGTGACATGCTCAGCATCTTACTGCCAAACCCGTGCGCAATCTGACCAAAATCACCGGTTTCTAGGAGGCCCATCGGCAACTGCGTCTCATCGCTCCCTACGCCTGGCCACAAAGTGTTGACCGTCGCAATCAGTTCTTTGCGTTCAAGCTCCGTAACATCAAGCGCATACCAGCCGTTTACGCCGTCAATAAGCCGTGAGTTTAGAAACGTCCCAATGGCTGACCGGGCGGCATCCACTGTGCCCAGGCCGCGCAATGTATCGTTGAGGGCGGACATGTCTGCCATGCGTCGGAATTCCTCGCGGCCACGGCGCGGCGAATTGTCTAAAAGGTGCAGGCTTTGAGCGTTTTGAATACGCAGCACACCGTCGCCTGCATCCGCGCTACGACCTATCGTTCCCCGTCGGGCAAGCAGCTGCACCGCATCACCCCGGAGCGGCTGCGGTGGCGAAACAGTATGGATGAGATCCAACGGCCCGTGCGGCACTCTGCTTCCATATGTAACGGTGTGATGGTCACCAATTTGTATGCTGATCAGTTCACCCAGATGGTTGACGACGACTAGTTCGGGCTGCAGACCATCTGGACTGTAACTCGGCAAGCCGGGTTTGTAGGCGAAGACTGCGCCCTCCACGAGCAACGTTTCATGTTGAATCGGCGGCCGGGCCCTACTGCTGAATGGATGATCTATGGCATACACATCGCCTATGGAAACGGCTTGGTGAATGCCGGAGCGTGCCGCGCTTGCATGCCTGGTAAGGTCGGTCACCACTCGCCGTAGACCGAGGAGGGAGACGCCGCCTAGTATCTCTAGACCAAAATGTCCGGCCTCTATGGCGAACTGAGTCGTACGCCTAATTTGGTGGGTAACATCAAAGACTTCGCCGACGGCCATGAGCCGCGGTTCGGCCGAAGGGAAGCTGCCACGTTGTTCATCGATTGCCAAGTTAAATGTACCACGTACCGTATCGCCCGGCTCCCAGTCGTCTACTGAGCTGAATGTTCGCAGGCTCCGTGTGCCCGCCGGCAAGGCAGGCAGGGGTGTGTCGGGGTCGTGAAAGCTGGTATCGAAAGGTGATTCGCGTACGTCAGTCAGGTTAATCTCGCTGCTTTCGCCTCGGTTTATGCGCTGCAAAAGTTCATGGGCGGGGATGCTCGGAAGCTTCGGGGAAAGTTCGGACATCAGTCTATTCTAAAACATATTTCTGTAGATGCAAGCATATCTTATATTACGGCAAAATAGTGTATAGTATGAGGTAATGAAAGAGATTTGGCGGATTATCCGTTTTACACGGAGTTTGTGGCGATATTACCTGGGCGTGTCGGTGTTTACGGTGCTGTTGGCCGTCAACAACCAGCTGTTGCCGCTGCTGACCAAGGGCGCGATCGACCAGGTTACCAAAATCGCCAGTGGCGGGCATGCTAACGTCAAACTAGTAGCGGTTTTTGCCATCCTGATTTTCGTGACCGATGTTGTCGCCACTTTTTTGAGCAACATTGGCGGCTACTTGGGCGACATGCTGGCGATCAAATTACAGCGATTTATGAGCCAGCGCTACTACGAACATCTGCTCAGCCTGCCGCAAAAATATTTCGACACCGAACTTTCCGGCAAAATTATCAACCGCATGAACCGTGGCATCGGCCAGGTGTCCAACTACGTGCAGGTGGTCAGCAACAACTTTTTGCAATTTATTTTTAGCACAGTATTTTCGTTAGCCATTATCGCTTACTACAGCTGGCAGGTGGCGCTGATGCTGCTGGTCCTATACCCAATTTTTATCTGGCTGACGTCGCGTACCAGCAGCAAATGGCAGGATTACCAAAAATCCATCAACAACGACATCGATGTTGCCAGCGGCCGGTTCGCCGAAGGTATTAGCCAAATCCGGGTGGTCAAAAGCTTTTTGCAGGAAGCGCGCGAGCTCAAGTTCTTTAACAAGCGCATGGCAAGCGCCCAGGCTACTACCAGCCCGCAGAGCAAATACTGGCACAAGCAGGACGTTATTCGCCGTAGCGTGCTGAGCATTATATTCCTAGGTGTATACTTGTTTATCTTTATCGAAACGGCACGCGGCCGCTACACCATCGGTACCATGGTGCTGCTCATGCAGTATGCTGCGTTTATTCGTCTCCCCATTTTTAGCATCAGCTTCATTGTGGACCAATCGCAGCGGACCATTGCCAACACCAAAGATTACTTCGAGGTTATAGACACTGAGCCGGAGTTGCGGGACATAGAGGACGCGGCCAAGCTCGAGGTCCAGAAGGGCGAAATTGTCTTCGACAACGTGCAGTTTGCGTACGATGCGGACAAGCCGGTGTTGCGCGATGTTTCATTTACCATTGCGCCAGATACTAAAGTGGCGCTGGTCGGCGAAAGCGGTGAGGGCAAGACCACTATCACCAACTTGTTGCTGCGTATGTATGAGGTGAACGGCGGGCACATTAGCATTGACGGCCAGGCGATCGAAGAAGTCACGCAGGCCAGTTTGCGCCATAACATCGGTGTGGTATTCCAGGAGCCGGCGCTGTTTAGCGGGACTGTCCGCGAGAACATTGCCTACAGCCGGCCCGGCGCTGACGAAAAACAAATCATCGCTGCCGCCAAAGCTGCCAACGCCCACGAATTTGTCGAAAAGTTCGAAAAAGGTTACGATACTGAAATCGGCGAACGAGGTCTCAAGCTAAGCGGTGGTCAAAAGCAGCGCATTGCTATCGCCCGCGCCCTGCTCAAAGACGCGCCCATTCTCATATTGGACGAAGCCACCAGCAGCCTGGACAGCAAAAGCGAACACATGGTCCAGGAAGCGTTGGAACACCTGATGCGCGGCCGCACCACACTGATTATTGCGCACCGCTTAAGCACCATCCAGAACGTCGACCAAATCATCACGCTGAGCGGCGGTACCGTTGGTGAAGTCGGTTCGCCCAAGCAGCTGGCGCGTAGTGGTGGCATTTATGCGCAGTTGCTCAAACTACAACAGGGCGGCACCGAAGCTACCAAGAAGAAACTAAAACAGTACGAAATTGCCGGATAACTTGCTATGATAGTAGCAGCATCGAGCCGGGAGCTGGATAATCAGTAAAGGTAGGGAGTATGGCGCGTAAACGAGAGAGAATTTTTGCATTAGTTATGGCCTTGGCGTTTTTGACGACGACCATTGGCGTGAGCGTGGCGCTGGTGTTGCAGGTCATCCAAGATGGCAAAAACAACAAAACAACGACCAGCAGCACGAACACCAACACGAGTTCAACCAATAAATTAGCGGGGACCAAAATGGACGGATTTACACCAGTAGCAACAGTAGACACACTGCAGAGCACCGACCTGCAAACCGGCACTGGCGACGAAGTTAAGCCAGGCGACACGGTAACAGTAGACTACACAGGTGCAGTTGCGGCGACGGGCGTTATTTTCCAGAGTTCGCTGGACAGCGGCCAGCCGATTAGCTTTGGTCTTGACCAAGTTATTGAAGGTTGGAAGAACGGCGTACCTGGCATGAAAGTCGGCGGCAAGCGACGCTTGCTTATTCCGGCCGCGCAAGCCTACGGCGCCAATCCGCCGCAAGGTTCGGGCATTCCGGCAAACGCCGATCTGGTGTTTGATATCGTTCTGCATAAAATTGGCAAATAACGTAAAAAACACAATATATAGCGCTACCATAAGCAGCATAAACGCTATATAATAGTCAGCATAAGCAAAATCAAAACGTTCAACACTGGAGGGGATATGCCAAAAAACGTTACAATCTTCACTACTAACACCTGCGGTTACTGCGGCATGGTCAAAAAGTACCTGGCGGCTAAAGGTGTCAAGTACGACGAGGTCAACTTGGACCAAAATCCAGAACGCCAGGCCGAAGCTATGGCTTTGAGCGGCGTGACTACGGTGCCCGTGACCATCATTACTAAACAGGACGATACGCGCGAAGTCGTCGTGGGCTACAATTTGTCTAAATTAGCGCCAGCCGTCGCGTAATCATTATGGCTGACGCAGAGGAAAAAGTAGTGACCGTACATGACGTCGTAATGATCGGTGCTGGTCCGGCAGCGCTAACCGCAGCCATTTACACCACACGTGAAGATATCGAAACCATGTTGTTTGAGCGCGGCGTGATCGGTGGTTTGGCCGCAGTAACAGACTGGATCGACAACTATCCGGGCTTCCCCAAGGGCATCGCCGGACTGGACCTGGCCGAAGACATGCGTCAGCAGGCCGAACGCTTTGGCGCTAACATCGAGCTGGGCGAAGTTACCAAAATTGTGGACGAAGGCAAGTACAAACGGCTGGAAACCACGAGCGGTGATATTCATACCAAAGCGGTATTGATCGCCACTGGCAGCGACTACAAAAAAGTCGGCGTGCCCGGCGAAACAGAATATTACGCTCACGGCGTGCACTACTGCGCGACTTGCGACGGTGCGTTCTACCGCGACAAACATTTGGTGGTGGTTGGCGGCGGCAATTCGGCAGTGCAAGAGGCAATGTTTTTGACGCGTTTTGCGTCGCACATCGATATGTTGGTGCGCGGTGACAAATTCCGTGCGTCAGAAGTGTTGCAGCACGAACTAATGGAAAAGTTCAAAGACAAAATCACCGTGCATTTTAATACCACAACTGACGAGATCGTGGGTGCCGACAACAAAGTGACCAAAGTTATTGGCACTGACAAAACCACCGGCCAAAAGGTAGAATTCCCGACCGACGGCGTGTTCGTGTTCGTGGGCCTTAAACCAAATACCGAATTTTTGCAGAGCTCGGCCATCAACCTGGACGAGGTTGGTTTTATAATCTGTAACGAACGCTTGGAAACATCCATGCCCGGCGTGTTTGTAGCGGGTGATGTGCGGTCGGGGTCAACCATGCAGATCGCAGCGGCTACCGGTGAAGGCGCGGTGGCGGCACTGCACATCCGCGAATGCCTGATTGACCACGCGCGCAAGCACGGCGAATAACGCGCAGACTTTGGCCTGACTGGGCAGCCGCATCGGCGGAGGTGTACTAGCTTGTTGTACTCGCGACGTTACCGTACTCGGTTTCCGGCTACACGTCTCTATAGCCTGAAAAGAAATCGATGATGATGTGTTGTTTGGGTATGCGTGCGGTTTCTAGTTCATGCCCAAGTTTTTCGACGAGCGGTTCTGGACCTGCCAAGTAGATCAGGGGCGCGGTGCGTACTGTCTCCGCCATGGAAACTGGCTTTTGAGAGTTGGTAACGGGTGTTTTTTGTACTCCCGATGGCTCGCTTGAAGGAAACGAATCAAGCAGGCGCAAAATACGAGCAATCGTGATCTGTCCGGTTTCGCCCTGCCAATCTGTACCTGGGCGGCTGACAACGAGTTCTGGCGTCAGACCATAATCACGAAACACATCCAGGAACAGTAGCTCGTGCACATGCCGCGCGCCGTATAGCAGACGAATATCACGCCGTTCACCGGTGTCGCGTAGGTATTTGACCATGCTGACCATTGGCGCAATGCCCATGCCAACCGCCACGAACGCCAGTGGAATCCGCCGATCCTTAGGCAGCACAAAATCACCCATTGGTTCAACGATCGTCACCTCGCTACCGACGGGCAGCGACCGCAGCAATTGTTTGAACGTGCTGCTGCGTTGACCTGGGCGCGCAAATGTCGTCGTAATGCTCAGAAGCGGCTCGGTTGGCGAACTTGAGAGCGAAAAATAATGCATGGTGCCGCGTTCGTCGGCATTAGCATGTGGCAAGTGCAGCTCAATAAATTCTCCGGCTACGTAGCGCACCAACTGCTGTGGCCGGAACCAGAATGTTTTGGCGTTGCTGCCAACGTCATCTACGCGCACCAAATTGGCTTTCATAGTGCGCTGTCTCTGTTGTTGGACGTATCATCATCTGTGCCTGGCGTGCTTGAGCGCATGTGGTGGCTTTGGGTTGACCGAGAAATAAACCGTTCCGGATGATCGGTGCAAATTGCCACGCCTGGATAGAGCGCCCGGTAACATGCGACCAAAAAGCGCGCATTAACCGTGTACAGCATAATGTCCAGCCGCCACCGTCGCGCCAGTATATATATGAGTGGGTTGAGCAGCCAAAAGCGCAAATCCAGCCCATGCGCGCCCACCTTGTGTGCAAAACGAATGGCGCGCACGGGGTGCCAATCCTCGGCCACGTATACCCGCCAATACGGCCGCAGCTCATGCACTTGCTCAACCACACCGTACAAAAACGACGCCACGGTCATGTCCACATCCTGGTATTCATCCAATAACGCACATAGTTCGGGCAAATGTGTGTGGATTTTGACCTCGACGACCACGGCGATACCATGTTTGCGCGCCAGGTCCAGGACTTCATGCAACAGGGGTATCCGCGCGCCGTTACGCAACCGAATCTGCTGCAAATCCGTCCACGCAGTCTCGGCAATCACAACGGTCGAGTCACTCACGGCGCGCAAATCATTGTCATGGCAAACCACAAACTGGCCGTCGCGCGTAGCGTGCACGTCAAATTCAATCGTCCCTACACCAGCCTCAATTGCTGCCATAAACGACGGCAACGTGTTCTCGAGTGCCAACCCCCGCGCACCCCGGTGTCCAATGATCGTCATTTTTGCCATAGTGTCTGCAACGTAGTGTACAATAAGGGGGAACAAAGACCAATTGCACGGAAGAAGGAGTTTGTAATGGCTGATTTTAACCAAGTGCTGACACCTGGCGATTACCAGGCCGGCACCGTCAATATTGTGATCGAGATCCCGAAAGGTTCGATGCTCAAGATTGAATGGGACCGCGGGCGCGCGGCGTTCATGTTGGACCGCGTGGAACCAAGCATTTTTGCCAAACCATGCAACTACGGGTTTATTCCACAGACTACCGACGAAGACGGCGACGAGCTGGACGTGCTGCTCGTTACCGACGAGCCTGTGCCAACCGGTGTGTGGATGGAAGCGCGCATTGTGGGTGTGCTGAACTTCATCGACGACGGCGACGCTGACCACAAAATCGTGGTGGTTCCGGCCGACGATCGCAACACGGGCGACAGTGTCAAAACGCTCGACGATCTCGGCCAGCGCTGGATGCAGCAAATCGAGCACCACTTTAACCACTACAAGGATCTCAAAAAGCCAGGTTCGACCAAGGTCGAAGGCTGGGGCGACGCCGAAGCGGCCAAGCAAATCATCAAAGAGTCGATCGACCGTTACAACAACAAATAAGGGGGCGTATGCGATCGTTTGTCGTTGCCAAAGTGATTGTGATGAATGCGGCTGGCCAGATGCTGGCGCTCCGCCGCAGCAAAACCGACGAGCGCCGTCCGGGCCAGTGGGATTTCCCAGGCGGTCACACCGACCCGGGCGAGGACATTATGGAGGCAGCATTACGCGAAACGCGCGAAGAAGCAGGCATCGAGTTACCCTATGCTGACCTCAAGTTTGCCTTGAGTGAAGTGACTGACTTTGGCTCCGGCACTTGGGCGGTGTTTGTGGCGCATGTACCGGACGGCACGGCAATTACGCTTAGTCACGAGCATGACGAATACCGCTGGATGACGCCGGACCAGTTCTTGCTCAACGTTATTTATGAGCGACAGAAACGCATTATTAGCTACTTGCGGGATAATGACTTGCTGGCGCCGGACACGCGGGGCGACCAAGCCGACGCAGGTAAGCTCGAAAATAAGGACAAAAGCGCCGCATGACGCCGACGCTGGACTTCCTGCGCGCCGCCGACCGTCGTATTCGCGCACTATTGCAGGAGTTGCGTCCGGAACTACTCGCCGCCTATGGTGCCATCGAGCACGAACTCAAACAAGACACATCCATCGTGACGCACATGGACCTGATGGTCGAAGAGCGGCTGAAGGCCATGCTGGCTGAGCTGGACAACTCCATTGGCTTCAGTGGTGAAGAAACAGGGGTCAACTACGACCAAAAAATCTTTTGGCTGGTTGACCCGATCGATGGCACGGAACCATTTGTGCGCGGTTTGCCGTTTAGCACCAACATGATTACGTTGATCGACCACGGCAAACCGGTGTTTTCTGTCGTGTACAACTTCTTTTTGGATGAGTACTATATGGCAATCAAGGGGAGGGGTGCGACGTGCAATGGCCACCAAGTGCATGTAAGCAAACGGACGTTGGACCGCTCGTTTGTGATATCCGGCAGCGGTTTTGGGCGTGTTGGTTTGGTCGGCGTCAACGAGCGTTTACGCGCTAAGGTTGCGGCTTTGCCACAGTTCAACGCGTCGGGATTTCAGTTCGCAGCCATCGCACGCGGCGGTATTGACGGCTGCGTGTCGTGGAATCCGCGTGGCAAAGCTTGGGATTACGCGCCCGGCAGCCTGTTGGTAACCGAAGCCGGCGGACGTATAGAAAACATCGGCACCGGTGATTACGACTACCGCAAGTGGCATTTCGTGGCCGCCAACCCCGTTATTTTCGACGACCTTATGACATTTATGCTGGAAGAAACCGCTAGCGTCCGTGAAAAAGCCTAGCATAGTTTGACCACGTCGGGTGAGTGCTGCACGTCCCTCTCGGCAATCTTGGTACGGACGCGCATCCGGCAGCAGTCTACTTTCAGTTGCGTGCGTCCTCTCAACACCGTACAATAGGGGCATACAGCTTATGCTTAATACGATAACGGGGGTGAGTTATGAAAACTCGAGTAGCAATTAACGGCTTTGGGCGCATTGGGCGCAATGCGTTTAAGATCGCGTTTGATCGCAGCGATGTCGAAATCGTGGCCATCAACGACTTGACCGATAACCCGACGCTCGCTCATCTGCTCAAGCACGATAGTAACTACGGCACATACGCGCACGAAGTCAAGTTTGACGACAAGGGTTTGATCGTAGACGGCAAGCACATTCAAGTGCTGGCCCAAAAGGATCCCGCGCTATTGCCATGGAAAGACCTGGAGGTCGACGTAGTGATCGAATCTACCGGTTTCTTTACCGATCCGGAAAAAGCCCGAGCGCATGTGACCGCGGGCGCCAAAAAAGTGGTCATTAGCGCCCCGGCTAAAGGCGAAGGTTCAGCAACGGTTGTGCTCGGCGTCAACGAAGACCTGCTCGACGACGCTGGCGAAATTATCAACAATGGTTCGTGTACTACTAACTGTATCACCCCTGTTGCGGCGCTGATCGAAACTAACTTTGGCATCGAAAAGGCAATGATGACGACCGTACACAGCTACACTGCCGACCAGCGTTTGCAGGACGCGCCGCACAAAGACCTGCGCCGCGCCCGCGCCGCTGCCGTTAACATTGTGCCGACCAGTACTGGCGCGACTATTGCGGCGACTGAAGCGTTGCCGGCGCTTAAGGGCAACTTCGGCGGCTTGTCGCTGCGCGTGCCGACGCCGGTTGTAAGCCTCAGCGACTTCGTGATCATTACCAAACGCAAAGTTACGGTCGATGAAGTTAACGACATGTTTCGTAAAGCCGCCGCCGAACCCTACTACCAAGGCATTCTGGCCGTCACCGACGAAGACCTAGTCAGCAGCGACTTCATTGGCAACAGCCACTCAGCCATCGTTGATCTCAAACTAACAGCGGTGGTGGGCGGCAACATGCTCAAGGTCGTGGTGTGGTACGACAACGAATGGGGTTATAGCAACCGCCTGGTTGAAGTCGTAGCCGACACCGGCCGCCTGCTTCACCAGAAGTAATACGCGGTAACTCACACGAGGAAACGGCCCCTTTGCCGATCTTACCTTGCTTGCGTCGGGCATGTAACCACATATTTCGTGCAAAAATACAACATTTGCGGTATCATGTAGCTAGATTATCGTAAATAGTATGAGCAGTGGTGAGAAAAAATTTGTTATTTGGTTGGGCGTGGCGCTGGTGTTGTGGCGCTTGGTTCAGGCTATACCCGTGCAGGATGCTTTTTTCCGTTTTGTGGCGATGGGCATTGTGCCCGGAGCACGCATGGCACTGACCCCGCACCAGGTATACTTGGTGTTGGCATCGGTGTTCAGTCTTTGTCTGGTAGTAGTTTTTTGGAAGGAACTGCGCCGGTCAGTAACGCGTCAGAGCCTGACGCATGTTACGGCCGATGTTATCGTGGCTAGACAGCGGACGGCGGCCGCGCAATCAGACAAAGCTGCTGCGCTGGTAGTTTTTGAGGCGACGGCCGCACTATCACCAGCCACACCTCCATCGCCAAAAATGATTACAATTGTCCGTCCCAAACCGGCCAAAGCGACAACAACGTCGTTACCACCTTCGCGCCTGGCTGGCCGCTGGGCGTTCCCAGTATTGTATCTGCCGCTGCCGCGAATTCATGTAGCAGCCGTGCGACAAAAAACCGCCAGGTGTTTGCGGACGCTAGCCATAAAGGTCCAGCGTACAGCGGCCACGATCTATAAACAGTGCCGCCGCCTCACAATTATCACCTGGAAATTGACTAAAATTCTTGCCAAACATTCCTGGTGCTGGGCTGAACCGCGCATACGCCGGGCTGACCGCTACATTGACGAAACCTTACACCGTAACAAACGTATAGCCGAAGCCCTGGAGGCAGCCGAAGAGTGCTCCAAAGGCATTGCCGGCCTGGTGCGCAAACTCAAGCTGCAGTAACAACCATAAGCGGCTTGTCGCCACGCCCCCTGGCGCGGTATAGTATGAGTAATGAAAATTTTTCTGGGTGCGGATCATAACGGGTTTGAACTGAAAAAGGTACTGGCAGAGGCGCTCACCAAAGCTGGCTACGAGGTTGTGGACAAAGGTGACCAACAGCTCCAGCCGACCGATGACTTTCCACAGTTTGCGGCGCGCGTGGTGCATGCCATGCGAGCAAGCAAAGACCCGGACCCCCGCGGCCTGCTGATTTGTGGTAGCGGCCAGGGCATGTGCATCGCCGCTAACAGATTCAAAGGTATTCGCGCCAGTCTGGTGTGGGAAGTCGCTGAGGCTCACCCGGCGCGTAACGACGACGATAGCAACGTGCTATGCCTGCCCGCACGCAGCTTGCGAGCCGACCAAGCTGTGGCCATTACCGAGGCCTGGCTGGCGACGCCATTTGCTGGCGCGGTGCGTTTCAAGCGCCGTATTCACGAACTCGATCAATTAGGCGAAGATTTCTAAAGGAAAAACTATGTCCGCAACCATCTGTCCGACCGTAACTGCCCGCGACGTGAACGAATACAAGCACCAAATGGAGCGCGTGTCACGCTTTGCCACACGAGTGCATATTGACGTCGCCGACGGCATTTTTACCCCTGTTAAACTGCTAGATGTTGACCAAGTGTGGTGGCCGGGCGGCATGCGCGCCGATTTGCATGTGATGTACCAAAAACCATTTGTGCACTACAAAACGTACCTGAGTCTGATGCCGCAAATGGTCATTGTGCATGCCGAATCGGAGGGGCAGTTTGTGCCGTTCGCGGAACTCATGCACCGCCATGGTATTGAAGTCGGTGTGGCGCTCAAGCCCGAAACACCGGTGGAGCTGATCCGCCCGGCGCTGAACTGGGTTGACCATGTGTTGATTTTTTCGGGCAATTTGGGGCATTTTGGCGGACAGGCGGATTTGTCGCTGCTGGACAAAGTGCGGCTGGTAAAGCGTCTTAAACCAGGCATTGAAGTCGGCTGGGACGGCGGTATTAACAACACTAATGCCCGGTCGCTGGTAATGGGCGGCGTGGACGTG
>Ga0207661_10000361_pt1 | contig 29168 bp, 34 predicted proteins | sample KBSC713LmetaG_FD_184337 | JGI IMG/M metagenome (GOLD analysis project Ga0207661, IMG submission 184337) | Corn rhizosphere microbial communities from Kellogg Biological Station, Michigan, USA - KBS C7.1-3L metaG (SPAdes) (version 2) | ecosystem: Host-associated > Plants > Roots > Rhizosphere ...
CCGCGCTCGAGATCCTCGCCGTAGAGGGGTAGCGGGGCGTCGGTCGCGCGCATGCGGGCAACCGTACCGGGTCCTCCGAGACAAGCTGATATAGAGCGGCCATGGACGTCGAGCAGCTCCATGGGCTCCGTCCCCTCGCGGGGATCAGCGAGGACGGGCTCGCACGCGTCGCTGCGTGTGCGGCCGAGGTCACTCGCGAGGCGGGTCAGGTTCTCGCGCTCCCCGACGATCCGGGCTCCGGCATGTACGTGATCCGAGAGGGCACCGTCGCGGTCGAGCTTCGCACGGGGACGATCGAGCTCGGCCCCGGCGACTTCTTCGGCGAGCTCGCCCTGCTCGTCGAGGACGGGACGCGTGTGGCACGCGTCCGTGCGACGAGCGAGCTGCACTGCGTCTCGATTCCGCGCGAGGACTTCCTCGAGCTCGTGGAGACCGAGCCGGCCTTCGCGCTGCACCTCCTGCGGGAGCTCGCACGGCGACTCGTCGAGGCCCGCGCCACCGCCTGAGGGACACACGCAGCCGTCCCTACACTCCCGTCGTGTCGAAACCAGGCTCGAACCTCATCGCGGAGAACCGCCGCGCGCGTCACGACTACCACCTCCTCGAGCGCGTCGAGGCCGGCCTCCAGCTGACCGGCACCGAGGTCAAGTCGCTTCGCGAGGGCGGGGTGCAGCTCGGCCAGGCGTACGCCGAGATCCGCGACGGCGAGGCGTGGCTCGTGGGCGCGTCGATCGCCGAGTACGCGCAGGGAAACGTCCAGAATCATCGGCCGGAGCGTGATCGCAAGCTTCTGCTCCACCGGCGCGAGATCGACTCGCTCGCGGGTCAAGTGCGCGAGAAGGGCCTGACTCTCGTTCCCACTCGTCTCTACTTCAAGGACGGCCGCGTGAAGGTCGAGCTCGCTGTCGCGCGTGGGAAGGAGCGGATCGACAAGCGGCGCGACCTCGCCGAGCGCGACGCCCGCCGTCAGATCGAGCGCGAGCTCAAGAGCCGGCGCTAGTCGCCGTCCGTCTCACGCTCCGCGCGGCGGATCGCCTCGGTCGCCCACTCGACGTCGGGCTTCGCCGTCGTCCTCCACCCCTCGACCGCCTCGCGCGCCCACCGTGTCCACCGCACGGCTGCGCGCGCCTGTTCGACCGAGAGCGACCCGACGAGCGCGTTTACGTGGATCCGGTCGGGGAACAGCCCCTCGCCTCGCGCGTACTCGGTCAAGAGCTCCATGTAGTGGTCGATCGTTTTCTGCGCGTCGTCCTCGATCGACTGGATCGCCGTGAGGAGGTCGTTCTTGGAGCCGTAGTTCGCGTACAGCAACCGCAGGTGCGCCTCCGACTCGACACGGGCGTCCGCCGGCGGTGTCGTGAGCCACTCCCGCAATGCCTCCTGCCCGCGGTCGGTGATCGAGTACACGGTGCGTCGCCGGTCACCGTTCCACTCTTCTCGGACGTCGGCGAGGCCGGCGGCGACCAGGCGCTTGGGCTCGGCATAGAGGTTGCTCTCGGCGCGAGGCCAGAAGAAGTGGAGCGACCGACGCATCAGCTTGGCGAGGTCGTATGTCGCCCATGGCCGGATGGCGAGGAGTCCCAGGATCGCGAAGGACGTAGTTGTCAGCGGTCGTCTTGACATTTACTCCTCACAGGAGTATATATTACTCCTATCAGGAGTAATTACTGTGGAGGGAAGGAGGAACGTCATGTGTCATACGATTCGGCGTCTCGCCCACCGCACGACTCTCGTGGCAGTTCTCGTGACGCTCGTGCTCGCGCTCGTGCCGAGCGCGTTCGGCGACGGTTGGGCACGCGACCGTGCCGACATGGTCGCGATGCAGGGGCTCGACCCGGCGCTCCGGACGGCGATCGTGGCCCATTCGACGGCGCCCACGCCGGTGGTCACGACGCTCCCGCGCGTCTCGTCGTCCGACGACGGGTTCGCCTGGGGGGCGGCGGCGCTCGGTCTCGCGACCGGGATCGCGGCGATGTGTGCCGTGCTCGTTTGTGTCAGCCTGATGCGGCACGATGGACGGCTTCGAAACGCGTGAGCGGGAGGTTGGGGCCCGGACGCATCGGCGTCCGGACCCCTGGGCCTCCGACGAGCGGATCTCGATCCGGTCGGCCCAGGCGCACGAGCTCGAAGATGTCGCGGCGCTTTTCCCCCTGGCGCTCGAGCCGTATCGCGGGTCCGGCTCCGACTGGGTCATCGACGCGTACCTCGCGGAGCTCGCCGACGTGCGCTCGCGCTTCGACGAGGCCGAGGTGCTCATCGCCGAGCGCGACGGGATGGTCGGGACGATCGCGTTCTACCCGGACGTCCGCCTCGAGGGCTGGAGTACGCTCCCGGGCGGCTGGGCCGGGCTTCGCGCGCTCGCGGTGCATCCGCACGCACGCCGTGCGGGAGTCGGTCGGGCACTCGTCCGCCGTTGCGTCGAGCGAACGCGCGACGTCGGTGCGGAGACGCTCGGGATCCATACGATCTCGCTGCTGACGGACGCAGTCCGGCTGTACGAGCGGCTCGGATTCGTGCGGTGTCCCGAGTTCGACCTGCGGGCGGCCGAGATCTTCCCTTCCGAGAGTGCCGACGAGACGATGGCTCTAGCGTTCCGTCTGGACGTCGGCGCCGCCGCGGTCAGACGATCGGGCCGCGGACGGTGACCGAGCCCGGCTCGACGACGTAGCCGTAGCGCTCGTTGAGCTTGCGGATCGGCTCGTTGCGCTCCTCGTTCTGCGTCTCGAGCCGCTCGTAGCCGTTGTCGAGGGCCCAGGCGATCTCCGCCGCCTTGAGCGCCCGCGCGATGCCGCGCTCGCGCCAGTCGCGTCGAACGCCGGTCATGTCGTGCATCGCGACCGTCGGTCGGGCGCGAGAGAGGGAGAGCTTCGCGTACGCGACGACCTCGCCGTCCGAGAGTGCGACGAACGTCGCCTCCGGCCGGTCGCCTGCGCCCTGCATGTCCATCGCGAGCCATTCGTCGAACGACGCGAGCTCGGCGTCCTCCTCGCCGGGGACGTCGGGGTAGGCTTCCCGCGCGACCGCATACATCCCCGCCTCGACGCCCGGGCGCTCAGCCCACGAGGCGATCTCGATTCCGTCCGGCGCGTCGACCGAGGGCCTCGCGGTGCGCGTCAGGTCGAGCGCCAGCAGCGAGTTGCGCCCGATCTCCGCGAACCCTCGGCGCGCAGCCCAGGCGAGCGAGACGTCGTCGGTCTCCTTGACAGGCCCCATCAGGTCGGTGTAGCCGAGCTCGCGTGCCCAGGTGGACAACGAGTCGAGGAGCGCGGACCCGACGCCGGCGCCGCGCGACTCGCGCAGGACCGCGACCTCGCCTCGCGCGACACCCTCGGGTGAGTGCCAGCCGCCGATGCCGATCGCCGCGCCGAGGTCGTCCTTGCCCTCGGAAGCAAGCAGCCAGACGGTCTCGCGGGCCTGCCGCTTCCAGTCCAGATAGCCGTCGGCCGTGTCCGCCTCGTTCGTGGCGGCCTTGACCACCGCGACCCAGCGGGCGAGCTCGTCCTCGTGGATCTCGCGGACCTCCGGCACGCGCGCGAAGCGTAGACACGATCGTCCGTCGACGACGGTCGTGGAGGGGTACGCTCACCTCGACTTCCCCACGGACAAGGAGGCCGTCGCGTGCGACACGTTGGGCTGACCGTGAACGGGATGCGGCACGAGCTCGAGCTCGAGCCGCGCGAGCTGCTCGTCCAGGTCCTCCGAGACCGGCTCCGGCTGACCGGCACGAACGTCGGCTGCGACACGTCCTCGTGCGGCGCGTGCACCGTGCTCGTGGACGGTGAGTCGGCGAAGTCGTGCACGCTGCTCGGAGTCCAGGTCGATGGCTCCGAGATCACGACGATCGAGGGCCTCGCGACGAACGGCGCGCTGCACCCCGTCCAGCAGGCGTTCCACGACCGTCACGCTCTCCAGTGCGGCTTCTGCACACCCGGCATGGTGCTGGCGGCCGTCTCCCTGATCGAGCACGGCGAGGCGACCAGCGAGGCGGCGATCCGTGTGGGGCTCGAAGGAAACCTCTGCCGCTGCACCGGCTACCACAACATCGTCGCGGCGGTCCAGGACGCGGCAGCGGCCATGGGGAGGGCGTCATGAGCGCCACCGAGGAACGCACCGGATATATCGGCGCGCCCGTGAAGCGCCGCGAGGATGCGTCGCTGCTCACAGGGCGCGGCACCTATGTCGACAACATGGCTCCGGCTGGCACGGTCGCGATGGTCGTCGTCCGGAGCCCGTACGCGCATGCGCGCGTGAAGAGCATCGACATGGGCGCCGCGAAGCAGGCGGAGGGGGTGGTTGCGGTCTTCTCGGCCGCCGAGCTGCGCGACGACTGGAAGGCGCCGCTGCCGTGCGCCTGGCCCGTGACGGAGGAGATGAAGAGCCCCGACCACTATCCGCTCACGGACGTCGCCTGCTACCAGGGCGACGGGGTGGCGGTCGTGCTTGCGGAGAGCCGTGCGCACGCGCGGGACGCGGCGGAGCTGATCGAGGTCGACTACGAGCCGCTCGATGCCGTCGCCGGCGTCGAGCGAGCGCTCGAGGACGGGGCGCCGCTCGTGCATCCCGATCTCGGCACGAACGAGTGCTACGTGTGGCGGCTCGACACCGACGCGACCGGGCAGGCGATCGACGACGCGGATGTCGTCGTGACGCGGACGTACTACCAGCCGCGGCTGATCCCGAACGCGATCGAGCCACGCGCCGTGCTCGCGGTGCCCGGGACGACGGGCGACATGACGCTCTACTCCACCACCCAGGTGCCCCACATCCTTCGCGTGCTGGCCGCAGCGGGGCTTGGCCTGCACGAGACGAAGCTCAGGGTGGTCGCACCCGACGTCGGCGGAGGCTTCGGCTCCAAGCTTGACGTCTACGCCGAGGAGCTGCTCGCGCTCGCGCTCGCGCGCCGGCTCGAGCGCCCGGTCAAGTGGACGGAGGAACGGTCGGAGAACTACGTCGCGACGATCCACGGACGCGACCTCGTCACCGAGTACACCCTCGCCGCGACGAAGGACGGGACGATCACGCACTGCCGCGCACGCGTCAAGGCGGCGATGGGCGCCTATCTCCAGCTGGTCACGCCTGGAATCCCGCTGCTCGGCGCGTGGATCTACGCCGGCCCGTACGCGATCCCGAACTACAGCGTCGAGTTCACGGGCGTGTTCACGAACACGACCCCTACCGACGCCTACCGCGGGGCGGGCCGGCCGGAGGCGACGTACGTGATCGAGCGCACGATGGACGCGCTGGCGAACGAGCTCGGGATGGACAAGCTCGAGCTTCGCCGCAAGAACTTCATCAAGGAGTTCCCGGCGACGATCGGGTCGGGGCTCACGATCGACTCGGGCGACTACCTGGCGTCCCTCGACAAGCTGCTCCAGGTATTCGACCTCGACGCGTTCCGGGCCGAGCAGGCGAAGCGGCGCGACAACGGCGGCACGCTCCTCGGCGTCGGCTTCTCGACGTACAACGAGATGTGCGGGCTCGCACCGTCGAGGATCCTCGGCGCGATCCGCTATGCGGCCGGGGGCTGGGACACGGCGACGATTCGCTGCCTGCCGACCGGCTCGATCCAGGTGATCACGGGTACCTCGCCGCATGGCCAGAGCCACGAGACCGCCTGGGCGCAGATCGTCGCCGACCAGCTCGGCTGCGACATCGACGCGGTCGAGGTCCTGCATGGCGACACGTCGATCTCCTCGATCGGGATGGACACGTACGGGAGCCGGAGCCTGCCAGTGGGCGGCGTCGCGCTGTACCACGCGGCCGCGAAGGTGATCGACAAGGCGCGGCAGATCGTCGCGCACCAGCTCGAGGTCTCTGCCGACGACCTCGAGTTCGCGGACGGCACCTTCACGGTCAAAGGCTCGCCAGACAAGACGGCGACGTTCGCCTCGGTCGCGTTCGGTGCCTGGGCCGCCCACGACCTGCCCGACGGGATGGAGCCCGGCCTGGAGGCGACGGCTGTCTACGACCCACCGAACTTCTCGTGGCCCGGCGGCGCGCACGCGGCCGTCGTCGAGGTCGACCCGGAGACCGGCGACACGCGCCTCGTGCGCTACGTCGCGGTCGACGACGTCGGGACGGTCGTGAACCCGATGATCGTCGACGGCCAGGTGCACGGGGGGATCACACAGGGCATCTCCGCGGCCCTCTACGAGGAGGGCGCATACGACGAGGACGGCAACCTGCTGACCGCGAACCTCCTCACCTACCTCGTCCCGTCGGCCGCCGAGCTGCCGTCGTTCGAGCTCGAGCGGACGGAGAGCCCGAGCCCGACGAACCCGCTCGGGGTGAAGGGCGTAGGGGAGACCGGCACCATCGCCGCCGCGCCCGCGGTGATCAACGCCGTGCTCGACGCGCTGTCGCACCTCGGCGTGAAGGACGTCCAGATGCCGGCCACGCCCGAACGTGTCTGGCGCGCGATCGAGGAGGCGAAGTCGTGATCCCTGCGGCGTTCGACTACGACGTCGCCGAGAGCCTCGACCATGCGGTCGAGCTCCTCGGCACGGGCGGGGGAGACGCGAAGCTGCTCGCGGGCGGGCATTCGCTGATCCCTGCGCTGAAGCTCCGGATCGCGCGGCCGTCGATGCTGGTCGACATCGGCCGGCTCTCGGACCTCGCCTACGTGAAGGACACGGGCACGCACATCGCGATCGGCGCGCTCACGCGGCATGCGGCGGTCGCCGACGACCCGCTCGTCCAGGAGCACTGCCCGATCGTCTCGTTCACGGCCGGCCAGATCGGCGACCCCCAGGTGCGGCATCGCGGCACCCTCGGAGGATCGCTCTCGCACGGCGACCCCGCCTCGGACATGCCCGCGGTGATGCTCGCGCTCGGGGCGGAGCTCGACGTGCACGGGTCCGGTGGCACGCGGACGATCGCGGCGACGGAGTTCTTCACCGGCGTGTTCGAGACGGCGCTAACACCCGACGAGGTGCTCGTCGAGGTGCGCGTGCCGAAGCTCGGCGCCTCCACGGGTTGGGCCTACCTCAAGGCGAACCGACGGGCGCAGGACTGGGCGACCGTCGGCGTCGCCGCGCTCGTCCACCGCGACGACGGGAAGGTCGCCGGCGCCTCGATCGGGCTCGTGAACATGGGCGGGACGCCGCTCCGGGCTCGGGCAACGGAGGACGCGCTTGCGGGAGGCGCCTCGGTCGCCGATGCGGCAGCTCTCGTCGGGCAGGGAACGGACCCTCCGGCCGACCAGGCAGGGTCGGCCGAGTACCGCGCGCACCTCGCCCAGGTGCTCGCGCGCCGCGCGCTCGAGCAGGCGATGACGACGTAGCGTCTAGCCTCTAGATCAGCGGCGATTCCATCGCGATCCGGAGGGCCTCCTCCGGGGTCATCTCGTCCTCGCAGATGAGGCGGTGCGTGAGGACGAACGGCGCCATCTCGAGCGCGTCGTCGACCGAGACGGCCGGCCGACCTTCGAGGCAGGCGCGGGCCTTCGTCGCGCTCATCAGGTGGATCGCCGCGCGCGAGCTCGCGCCGAGCATCACGCCGTCCAGCTCGCGCGTACGCCGGACGATCCCGACGACGAGCCGCGCGACCTCCTCGGGCACGACCGTCGCGTCGAGCTCGAGGCGGGCCTTGTCGAGGCCGACGATGCCGAGCAGCGGCTGGATCTCGCCGAGCATGTCCGGCGTGACGCCGGTATGCGGCAGCCGGAGCATCTCGACTTCGCTCTCGATGTCGCAGTAGTCGATGTAGATCTTGAACAGGAACCGGTCGAGGTTCGACTCAGGGAGCGGGAACACGCCTTCCTGCTCGTACGGGTTCTGGGTCGCGATCACCAGGAACGGGTCGGGGAGCCGGTGGACGCGGCCCTCGATCGTGACCGCGCGCTCTGCCATCGCCTCCAGGAGCGCGGACTGCGTCCGCGGCGGGGTGCGGTTGACCTCGTCGGCGAGGAGGACGTTGGTGAAGATCGTTCCCTGGATGAACTTGGTCTCCCCGGCGCGGGTGATGTTCTGGCCCACAAGCTCGGTCGGCGTCGTGTCCGGCGTGAACTGGACGCGGTTGAAGTCGGCGCCGAGCACGTAGGCGGTCGCGCGTCCGAGCAGCGTCTTGGCCGTGCCAGGCGGCCCTTCGAGCAGGACGTGGCCGCGCGCGATCGCGGCGACGAGCAGCAGCTCGACCGCCGGGCCCTGCCCGACGACGACCTTGCCGACTTCCTCCTTCGCACGCTCGCGTAGCGCCTGCAGGTTCTCGTAGGCCACCGTTACCGCCACTGCTCACAGCCTCCTGAGTCGATCGTTCCCGACAGGAAGATAGTCGGAAGATCGGCGCTTGTCCTGAAGCCCGCAGTGGAGGGTCTTCCAGACTGCCGGTAGCCGCGTAGACTCCCGCCCCGTGCGGAGCTTCTGGAACCGTCCGCTTGGCTCCAAGCTGATCCTCCTACTGAGTCTCGCGCTGCTGCTCGAGATGCTCGCGCCGTGGCAGCGCATCTGCGCCGCGAGCGGGACGAATGCCGACAACATCTGCGGCTGGCGGACGGCCTACTCGGGGTCGAGCTTCGGCACGTACGCAGGCCTGCTGGCCGGGGCAATCGTCGTCTGGGAGCTGCTCCCCGTGCTCCTCCCGCGGCTCTCGATGCGCGGCTGGTCGACGGCGATCGTCACGGCAATCCTCAGCGTCGCCCTCGTGATCTGCGTCCTCGTGAAGATGATCGAGGACAACGAGTTCCAGACCGGTTGGGCGTGGATCGGGCTTGCGCTGGCACTCGCGATCATGCTCGTCGCGCTGATCCGCGTCCGGCATCGCTGGGGCACGCGGCATGAGCGACCAGTGGTGCCCGAGAGCCGCCCGCCTCCCGCACAGCCGCCCGGCTGAGCGGCACCCGATACCATTCGTCCCGTAGCGAACATACGGGGGCGACCAGGTATCGACGTGGTTGATTCTCCGGTCGAGCAGCGAGCCGAGGTCGCCGGTCGGCCTCGTAAAACAACCGGCACAAACGCAAGTGCGAAGAACGATCTCGCACTCGCCGCCTAGCACACGCTAGGTCAGGCGACGTCCCATCCCGGTTCGGCCCGAGGCCGGGGTACGGGGCGCCAACGATCGGGCTAGGAGCCGACGGAACGCCGATCGCCGGAGGCTCGACACCCAAAGGATAGGCTGGCTCGTCGGTAGGGCGTCCGCCCCCGGCCGCCGAGCGAGACGAAAGCGCGGACTACGCTCGTAGACGTTCGGTCGGTGCAACCGCGGACGCGGGTTCGATTCCCGCCGCCTCCACTCCAGCGCTTCGGGGCCCTCCGGGGCCTCGACCATTTCTGTTTCCACGTCGGTAGACGCTTGTGACTCTCGCGATGCCGCCGCCCGAGCGAGCGCATCGGCAAGGTCGTCGATCCCAATCTCGTCGAGGTATGTCCGGGTTGTCTCAAGCTGCGAATGCCCCATCAACCCCTGCAGCGCGAAGACGTCCCGTTCGCTCTCTCGAAGGAACCGGTTGGCAAAGCCATGTCGAAGCGGGTGAGGGGAGAGGGAAGTGACCGCCGCCCGAGCGCTAACACGCTTCACGAGCCGCCACAGCGCTTGCCCGCTCCGCTTCTTCTTCGGATCCTTCCGCCGGCGTTCCCGCTTGAACTGCGAGACCCATACCTCCACCTCGACCGTGAACACGTGGTCCTCTAGGTCGGGCGCAAGCTCCCGAAAGGATTGCCGGAGCTCTTCGAGCACGTCCGGGTCGATCGGCAGCCAGTGCCAGTGCGAGCCCTTCCTGTGGACTCGGACACGGCCCCGAACAAGGTCGACGTCCTTCCATCGGCAGGCACGAACCTCCGCGCTACGTAGACCCGCGCCCTCCATCAGCAGCATCGGTGGCCGCTCGTACCCAACCGCGGCGGCTCGCAGCGCAGCCAATTCGTCAAGGCTTGGCCGGTAGACATCGGGCTTCCGCTTCGGTGGCCGGCGGATCTTGCGCGACGGATCGAAGTCGATCAGGTCTTCGGCCTCCGCCCAGGCGAAGAACGAGTGGAGGACCGAGATCACGTTGGAGCGAGTCGCCGCGCTCCTTTCGAGCCACCGGTTCAGGAAGCGCCTTAGATCCTCTGTGGTCAGAAAGTCGATCTCGACTTCCGGGTACTCGTCCGCGAGCTTCCAGAGGATCCTGCGATACGACTCCACAGAACTGGGCGTCGCGTCGCGCTCAAGACGCCGCCAGTCGAGAAAGGCGTCGATGGCCCGCTCGATTCTCACTTCTTCTTCCTCTTGGGCCGGTCCATCCGAAGCGGGGGCCGGTACGGCTCGCCTTCGCCCTCTTCCCAGCGGTGGATCATGTCCCTGAACGCTGAGTTGACGTCGTCCGCGTCGAAGAGCTTCAGGAACTCTTCTGCGAAGACCACCGCCTCACGCACGGCCTGACTCAGGTCACCGCCGTAGTGGTTGACAGCTCGCTCAGCAAGGAAATCGAACTGCTCGTCCGTGACTCGCGCTGTCACGACGCGCGTCATCTTGTTCAACTTTCGGGGCCGGCCCATGAGGAGTATTTGTAGACAACAAAAACCCGCTTGTCAAACCTGCGCGATCGTTTGAGGGCCGACCACGCTCATCGCGTAACGTCCCTTGCCCAGAGGCCCTCTCACCGGGACGAAGAGACATGCGACTACTCAAGAGCTTCCAGCAAGAGGACATCAACAATGCTGTCCAGGCCAAGTTCGCGATGGTCGCTCCGGTCATCGAGGCGACCCTTTACTCAGTCGCCGTCGACCGAATAGAGAGGCTCGGCGGCTACACCGAGTGGACGTTGCACGACCTTGCCCGCGAGGTCAGGGAGGGTGCCGGAGATGCCGGGATCTGCTTCGAATGGGCGGTGCACGACGCAATCGCTGACCGGAATCCGTTGATATGGCCGCTCGCAAGCGAGGTCTTGACTGACTATTGCGGAATCGAAGATGGAGCAGACTCGATCCTCTTTGGCCCTGAGAAAAACGGCCGCATCCCGATCATTGAGTCCGTGCAGGATGCACTGACCGACGAGTCGCGTGTCTATGTAGGCAACCGAGGGCAGCCCGCGAAACTACGGCGCTACATCCCTCAGATCGTGAATGCCTTCTATCGCCACGAACTCCGCAACACCCTTCCGCGCTCGATCAACGGACTTTGGAAGGCTGATCTCTTTCTCGGTAACGCTGGCGTTGACAGATGGGTCGGCACCACCGTCAAGTCGAACGCGCCCGACCTCGAAGCGGCGCAGGGTCTCAGGATCGGGATATACCCGAAGGTTAACGTCCGCGATGTTCCGCGCCGTGACGAGCAGCTAAATCTGATCCGCCTTCCACTCCCGTACGACGCGGGCTTCATGGAGCTCTACTACAAGGCCTTCTTCCTCGTCCGGGCGTTCTTGAAAGCAGACGCGACCGTTCCGCCAGCTGCGAACCTCCCGGACGCGGAAGATCGCTTCATAGCTCAGGAACTGGCGGTGCGCCGCGACTACCCGCTGCTTGAGGTCGTCGCAGCCATACGTGACATGGGACAAGAGCACCTTCTCGACACCCGCGACGTCGAGTCCGTGACCCCGACCGCTGCGCTGTCGACGGATGCCGGACTCGAGCAAGATCCAATCCCCGGCCTCGAGTCCTCCGAGTCGGTTTCGCTCTCTCCGGAGGCTTTGCCGACCGAGTGACAGTCTGGCGAGCATGGCTCCGCAGATTTGGCTTCAGTCAGGGGTGTTACAAAACCCCTGAGGGCGACGCCGGCTAGCGGCTTCAGTACCCTCTAACCATGAAGGTTGAGTTCCAGGGCCGCATCACGCGAGCCGCCGCCCGCTACGGCGAAAACGCCCCGATGGCCGCGACGTGTTGCAACGCGTGCCGAGCATGCGTTCAGACGAATCTGATAGCCGGGGCGCTTGCAGCCGTTGTCGCGGCCGGAGCCTGGGTCGCCCGTTCGACCCGGCTGTTCGCCAGACCTTCGAGACACTGAGTTACGGCATCGTCTGAATCCGAGAGCCGGGGCCCAGTCTCCGGCGGCGCTTCCGCCTCGCGGCGGGGAGCGCCGCCGCCGAATCCTGTGCCCCGGCTAAGCGGCCCAGGCGGAGCGCGGAACCTCGAGGAGCTCGTCCAGGCTCACGTCCAATGCCTCGACTTCCGCATCGGCAGGAGACACGCCGAGGTCCTTCGCGAGCGAACGCCGGCGGCGGGCCGTCTCAGGCTTGTAGACGCGGTCAGTGAGCCCGAGCCGTTCCGCGTCGAGGAAGCCGGTTAGCTGCTCGAACTGCGCCGCTGTGATCTCCCCGAGTTGGACGCGCTCGATGAGCTTCATTGTCTGAACCTCCCGCTTGATCCGTGTCACCGTGCCCGCGGCTTTCCCTTGGCCGAAGACCGACCCCCAGAACACGGCTGCTGCCGTCTCAGAGCGCAGATCTTCGAGGGGTCGCGCCTCGCGCCAGGTGAATCGGTGCTCGCTCTCGAATCGCAGTTTGCCCCATCGTGCTCCACCGTTCCTGAGCTTCGTGTTCCGGCAGTACACCCGCCCAACGGTGTTCCGGCCCTTCTTGATCGCGACGGTCGTGTAGGGGGGAGGACCTTGCCATTCCGCGTACCACTGACCCGGCCATCGGGCAAACCGGAGCGCTTCGAGCACCCGCTGCCCCTCGCGGGTATCCCCGTACCCGACGTCCACCGCGGCATCGACGCGGACGCAGGCCGGATCCTCCGGCGGCAGCACCCCGACCATCGCCATGAACAGCTGCAGCTTCTTCCATCGCGGCTCGAAGATCGTCGGAGCGCAGAGGTCGTCCTCGCCCGAGTCGCCCAGATGCGCCTGAACCTCCAGCCGCCTGATGATCCCGTGCTTCGGCGTATGAACCGTGTAGCTGAGGAGTACGTTCTCCGATCCGAGCAGGTGCTGCCACTTTCCGAACCGGTCACGTTCCGCGTAGAGCTTTTTCCCAGGCTGAGCCAGTGACCCCTGCCCCGGCAGCTGCTCCAAGCGGCTGACCACGCGCTGAGGGGTCGAGATGTCCCATCGGAAGTACGTGTCGTGCCAACCCGCCCCAACGACGCTGCCGCTGCTCACGAGAGGCCCTCGCCATCGACTTTGTGTCGCTCCTCGGCAGCGAACTCAGAGAGCCATTCAACAAGTAAGTCCGGTTCCTCTTGTTCATCCGCGCGAGCTGACCGGCGACGCGGGTTCGATTCCCGCCGCCTCCATGAAGTCGTAATTCTGCAAGGACTATCCGGGATTCCGGGGACTCATTCGCGGTCGGCCACTCTTCTGCTCACCACGACCTCAGCAAATGCGGGCCATGCGACTGCGGGAAGGAACCACCAGTACCAGCGGTAGTGCCCCGTCGCGAGATGGTAGAGCGAACCGGCACCAACGACACGTAGAGACCGACGCCGCCTCCGATGATGATGAGCCACAACCAGGGGGTCTTAGCGCGGGGGGCCAGATCCGAGCGGGCTGAGCAAGGTGACGGGAAAGATCAACCGGGCGCCCCGAAAGAGCCCGGGGTCGCACGGACTCCGATGGTCGCGAGCGAGTCGAATCGTCCGAGTGGACAAGGTGGGAGGCCTGGTCACGGCCGGTTCCGAACCGCTAGGAGGGAAGAGTGCATGTTCTGGTGACCGGCGGAACCGGTGTCCTGGGCCGGGCGACGATCCCGTTGCTTCGCGCCCAGGGTCACGAGGTCAGCGCTCCCTCGCGCGAGGACCTCGACCTGTTCGACCCGGAAGCGGTCGCTCGCTCGGTGGGTCACGCTGGAGGGATCCTGCACCTTGCAACCCGCATTCCGAAGCATGATCAGGCTGGCGACGAGGACGCTTGGCGGGCGAATGACCGCCTGAGGACCGACGCCTCGCAGCTCCTCGTCGACGCCGCGCTCGCCGCTGAGACAGAGGCATACGTTCAACCGACCGTCACGTTCGTGTATCCGGGGGAGGGTGGACGTGTCGACGAGGGGACGCCGGTCGGTCAGGTGCCCGAGCATTTGCGCTCGGCGCTCGAGGCGGAGAACGAGGCCGCTCGCTTCGCCGGAGCGGGAAGGCGGGGCGTCGTCCTGCGCCTCGGTCTCCTCGACGGGAACGGCACGGGCAACGCCCTCCCGAGCTCGCGGCTCGGCGCCACTCTGCATGTTTCCGACGCTGGACACGCTCTCGTGGCTGCCCTTGCCGTGCCGAGCGGCATCTACAACGTGTGCCGTGACGGCGAGCACGTCTCGAACGAGCGGTTCAAGCGGGTCAGCGGTTGGCGACCGAGGTCGTAGCTGGGGGACGTCACTCGGCCCTCTGCTGCCGGTCACCGAAGAGCTCATCGAGGCCGGTGATCTCGAATGCCCGGCGAACGGGTTCCGGCGGAGGAACGACGACGAGTCTGGAGCCCGTGGCCGTCAGCGCTCGATGCGTGGTGACAAGGAGGTGGAGGCCGTGCGAGTCGACGAAGTCGACCGCCGAAAGGTCGACGACGACCTTCTCGGGACGGCTCTCGCACGCCCTCTCGATGATCGGTCGAGCCTGTGCGACCGTGGACATGTCGAGGTCACCGACGAGGACGATCCGTGTCAGGTCGGCCTCGGGAACGATCTCCGCCACACCCTGACCGAATCCGTATCGCCTTGACGGATTTCCGTTGACCCGCGTCATCGCTCCTCTTTCTGAATACGCTAGTATCTGCGACTAGTTAGAGACGATAGATATACCGCGAAACGGAATATACGATAAATATGTCGCAAGAGTCAAGTGATGTGGACGGCAAGCCTTGGCGGTTCGTGACCAACCACACTCAGGTCCTGCTCTGTATCGCCCGGGACGAAGACGTGAGGACACGAGACATCGCGCAGATGGTCGGCATCACCGAGCGCGCAACCCAGCGGATCGTCGCAGACCTCGTCCAGGCACGCTTCGTCACGGTCGAGCGCATCGGCCGGCGGAACCGCTACGCGATCAACCGAGAAGCGGCCATGCGACACGACGCCCAGGCAGGGCACCCGATCGGAGAGCTTCTCGATCTGCTCGAGCTCCAGCTCGACCACGGCGTCGGCTCGGCTCCGCGGCCCAGCCAGGCACCTCACGGGGCCTGATCCTCGAGCCCGTCGCGCCGGTCGCGGGGCCGCAGCGAACGAGTCGTCGATCGCGATTGATTGCGACGTCGGCGGGGTACCTCGCGTGTGACGACGGAGGGAGGTGACGCGCATGGCGACCTGGGTATGGATCTTGATCATCGTCCTGATCGTGTTGGTGCTGTTCGGAGGCGTCGGCTACTCGCGACGCTAGGGCTCTGTCTCGGCGAAGCCGGGTGCGGGCCCCGTCCCGTTCCGGGCCGCCTGGGGGGTTCGCCGTTCGCCGGGCCACCAAGACGCAGATGGGAGGAGTCATGGGAACCAAGGTTCGCGAGGTCATGACCGATCGCCCGCGCTGCGTGACTCTGGAGACGCCGATCTCCGAGGTCGCAGAGCTGATGGAGAGCGAGGACATCGGCTCGCTGCCGGTGCTCGAGGGTGAGCAGTTGGCCGGAATGGTGACCGACCGAGACATCGTGATCCGCGCGATTGCGAAAGGAAAGGATCCGCGAGGAATGCCGGTGCGCGAGGTTGCGAGTCGGGAGCCGGTCACCGTCTACGCCGAGGATGACCTCTCCAACGCTCTCAAGAAAATGGCGATCGAGCAGGTGCGACGACTGCCCGTCGTGGACGACGACAACCGGCTGGTCGGCGTCCTCTCGCAGGCGGACGTGGCGATCGAGGCGAAAGACAAGTCCGTGGGCGAGATGGTGGAGGAGATCTCCAAGTCACCGACCGGCCCGCGACTGTAGGTCGCACGCGGGCGTCGCGGCGCCCGCCGATGTTCGACGTGAAGGGAGAGGGCTGAGAGGCCCTCTCCCGTGTGCATGGCAGCCGGACGGGGTCGCGACGGATTACGGGCCGGGGGTGGGCTGGCCCGAGGATCGAAACACGGCGCGAGTAATGCATCTGCATCGTTCGGTCTGCCGCACGTATCGAGCGCAACAAAGGGGTTCATACTGCCTGGCATGGATTCCGGGCAGCCGGGCGTACACACGTTCCTCATCGCTGACATCCGGGGCTACTCGCGGTACACGGACGAGTTCGGAGCGGAGGCAGCGGCCGGGCTGACGGCACAGTTCGTCGACCTCGTCACCGACGACGTGGAGACGCACGGGGGCAAGGTCGTGGAGATCCGGGGTGACGAGGCGCTCGCCGTGTTCGCCTCCGCGCGCCAGGCGATCCGGTGCGCGGTCGCCCTCCAGGCACGGTTCGACGAAGAGGCCGCGATCGACCACGAGATTCCGCTTCGCGTGGGGATCGGCATCGACTCGGGCGAGGCGGTCGGGCTCGCGGACGGAAGCTTCCGCGGGGCCGCGCTCAACGTCGCCGCGCGATTGTGCGGTCGTGCGCACGGGGGCGAGGTGATCGTCACCGAGGCGACCTACCGGCTCGCTGGCCGCATGGAGGGGCTCACGTTCAGCGATCGCGGGCGCGTCCACCTCAAGAACATCAGCGACCCCATCCACATCCTGCAGGCCTACTCGGAGCAGGACGCCCCTTCTGCGAACCGTTGGGTATTGATGTTCTTCGGAAAGCCGGCGCGTCAGTTCGGCTGGAAGCTCGCGCTGGGCGTCGTCGGCCTCGCAGCGCTCACCGCTGCCGGAGTCGTGTACCTGACCACCGGCGATCATACGGACGGAGGGAGCGCCTCACCTGCACCCCGTGGAGCCGCGCTGCCCGGGACCGCCACGCTCGCGGCCACGGACGGGCTCGAGGCGATCGTCCCAGCCACGCTCTGGAAGGACTGCCGGCTGCAGAGCGTGCCGGAACCGTCGGCGCTCCAGACCGCCGTCTGCCTTCCCGCAAGCGGGATGCCCGATCGCTGGGAGATCTCCTCGTACCCGAACGGGTCGGCGCTGGCGGCGGCCTACGCCTCCGCGCTCCGAGGTCGCGAGGACATCCGCCGCAACACGGGCAAGTGCAACGCGTTCTCGTGGGGCGGGGAACAGGCATGGATGCACGGCCCCGACAAGCCCGGCGGACGGGTCTTCTGCTACTTCGACGGGAACGACGCGGTCGTCGTGTGGACGCACGAGCGGCTCGGACAGCCGACGCACAGGGACGTCCTCGTCACCGCGCGCGAAGGCGGCATAGATCACGCCGGCCTCACCCGCTGGTGGCGACCATGGCATCACGAGATCGGCAAGGCGACGTCGTAACTCCCTGATCTCGGGGCGCCCGGAAGGAGACGGCGACGTCTCTGCGAACGGAGAGGGTCAATGACCTGGCGACGCGGCGAGGTGTGGCTCGAGTCGGAGATGCTCTGGTTCCGCGAGGCAGTGGCGGCGCCGGCCTTCGCCGGGATCGGCCCTGCCGCGATCCCGAGCCTCGCACCCCCTCCAGGGCTCGTCGCCTCCCGTGTTCGGCGCGCTGCGTGGGAGCGGCGCCGCCATCTGCGCCGGGCGAGGACGACGGCGGTCGCGCTCTCCCCCGCGGTCGTGCTTGCGCTCGCGGCGCTCCGGAGCGGGTCGGGCCCCGGCGCTGCCGTGCTGATGGACGATCCGCCGTCGCTGACGTTCAGGGCCGGCACGGGTGTTCCGGTCGCGGAGGACACGACCATCGGCCCGCCGCCGGGTCGAGTGACGGCGGTTTCGAGACGCCGGGAGACCGCGGCCCGGAAGGAGACCGCGCCGACGATCGCGTGGCACCGCGCCGTCTCGACCGGACTGCCCTGGGCGGGACGCCTCTCCGAGGGCACGCAGCTTCCGCTCGAAGGCCCGGACTGGGTCACCTGGGATCCGGTGACCGACAGCACCCCCAACGCCCCGAAGCGGCTGTACGGCACCGAGCACACGATTCGCACGATCGTGACGGTCGCCGCCGCGTACCGCGCTGCCCATCCGGATGCCCCGCGTCTCGTGATCGGCGACATCAGCCGGGAAGGTGGTGGGCCGATGACCGACGAGCACGTCTCACACCAGAACGGCCTCGACGTCGACATCTACTTCCCGCGCCTCGACCACCGGCTCGTCGCGCCGGTCGCGCACGACGAGATCGACCGGCGGCTCTCGCAGGACCTCGTCGACCGGTTCGTCGCGGCCGGGGCGCAGATGGTGTTCGTCGGATTCGGGACGGGTCTTCGCGGCCCGTCGGGCGTCGTGATCCCGTACGCGGGCCACGACTACCACATGCACGTCCGCTTTCCGGCGCCCGGCGGCTGATCGCGGTCGAGGCGTGCGTCGCTAGCGTTGCGTCGTGGTCACGAAGGAGGACGTCTGCAACGTCACGATCTTCGGCGGGCTCGACCCGGCGGATTGCGAGCGTCTCGCACGGGTGGCCTCGGACATCACTCTCGAGGAAGACGAGTACGCCGCGTCCGAGGGAGCGGAGCGGGCCCTCTTCGCCGTGCTCGACGGGAAGATCGAGGTCGTGAAGCTCGTCGACGGCGTCGAGCGCGTCGTGGGGGAGCGCGAGGTGGGGGACATCTTCGGCGAGGTGCCGATCACGCTCGGCACGGTGTTCCCGGTCGGCTTCCGCGCAGCCGTGTCGTCACGCGTGATGCGGGTCGAGCCGCAGGACTACCACGCTGTCGCGTCGGTCGCGCCGGACGTCGGCAAGGAGGTGGGGCGGCTTGCCGCGCACCGCATGACCGGTGCGCGGGGACTGCAGGGGCTCGCCTCGGAATCCTCGCCGCCACGCGCGATCGTCGTCGGGAGCCGCCTCGACGGAGCCTGCACCGACCTTCGCCGGTTCCTCGACAGGAACCAGATCTCCTTCACGTGGCTCCAGCCGGGGGATCCGGACGCGGCGGAGCAGTGGGCCGGCCCGCTGCCCTCGCAGGACGACTGCCCGGCGATTCGCGTCGTCCACGGAAAGACCGTCGTCCGGCCGACTATGCGCCGGGTCGCCGAGCTGCTCGGGCTCGGCACGGAGCCGCTCGCGGCCGAGTACGACGTCGTCGTCGTGGGCGCAGGGCCCGCAGGTCTGGCCGCCGCCGTGTACGGCGCGTCGGAGGGGCTGAGCACGATCGTGGTCGAGCGCGAGGCCCCGGGGGGACAGGCCGGCACGTCCTCCCGGATCGAGAACTACCTCGGGTTCCACGACGGCGTCTCAGGCGACGAGCTCGCGAGCCGGGCGCTCCGCCAGGCGCGTCGGCTCGGCGCCGAGATCCTCGTGACACGCGAGATCGTGAGGATCGACCCGGAGACGCGGTACGTCCATCTCGACGGCGGAGACGTCCTGCACGGGCGCACGATCATCCTCGCGTGCGGCGTCGTCTGGCGCCGGCTCGCGGTCGACGGCGGAGAGCAGCTCGCGGGCAAGGGCGTCTCCTACGGTGCGGCGCGAAGCGACGCGGCGGGGACGCACGGGCTGGACGTCCACATCGTCGGCGCGGGCAACTCGGCCGGCCAGGCCGCGCTCTACTTCTCGCGGCGCGCCCGCTCGGTCACGCTCCTCTGCCGCGGCGACGGGCTCGGGAAGAGCATGTCCCGCTACCTCGTCGACCAGATCGGGACGCGCCCGAACATCAGCCTGGTCCCACGGGTCGAGGTCGTCGCGCTCCACGGCGACGCCGCGCTCGAGGCGATCGAGGTCGCCTCGCCGGGAACCGCGGAAACCGCGTGGCTCCGCTCGGACGCGCTGTTCATCCTCATCGGCGCCGATGCCGAGACGAGCTGGCTGCCGCGCGAGATCGCCCGCGACCCGAACGGCTACGTGCTCACGGGCTCCGACGTCGCGGCGTCGGGGCTCTGGGAGCTCGAGCGCGACCCCTACCTGCTCGAGACGAGCGTGCCGGGGATCTTCGCGTGTGGCGACGTCCGCTACGGGCCGGTCAAGCGTGTCGCGGCCGCCGTGGGGGAGGGGAGCATGGCGATCGCCTTCGTCCACCAGTACCTGCGCGAGGCAGAGGCGCCCGTCGGGGCGTAGAACGCTTGTGGTGATTCATCACAAGCGTTGTCTCAGACGTACCGGAGCACCCCGTCGAGCGGCCGTGGGACACGGTCGAGCTCGACCGCCTCGACGAGATAGCGCGCGTAACGGATCTTGCGGCGGCCGCCCGAGCCGAAGAACCGTCGCAGCTGGTCATGGAGCGGCCGGCCGCGCCACTCGGGCTGCTTCTGGAGCGTGCGGAACGGACCGATGTCGCCGTGCGCCTCGACCACCTGCTCGGCTTCCTCGGCACCGAGCGCTCGGATCAGCTCGTCCTCGAGATCGGCCTCACACACGTAGAAGCCGAGTCGCTCCATGGCGTCGCGTGAGAGCTCCGTGCCGAGACCCGCGTGCTCGAGGCCGCGCCGGAAGCTCTTCTCCTCCCCGGCGTCGCAGAGCCCTGCGAGCGCCAGGTCCAGGCCGCCCGGGCCGTAGAGGTCGAGTGCGCGACGGATCGCCTGCGCGCCTCCGATCGGCACCACGGACACACCTTCGGCCGCGAGGTCGCGACCGCGCCGTTCGGCCAGCGTCTCGACCGCGCTCCCGTCGCTGAGACCTTCGACGAGGACGACGGCGCGCACGTCGTCGGCCCCAGCCGTTCGCCCGGCGTTCACGACTGCGATCTTCGCAGAGCTTGACATGTGACTATTCGGTCACGTATTGTGGGAGCGTGACCGACGACGACCACGTGTTCAAGGCGCTCGCCGACCCGACGCGGCGCCATCTGCTCGACCGGCTCTTCGAGCGTGACGGCCGCACGCTGACGGAGCTCGAGTCGGAGCTCGAGATGACGCGCTTCGGTGTGATGAAGCACCTGCGCGTCCTCGAGGATGCGCACCTCGTCGTCACGCGCCGGTCGGGGCGGGAGAAGCTGCACTTCCTGAACCCGGTCCCGATCCGGCTGATCCACGACCGCTGGATCGACAAGTACACCGAGCACCGCGTGGCGGCGCTCGCAGACCTCAAGACGGAACTGGAGGAGACGGCATGACGACCATGACCGCGCAGGCGACGCAGGTCTACCAGCTGTTCATCCGGGCGACCCCGGAGGCGATCTGGGAGGCGATCACGACGCCCGAGTTCACGATCCGCTACTACCACGGGGCGCGGATCGAGAACACACCCGAACGGCACCTCGGGCTCGGCCCGAACGGCGAGGTCTGGGGCGACTCGCCGACGCTCGAGTGGGACCCGCCGCGCCGGCTCGTGCACGGCTGGCAGTCGCTTTACAACCCCGAGTTCGCGGACGAGCCCTCCAGTCGCGTGACGTGGGAGATCGAGCCGCAGGAGGGCGGGTACTGCCTGCTCACCGTGACCCACGACCAGCTCGAGAGCTCTCCGAAGACCGCCGAGAGCGTCTCGGGCACCGGCTGGATGATGGTGCTGAGCGGCCTCAAGACGCTGCTCGAGACCGGCGACGTGCTCGACCCGGACCGCGCGTGAGGGCCTCGCGGGGACCCTGCGCTCGCAGGGTCCCCGCACCGCCCCTCAGAAGACCGCGACCGCGAAGGGCGTGTCGACCGCGTCCTGCCGGCCAGGGACCCAGAGCCCGACGCGGAACACCCCGGGCGCCACCTGCCCGACCGTGGCCTCGGCGGCGGGGGCGCTCACCATGGGGGTCTGAGCGCCGTTGCCGGGGAATCGCACCTCGAAGACACCCGCGGCGACCCGGCGCGCCTGTGGTGCTGCGCCGGCGCAGTTGAAGCGCGCGTCGACCAGCGGCTTCGCGCTCGTGAACTGGTCGGGGAAGTTGGCCATCCCCTTCGCGGGGTCGCCGTTCACGACGATGTACCCGCGGACGGCGCCCGGGGCGCAGCGCGCCTGCGGCCTGACCGCGTCCTGAACGGCGATCGCGGAGCCGCCGAGCGCGAAGAAGAGCGCGACGGCGGCGAGGACAGTGGACGGGGTGACGCGCATCGATGACCTCCGTGGACGAGTGTTCGCGGATCGTGTCGGCACCGCCGGATGGAGCCGCGAACGCGCCGCGACTACATGCGGAAGACGCCGAAGGTCGTCTCGGGAACGGGCGCGTTGGCCGCGGCCGACAGCCCGAGCGAGAGGACGCGCCGGGTGTCGCGCGGGTCGATGATCCCGTCGTCCCAGAGCCGCGCCGTCGAGTAGTACGGAGAGCCCTCGCGCTCGTACGTCGCGCGGATCTCGTCCGGATCGGCGTCGCCGACCATCGTCAGCACTGTCGCTGCCTGGTCGCCGCCCATCACGCTGATCCGCGCGTTGGGCCACATCCACAGCTGCCGTGGCCCGTAAGCCCGGCCGCACATCGCGTAATTCCCGGCGCCGAACGAGCCACCCGTGACGACCGTGAACTTCGGGACGTCGGCGCAGGCGACGGCCATCACGAGCTTCGCGCCGTCGCGCGCGATCCCGCCCTCCTCGTACTCGCGACCGACCATGAACCCGGTGATGTTCTGGAGAAAGACGAGCGGGATCCGCCGCTTGCACGCGAGCTCGACGAAGTGCGCTCCCTTCCGGGACGACTCCGCGAACAGGATCCCCCGGTTCGCGATGATCGCCACCGGGTGGCCCTCGATCCGGGCGAACCCGCACACGAGCGTGTCGCCGTAGAGCGCCTTGAACTCGTGGAAGCGGCTTCCGTCGACGATCCGCGCGATCACCTCGAGCGGGTCGAGCTCGTGGCGGAAGTCCTCCGGCACGAGCCCGTAGAGGTCGCTCGGGTCGACGGCCGGCTGCTCGGGCGCCGCGAGCTCCCACGGCGCCGGCGGCCGGTCTCCGAGATGGGCCACGACCTGACGTGCGAGCGCGAGCGCGTGCTCGTCGGAGGTCGCGTAGTGGTCGACGACGCCGGAGCGGCGCGCATGGACGTCGGCGCCGCCGAGCTCCTCCGCCGTCACCTCCTCACCGGTCGCGGCCTTCACGAGCGGCGGGCCACCGATGAAGATCGTCCCGGTGCCGCGGACGATGATCGTCTCGTCCGACATCGCGGGGACGTAGGCGCCGCCGGCCGTGCAGGAGCCCATCACCACGGCGATCTGCGGAATGCCCTTGGCGGACATGCGTGCCTGGTTGAAGAAGATCCGGCCGAAGTGGTCACGATCCGGGAAGACCTCGGCCTGCAGGGGGAGGAATGCACCGCCCGAGTCGACGAGGTAGATGCAAGGCAGGTGGTTCTGCTCGGCGACCTCCTGCGCACGGAGATGCTTCTTCACCGTGAGCGGGTAGTACGAGCCGCCCTTCACGGTCGCGTCGTTCGCGACGACCACGCACTCGCGGCCCTCGACGATCCCAATTCCCGTGACGATCCCCGCGGAGGGAGCCTGCCCTTCGTGCAGCTCCCAGGCTGCGAGCGCGTTCAGCTCGAGGAACGCGGTGCCGGGGTCGACGAGCCGGTCGATGCGCTCGCGCGCGGGCAGCTTCCCGCGCGAGCGGTGCCGTTCGACCGACGCCTCGCCGCCGCCGGCCGCAACAAGTGCCGAACGCTCGCGCAGCTCGTCGACGAGCGCCTCCATCGCCGCGGCTCGTCGCCCGAAGGTGTCGTCGCGCGCGACGTTCGTGCCGAGCACGGTCATGCGGCCTCCAGCGTGACGAGGATCGCGCCGGACGCGACCCGATCGCCGACGCCCACGTCGACCGAGCGGACGCCCGCGTCGTAGGGCGCGGTCACGACCTGCTCCATCTTCATCGCCTCGAGCACGACGAGTGTCTGGTGCGAGGAGACGCGCTCACCCTCCGCGACGCGGACGTCGATCACGGTGCCGGGCATGGGGGCGGTGACGCGGCCGTCGGCAGCGGCCACGCTACCGCCGGACCGCGCGGCTGCTTCGACCTCGAGCGGCGGGAGCTCCGCGGCGGAGGGGAGGTTGAGCCGCCAGCTCGCGCCCCAGCCGTGCGGTACCGCGCGCGGCGGCGCGGAGAGGGGTGGGAACCGAGCGAGAAACCCGGTCGACAGCTCACCGCGTCGGAACGCGGGGTGCGAGACGAGCCAGCGGAGAAACGGCAGGTTCGTCGTCACTCCCTCGACGATCGTCTCGTCGAGCGCTCGCGCAAGAAGGTCGAGTGCGCCGTCGCGATCGTCCGCGTGCGCGACGAGCTTCGCGATCATCGGGTCATAGCGCGTGCCCACCTCGTCACCCTCGGCGACGCCCGCGTCGACGCGGACGGACACCGGAAGCGCGAGCCGCGTGATCCGTCCGTCCTTCGGGAGGAACGTCCGCGGGTCCTCCGCATAGAGCCGGGCCTCGACCGCGTGACCCTGCGCGCCGGGCTCGAGCCCGGTGAGCCGCTCGCCGTCCGCGACGCGGAGCTGCAGCTCGACGAGGTCGAGCCCGGTCACCGCCTCCGTGACCGGGTGCTCGACCTGGATCCGCGCGTTCAGCTCGAGGAAGAAGACCTCGTCTCCGTCGACGAGGAACTCCGCGGTCCCGGCGCTCTCGTACCCGAGCTCGGTCGCGAAGGCGATCGCGTGGGCGGCGAGCCGCTCGCGCACGGCGTCGCGCAGGTTGGGAGCGGGGGACTCCTCGACGACCTTCTGGTGACGGCGCTGCACCGAGCAGTCGCGCTCGCCGAGGGCGACGACGGTTCCGTGCCGATCGCCGAGCACCTGCACCTCGACGTGCCGCGGCGCCACGAGGTAGCGCTCGCAGAACACCGTGCCGTCGCCGAACGCCGCCTCGGCCTCGCGGGTGGCCCCGTCGAGCGCATCCGCGAGGTCCTCGGCTCGCTCCACGACCCGCATGCCACGCCCACCGCCGCCGGCCGCCGCCTTGACGAGCAGCGGGAAGCCGAGCTCCTCCGGCGTCCCGTTCGGCAGTGTCGGGACACCGGCCAGCTCCGCGATGCGCTTCGCCTCGAGCTTGTCGCCACCGCGCCGAAGCGCCTCGGGCGACGGGCCGACCCACGTGAGACCGGCCTGCTGGACGGCTTCGGCGAACGACGCGCGCTCCGCGAGGAACCCGTAGCCCGGATGGACGAGGGCTGCGCCGGTGCTCCGTGCGGCGGCCACGAGGGCGTCGGCGTCGAGGTAGGAGGTGACCTCGACCGACTCGTCCGCAACGCGCGCGTGCAGCGCGTCGTCGTCGCCGGGCCCGACGGCTGCGACGGTGCCGATCCCCAGCCGGCGGCACGTCGAGAAGATGCGCACCGCGATCTCTCCGCGGTTCGCGACGAAGAGCTTCCGCCCGGCGCTCACCGGCGCGAGCCTATCGCTCGAGGAAGAGCGCGACGGCGAGCCTCAAGCGGGTGTACGACCTCACGCGTCGGGTTTTCGCGGCGTCTCCGGCGTCTTGGGGCGCTCTTCCTGGCCCGGTTCGAGCATGCGGCGAGGGTCGACCTCGCCGACCGCGTCCTTGAGCTCGCGCACCCCGGTGCCGAGCCGCCGCGCCACGTCCGGCACGCCTTTTGCGCCGAAGAGCAGCGCGAGCACGGCGAGGAGGATCACCACCTCCCACACGCCAATGTCGAACGGCACGAGGACATCCTACGGGGAGCCGCCGTCGCGCTCGCGGCCGTCCGCAGACATCACTCGGACGGGGGCTTCGCAGGGGTCGGGAGCGCGTCACCGTGTGCGGACTCGCATGCGACTGACCAAGCGCGCCCAGCCCGTCTCCGACGGCTCCATCACATTCTTCACCGTCGAGCAGGCGGACGAGTTCCGACGACTCGTCGCCGGCTCGTTCGCGGCCGTCGGCCGGGACGTCGACGTCCACCCCGACCGAATCGTCGATCGCAGCGGGGCGACGATCGGGCTCTGGAACATCGCCGCGCTGTGCGTGCGCGCGGACGAGGCCGAGTGGCCGCAGCTGATCGACGAGCACGTCCGGCTCGTCGCGACGCCTTCGCGCGAGTTCTCGGAGGTGACCGAGCCGGAGCTCGGCGCCGGGCTGTCGCTCCGGCTCGTCGACGCGGCGTCGGTGCCCGATCCCGACGCGCTCGGCTACGCGCGCACGGTTGCGCCGGGCCTCCTCGAGGTGCTCGCGGTCGATCTCGGAGACGCCGTGGCGACGCCGTCTCGGGAAGAGCTCGCCGGTCGAGGCACCGTCTCGGGGCTCGTCGCGCTCGGCCGCGCGAACCTCCGTGCGCTCCTCGACAGCGACAGCCTGCGGTCGGGGAGGGTCGGCGAGAACGGCACGTTTACGGCCGTGCGCGGGGAGTCGCTCTTCACGGCGAGCCTCGCCCTCCTTCTCCCGGAGACCATGCAGCGGTTCAGCGGCGACGACGACTGGGGGCCCGGTGTGCTCGTCGCCGTCCCGACTCGCCACGAGCTGCTCTACCGGCCGCTCGACGGGGCCGACGCGCGCGTCGCGCTCCAGCGGATGCTCGAGGCCGCATTCCTCGGCTTCCGCGAGGAGGTCGGCTCGCTGAGCCCGGACGTGTACTGGGTGCGAAAGCAGAAGTGGGTCCAGGTCTCGTCCTCGAGCGGCGGGAAGCCGCGCGTCCTGCGCGGCACCGGGCTCCGCGAGGTCCTGGCCGGGTTCTAGGCGCCTCACGGGAGCGCCCACTCGACGGGCTCCCTGCCGCCCGCCGCGAGCAGCTCGTTCGCGCGGGAGAAGTGACGGCAGCCGAAGAACCCGTTTGCGGCGCTGTAGGGCGAGGGATGCGCGGCGCTGAGAACATGGTGTCGCCTCGCGTCGACGACGATGCCCTTCTGCTGCGCGTACCGGCCCCAGAGGAGGAACACGATTCCCTCGCGCCGTTCGGACAGCTCGCGGATCGCGCGGTCGGTGAACTGCTCCCAGCCCTTGCCCGCGTGTGAGGCCGGCCTCCCGGGGGAGACGGTCAGCACCGCGTTCAGCAGGAGCACCCCGCGCTCCGCCCAGGGCGTGAGGTCGCCCGACGACGGTCGCCCGAGCCCGAGGTCGCTCGCGAGCTCCTTGTGGATGTTCTGGAGCGACGGCGGCGCGGGGACTCCGGGCGGCACGGAGAAGCAGAGCCCCATCGCCTGGCCGCGACCGTGATACGGGTCCTGCCCGAGGACGACGACCCTGACGTCGTCGAACGGCGTCAGCGCGAGCGCGTTGAAGACACGGTCTGCCGACGGGTAGTAGCCGCGCCCCGCCGCGACCTCCTCGACGAGGAACGCGCGGAGGTCTCGCATGTAGAGCTGCTCGAGCTCGTCGCGGAGCACGTCGAGCCAGCTCTCGTGCATCCGCGGCTGCACGCTCGGCAGCCTACGACGCTGTGACGACGTCGCGCCCTGCGTCAGACGAAGGTGATCTCCTTGACGACCATCCGCTGGATGCGGCCCGTGTTCGAGACCGAGTCCTCGTGCGCGTCGCGGCTCTCCTTGCCATAGACCGCGTTGAACGCAGCCTCCGTCGGGAACCATTCCTCGGCGATCCCGTCCCATTCGCACTCCTCGTCGGGCTTCGCGACGAGGTCGTCGTCTGTGCGGACGTTGACGATGTAGCGGACGAGGTGCGGCACCTGCTCGTCCCGGATGTCGGGCGCGTGGGTCTCGGTCCACCAGCGCTCGAACTCCTCGAGCGTGAGATGGTCGGCGCGCTTCACGAACCACATGACCTTGATCACTTCGGCTCCTTCGGGTCGGGGGACGGCTCCTCGGCGGGCACCGGCTTCCAGCGGCGCAGGCTCGTCGTCTGCTCCCAGGGCTGCGAGGAGGGATACGTCACGAGCTCGATCAGGCCGCCCCACGGCGCCTGGACGTACAGCCACTGGTTTCCCTCGCCCGCCTCGGGGCCGTTGAGCGAGGACGGCCCCTCCAGCGCGGTCGCGCCGGCAGCGACCATGCGGTCCTTCGCGGCGTCGATGTCGTCGACGTAGATCGCGAAGTGTTGAACGCCGAGGTCGGTCGCCGTCACGGCGGGCCGGCGGTCCGGGTCCTCGTAGTCGAAGAGCTCGATGCACGGCCCGTCGCCGAGGCGCATCATCAGCGCCCGCCGCCAGCGGGTGCCGGGGCGGGTCCCCAGCTGGGCCTGCTCGAGACGGAGATCGTCTTCGGTCGCGGGCTTGGACGGCGCCATCTCGTAGAGCGGCTCGGCACCGAGCGCCTCTGCGAAGAACCGGGCGGCCTCCGCGATGTCCGGCACCGTGACCCCGACGTGGTCGATCGCGCGGACGCCCGCGCCGCTCCATTCGCTCATGTCAGCCAACCTCCGTCTGCGACGAGTGTGTGCCCGGTGACGTACGAGGCCGCGTCCGACGAGAGCCACGCGACGGCCGCAGCGATCTCGCGCGGCTCCGCGAGCCGGCCCAGCGGAATCCGTTCGTCGCTGAGGCGGGCGATCGCTTCCTCGCTGAGCACCACGCGGGCGAGCTCCGTGTCCACCGTTCCAGGGGCGACCGCATTGACGCGGACCCCGGTGCGCCCTGTCTCGCGCGCTGCGGCAGTTGTCAGCATCCGCACCGCCGCCTTCGACAGGTCGTAGACCGCGCTGGGCATGCTCGACGCGGTGAAGCCCGACGTCGAGCTGATCGAGACGACGCTGCCGGTCCCGCGCGGCACCATCAGCCGGAGGGCGGCCTGCATCGTGAAGAAGACGCCCTTGAGGTTCACCGCGAGGACGCGGTCGTACTCCTCCTCGCTCGTGTCCAGCACGCCGCCCAGCTGGCCGAGCCCGGCGTTGCAGACGACCGTCGTGAGCGGAGACTCCACATCCACGTCGCCGAGGACGCGGTGCACCTGCTCGACGTCGGTGACGTCGAGCGCGACCGCGGCGACATGACGGCCGCGCGCCTCGAGCGCGGCCGCCGACGCTCGCCCGTTATCGAGGTCGACGTCCGCGATCGTGACGCGGTCCCCGCGCTCGGCGAGGGCCTCGACGATCGCGAGCCCGATCCCGCGCGCGCCGCCGGTGACGAGTGCCGCGCGACCTCGTTCGCCGACGCCGCTCATACGAACGGCGAGCCGACGGGGACGATGTGGCCGCTGACGCCGGAGGCGAGGTCGCTTGCGAGGAAGAGCACCGCCCGGGCGACCTCCTCGGCCGTTGCCAGGCGCTGGAGCGGCGTGGTCAGCCCTTCCGCGGTCAGGGCCTCCTCCACGGTGCGCCCGCCCGCCTCCTCGCGGGCCTGGAGCCGGGCGCGGTACGCCTCCGTCGCGATCGACCCGGGGCCGATCGCGTTGACGCGGATCCCGCGCGCGCCGAGCTCGAGGGCGAGCGACCGCACCAGGCCCAGCGCGGCATGCTTGCTCGCGACGTAGCTCGCGAGGTTCTCGTTCCCGCGCCATGCGTTCTGGGACGCGATCACGACGATCGCACCGCCGTCGCGGAGTGCCGGCTCGGCCTCCTGGACGGTGCGCATCACGCCGCGGGCGTTCACGCGAAAGACGTCGTCCCAGACGTCCGGGTCGAGATCCGCGATC
>Ga0207661_10000364_pt1 | contig 29069 bp, 26 predicted proteins | sample KBSC713LmetaG_FD_184337 | JGI IMG/M metagenome (GOLD analysis project Ga0207661, IMG submission 184337) | Corn rhizosphere microbial communities from Kellogg Biological Station, Michigan, USA - KBS C7.1-3L metaG (SPAdes) (version 2) | ecosystem: Host-associated > Plants > Roots > Rhizosphere ...
GCCCTCGCCCGCGTTGGTGCGGCCGACTCACTCGGCCGGCGCACTCCGGGGCAAGTCGAGCGTGAACGTCGAGCCGCGCCGCTCCTCACTCTCGACGCTGACCGTCGCACCCATCAGCCGCGCGAGCTCGCGGCTGATGGCCAAGCCGAGCCCCGCGCCGCCTTTCTTTTCGTCGTCGACTCGGCGCACCTGAACGAACGGGTCGAAGATCGCTGCCATCTGGTGACTCGGAATGCCGCGGCCGGTGTCGGATATGTGGACCTGAACTCGGTCCCCGTCGCCGCGACACGAATCCGGACCCAACCGGAATCTGTGAACTTGAACGCATTCGACGTGAGGTTTAGAAGAAGCTGAATCAGGCGGGGGCGATCAGCGCGCACCATTAGGTTTCCAGTACGGGCTCGACATGCATCTCGAGGCCGCTCGTGCGCGCCTGCGGCGCGATTAGACCGCTCAGCTCCTCGATGACGCCGCGCATGTCGACGTCGGTCGTTTGGATCTGGACTTGTCCGGCCTCGAGCTTCGCGAAGCTGAGAATGTCATTGATCAGCGTCAGCAAGTGTTGTTGCGCGCGCTGAATGCGATCGAGCGCGGCCGCTTGCCGCTCGTTCACTGGGCCGTGAATGGCCATGCTGAGCAGCTGGCTGTAGCCGCCGATGGCATTCAGCGGTGTGCGAAGATCGCGACATCTTCGCGAGAAATTCGCTTTTCGCGCGGTTTGCTTGTTTCGCGTCGCGACGGGCAGTCTCCGCCTCCGCTCGGGCAACGCGTGCCGCGTCGTACAGTGGCGCGTTGTCGAGCGCCGCGGCCGCGCGCTGCGGCATCTCGTCGGCGTGCGCGCGCTCGTCGGCGGAAAATGTTTCTCGGTCGCCCGATCTAACGATGCCGGGCGATCTGGTGGTGCCAGGGTCGCTCGACGCGGCGCTTCGCGATGTCGCCGGATTGTTTGTCGTGTGGACCGCCCCTCTCGAAGCAGCGGCGGCGGCGATCCAGTCCATCAAGGCCGCGGCGCCACCGCGCGTCGTGTTGTTGTCAGCGCCGCTCGAAACGCCGCATCCGTTCTTTCAGCAGCCGAACTCGGTGCGAGAGCTGCTGGTGGAGTCGAGCGATTGCTTGAAGAGAGCATGCTGGCGACGACGATTCTTCGGCCGGGAATGCTCGACACCAATTCGCTCGACTGGTGGGGACAGCGGATCCGCGGCGGAGACGTCGTACGCTGGCCGTTCGGAGACGTCGAGACGGCGCCGATCGATGAGCGAGATCTCGCGGCCGTCGCAACGCGCGTGCTGCTGGACGACGGACACGGCGGCCGTGACTATGTGCTGACGGGTCCCGAGTCGTTGAGTCAGACCGAACAGGTGCAGGCGATCGCCAATTCGATTGGCCGCGAGATTCGGTTCGAGGAACTCTCGCCCGACGAGTTCCGTCGTGAGACGCCGGCGTTTGGCCTCCGTCAGCTGTAAATATGTTTCTCTCCGCGTGGGAGTCGGCGGTTGGGCTACCCGCGTACGTGACGTCGTCGGTTCGCGAGATCACTGGAACGCCGGCTCGCTCGTTTGCGCAATGGTCGACCGACAACGCGGCAGCGTTTCGAAATACTCTTTAGACTTGTGGAAAGACCGTCGCCCTCCCGAGACCGAGCGATTCATGACTGAAACGTTTGCGATCATTCCAGCCAACATGCGGTCGCCGTGGGTTGTCGGCTTGCTCGGCGTCATTCTTCTCGCCGTGATTGTCGGTATGATTGTCGTCGGCGCTGCGTTCGTGGTGTCGCTGCGCGGCGGAAGCAATGCGCGCTTCGAGGTCTCCTCTGCCGGTCTCCAGCTGCATGGCGACCTATATGGCCGGCTCATTCCGCCGTCGATGCTGGAGCTCGACTCCGCGCGTGCGGTCGATCTCAATCGCGACCGCGAGCTGCAGCCAGCCGCGCGAACGTGGGGTACGGCGCTGCCGGGGTATCGGGCAGGGTGGTTCGCGCTGCGAAACGGCAAACGCGCGCTTCTGTATATCACGGATCCGGCGCGCGTCGCGTATATCCCGACGCGTGACAACTACGTCATATTGTTGAGCGTCGCGGATCCCGCGGCGTTGATCGCGAGTCTGCATCGAAATCTCGGCCAGGCCGCTCATTAGTGACCGATCGCCAGCCCCACACCACGTACCGTCTCGATCCGGAGGATCGGGCTCACGACAATGCCGTATGAGCCCAACACGAAGGTTTGATGCGGCCTCTCTCTTTGCGGCGCTCGATCAGCGGCGCAGCGCCCGCGCAATGACGTGGGAACAAGTTGCGCGAGAAATCGGCGTCAGCGCATCGACCATCAAGCGCACGCAAGCGGGCGGGCGGATGGAAGTCGACGGGATGCTCGCGATGGTCGGATGGCTCGGCGTTCCGGTCGAGACATTCGTTCGAGAGACAAATCGCTGAACCGATGCGGTAGCATGCGAGTCCGACTTGTCGCGGCCGTCGGAGCGTTCACCATCGCGTGCCGATCGCATCCGCGAACGCCACCTGAACCCGATTTCACGCGACTCTGGCAGATTCGACTTCAGGCCGACTCGACGCCATCGCGCAAGCTGCAGCATACGCCTGTGACCGGATCGATCGATTTCGCGGCGAAGGTCGCGCACATCGACTATCGGCCGCTTGTCGGACGACAGCTGACTCCGCAGGCGGAAGTGCGAGCAGAGAAGGACTCGACCGGCTCCGCGCCGTCGACGATCTACCGAATCATCCTCGGCGATACGAACTCGGACGTCGGCAAGATCGCGCTCGTTGCGCACGTCGTACGCGCTGATTCTCTCGCCGGTACGTGGACAGAGACGGTGCTTTGCTGCAGTGCGGGCGGGACGTTTGTTCTTTGGCGGGCGCGCTGATTGAGGTGGCTCGCATGGAGAGCGATCCCTCGCTTCGCTCGGGATGACACTTGGGAGAACTGTCAGATTGTTGTTCGAAGTCTCCCAAACGATTTAGCTCGCGTGCGCGCCGAACTACCTTGATTCCATGATGCGAATCTCACGCGCACTGTTCGCGGCGATCGTCCTCGTCGCACCACGCCTCGGCGCGCAAACGACACCGCCTGCCGACAAGATTCCCGCGCACGACTCGTTCACGGTCGTCTCGAAGATCCTGTCTGAGAGGCGACCGATCAATGTCTACACACCGAAGGCATACAAGATTTCGGCAACCGCGAAATTGCCCGTCCTGTACATGCCCGATGGCGCGATCGACGAAGACTTTCCGCACGTCGTCAACACCGTCGACTCGCTCATGAGCCTCGGCGTCATCCGGCCGGTGATCATCGTCGGAATTCCAAACACCGAACGCCGCCGCGATCTCACGGGCCCGACCCGTGTCAAAGAAGACAGCGCGATCGCGCCGCACGTCGGCGGGTCCGACGCATTTCGCAGCTTCATCCGCGACGAGCTCTTTCCTGCCGTCAAAGCGCGGTACCGTATCACCGACGAACGCGCGATCGTCGGTGAGTCGCTGGCTGGACTCTTCATCACCGAGACGTTCCTCACCGCGCCGTCGATGTTCGATCACTACGTCGCGATCGATCCGAGTCTCTGGTGGAACTCCTACGCGTTGACCGACGCCGCGCCGTCGTACATCGCGAACCTGGGCACGGCGCCGCGAACGTTTTACATCGCGAGCGCGGATTCGAAAGAGATCTCCGGCGCATCCGCGAAGATCGTGGCCGCGCTCCGCTCAGCGCCGACAAACATTCGCGTCACATACGAGCCGAGGAAGGATCTCACCCACGCGACGATCTTTCGCGCGGTTGGACCGGGCGCACTCGCCAACGCACTCAAATAACCAATGAGCACTTCGTTAACGCCGACGACCATGGACTTTGACGTCGAAAATGGCGCAGCGGTTCTCGAGCGAACGCCGCGAATCCTTCGTCTCATGCTTTCAGGACTATCCTCAGCATGGATCGACGGAAACGAGGGTGCGGAGACCTGGAGTCCGTACGACAACGTCGGGCATCTCGTCCACGGCGAGAAGACGGACTGGATTCAGCGCGCCGAGATCATTCTCGCGCAGGGCGAGAATCGAAAGTTCAAGCCATTCGATCGAACCGCGCAGTTTCGCGAAAGCGCTGGCAAGTCGCTCGACGACCTACTCGACGAGTTCGATCGCGTTCGCGCAGAGAACGTCGCGACGCTTCGCCGTTGGCGGCTGACGGACGAACAGCTCGGACTCGAAGGCGAGCACCCGGCATTCGGTCTCGTCACACTACGTCAACTCCTCTCGACGTGGGTCGCGCACGATCTCGGACACATTCAGCAGATCTCGCGCGTGATGGCGAAGCAGTATCGCGACGCCGTCGGCCCTTGGCGCGCCTATCTGCCCGTAATGGATCGCTAGTCCAAGTAGCTCGCGAGGCGACGAACGCCCGCGTCGATGACGCGCGGGGCCAGTCCGCCATAGCCGAGGACGAGGGCATCCCGTCGCGGCTTCGTGAGGCAGTAGCGGCTCAGCGGAAACAGAACGATTCCCTCGGCCCGAGCGCGAGATTCGATCTGTGTCGCCGACGGAAGTCCGCGCGCCAACCATCCGAGGACATGCGTTCCTGCGTTCATTTGTCCCAGCGTCAACGCGTCGCCAATGTGACGACGCACGCTCGTTTGGAGCGCGTCGTTGCGCTCGATGCATGCCGCACGAACGCGACGCAGGTGTCGGTCGTAGTGGCCGTCGCGGATGAAGATCTCGAGCGCGGCTTGGTCGGCGATCGATGAATTGCGGTCCGCAACGGCTCGAGCGTTCGCGACCGCCGCGGCAATCTCGCCCGGCACGATGCAGTAGCCGAGTCGAAGCGAGGGAAACATCGTCTTGCTGAATGTGCCGACGTAGACGACGCGACTGCTTTCGCCTTCGAGCGATTGCAGTGACGCGAGCGGACGGCCGCGATATCGAAAGTAGCTGTCGTAGTCGTCCTCGACGATCCACGCGCCGGTGTCATGCGCCCATTCGAGGAGCGCAATCCGACGTGCAGCCGACAGCGTTGCGCCCGTCGGGTATTGATGTGACGGCGAGACGTAGGCGAGCTTCGCACGCGGGGCGGCGGCGATCCCGGCTCCGACATCGAGTCCGGATGCGTCGACGCGAACCGGGACGAGCGTCGCACCGCTCACAGTCAACGCTCCACGGACGTCGAGATACCCCGGTTCTTCGATCCACGCCTCATCGCCAGGATCTAAGAGAAGTTGAAAGAGAATATTGTAAGCCTGCTGCGCGCCGGCGGTAACGACGATCTGATTCGCGTCGCACCGCACGCCTCTCGTCGCCGCCGCATGCTCGGCGATCGCTTCGCGAAGTCCGCGGAGCCCTGCCGGATCTCCATAGTCGAGCGTCGCGTGACGGCGCGCGCGCCATTCGTCGTGAAGCAGACGTCCCCACACAGCGAACGGAAAGATGTCGAGCGGCGGCCGGCGCGGACGAAACGCGCGGGGCTCACCGGTGTCATATCGCGGACCGCTGATCGAGATCGACGTCAACGCTTTTCCGCGTTTCGACAGTGTGCTCGAGGCATGCGGTCGTATCGCGGCATGAGCGAGCTTGCCAGGACGCGCGCGAATCGTCGAATCGGGTAGCTCGGAGGCAACGAAAGTTCCGCCTCGACGCGCGGTCGCCAAGTAGCCTTCCGCTCGTAGCTGGTCGAGCGCCGCAATCACGGTAAAGCGCGATACACCGAGCTCGGAGGCGATGACCCGCGACGAGGCGAGTCGAGCGCCCCGGGCGATCCGTCCTCGAACGATATGTTCGCGAACGGCCGCGTAGAGTTGCTCGAACAGCGGGGTGTCGCCATCGCCACGGAGCGCGGTGAACGGGACGACCCCACTAGTTCGTTTACGTGTTGAAGGCATCGGCAGTCCGTAATCTGAACGCGGCCTCGTGCGATGCCGAATGGTTGATTATCATCCCAGCGAATGGTCCTCCCTCCGAGCTCGCGACGCAGCGACGACCCTCCCGTCGCGCGCCGCTTCAACCGCATCATGTTCGTCGCGGGTCTTGTTCAGATCGCGTCCATCTACTCGCCCGCCGCACGCGTCCGGATCTATGGGCTCGTTCCGTTTTTGCGCGTTCCCAACGGCGGCGTCGCGCTGCTGGCCCTCGGTGTTTTGACGATGGTGGTCGCTCTTCGTCCGAGTGGATGGTGGCGATGGGTTCCTGCTCCGCTGACTGCCGGCGTTCTCGCGATGACCTACTGGCGGCTGACACACAATCCGTCGCTGACATTCGTCGATCCATTGCTCCGGCGCCTGATTCATCCATCGTGGGGCTTTGTACCGATGACACTCGCGGTGCTGGTCAGTCTCGTCGGCGCGGCGATGGTTCGCTTGACGAAAGTTGCGCCTCAGCCGGCCGTGATGGCCGCGTCTCCCCCTCCCACTCAAGGAATCTAGCGTGATTCGACGATCGCATTCTCTAATGATGATTCTCGCAATCGCCGGCTGCTCCGCGCCACAAACGCATGCGGCGAACACGGACACCGTCGCGCTGCTCCGAACGGTTGTGAGGTACGCGTCCGACACGTTGAAGGTTGGTCCGCGGATCATCATCGCACGATCGACCAAGGCGAATCCCGATGCCCGCCTTTCGCTGCCGACGCAACAAGCGCTGCTCGCGGACTCGCTGCTCTCCGCGGTCGAGCGATACGACCTCGCGCATCAAACGTGCGATCCCGCCGCGAAGCCTCCAGTGTGTCACTTCCAAACTGCCGATGGAATGATCGCCGTGCGCAACGTGCGGGTGTGGCGCGACTCTGCGCAGGTCGGCATCGAGTACTACCGCACGAACAACGTCGCCGCGGCGGATGCAAGAGCCGCCCCAAAGAGGACTCTGGTCTTCAACGCCGGCGATGTGTCGCTCGATCGCGACGTCGAAGGGCATTGGAAGATCCGCCACTTCACGGAGACCGGCGGAGGTACGAAGCCGTAAGCCGGCCTCGTACCTCATCACGATCATTGCTGCTGCGCCTCGTCGATCACGGCGAGAACCGCGTCTGATGCTTCGTGTTCGCCGGCGGCGTCGGCCCCAGCGGCGATCAGAAGCCTTGCCACGTCGGCATGGTTCGCTCGCGGATTGTGGTTGTTCAACGAACCGTGGCAGCACCAGCCGAAGGGAGTGCCGCCGAACCGGGGATCGCGGCTCTCAATGAGAGCGCGGCCGCGAGGATAGCGCAGAATCGACGCCACCGATTCCGCCGATCCTTCCCACGCCGCGCAATGAAGCGCGGTCCCGCCAGTGGGCCCGCTTCGTCCAGGCGCTGACGGATCGAAGCCGAGGTCCATCATGAGCTCGACGGCTTTCGGGTTTGGAAGCCACGCTTCGTCGGTGAGGGCGCGTCGATCGTCGTCATCGAGCGATTCGACGAGACCCGGGTTTTGCTTCACGATCCTGCGAGCGGCGTCTCCGTCGCCGGCATGACACGCGAGAAGCAGGTGCTGTGCGGGCGACGCAAAGGCGAGCATCGCGTTCAGCGTTTCCGTCTGATCGAATTTTGACGCGGCTTGCAGCGGCGTGTAATTCGCGCCGATCGTCCAGAGATAGATGTGAAAGCTGCTCGGCGGTTTCTCGCCGTAGTCGCCTTGTCCGGCGCGGAGATTCAACAGCGACGCGTCGCCCTCGAGCAACGAGCGCGCGCGAGCGGTGTTGCCCAAAGCGGCCGCGAGAAAGATGTCGCATGACGCTCCGCGATCGACGAGATGGCGCGCGACGGCGAGACGAGTAGACGGCTTCCCGAGGTCGCCGAGCATCCATTCGGCGGCGGTGGAACGGTGATCGAGGTCGCGGGCGTCGATGTCTGCTCCGCGCTGGAGAAGCAGGTCCGCAACGCGAATGGACCGGGCGAAGTGCAACGGTGTTTGGCCATCGCCACCCCGTTCATGAACGCGCGCCGGATCGGTGTCGAGCATCGCGACGAGATCGTCGTAACGATCGAGGTGCGCGAGCGCGCAGGCGTCAGGTACTGCACCGGATGCGATCAGACGCTCGGCGACCGGCGGCGTTGCGCCGTACAGCGGGTGGAAACCCCCGGCCCACCAGGCGCTCTTGCGATTTGGATCTGCTCCGAGATCGAGAAGCGCGCTGACGACGTCGGGGTCGTCGGTCGTGGCGACGAGTGCAGGCGAGTCGAAGCCAAAAATCGGTGCGTTGATGACCGACTGGAGGTCATCGCGCGCAGACGTCATGCGACGGAGCGCCGCGGCGTCGCGAGTGTTGACCGCGCGCTTGAAACGCTCGGCGAGCGGAAGCTCGTTGACGGCGGCCGACTCGATGTGGGCGACGAGTCGGGCCCAGTTTTGGAAGCCGTATTCGCGCGCGAGCACGAACTGAGCATCCATGAGACCGACGCGTGGTTTGTCGGGAAGCTCGGCGCGAACGCGCTCGACGGCTTCAGAGTCGCCTCGGCGAAAGTTCGCGAGAAGCTCTTTTGCGAGCTTCTTCTGTTGCTCGAGGCTTGGACGCGCAGGGAGCGTCCGGCGATTTGCGGACATACGAAACCTCCTTCGTGCTCAGCCGGCGTCCGCACTTCGGCTCGAAAGAGGTTGGGTTGTGCACAATCACTCAGGGAGATGGGCGCTGCCCTTTCCGCGGACCGGCGGCGTTCTCGACGCGCGTTCGGAAGCTAGATCCGAGAAGCCAATTCGGGAACTGGGATGCGCACGGATGATCGAGGGTGGCTGATCACTTTATCTTGCCGATGGCGGCGGGATGAACCGGAGTTGGCGGTTCGAACGCGCAGGAAGTGCCGGAGTCTTGCGATACGCCGCGCGTCACGCCCCTCATTAGAGAATGCTTAACATCCGTCGGTTTGTCGTTGTCGCGGCCGTCTCCGCTGGATGTGCCTCTTCCGGCTCAAAACCAGCCGTCGACGTGGATCATGGACCTTCGGCGAGCTCCGAGGTCGCGCTTCAAAAAGCACAGCGCGCGCTGACTGATCTACCGGTCATTGCGCGGATCAACATCCCCTCATCAGCCGACTGGATCACGTTTGGATTTGGGTCTGTCTGGGTGGTGAACTATCGGCCCGACCGCGTCTCGCGGATCGACGCGTCGACCAATCGCGTTACCGCCGACATTCCGATCGGTCCGAACGGCTGCCTCGGTATCGTCGAAGCGTTGGATCGGATCTGGGTCGCGACTTGCGGCGACGGAAACCTCAACGAGATCGATCCGAAGCGCGATTCCATCGCGAGGAAGGTCCCCGTTCCGATTCGTCGAGGACGGGAGGGATCATTCGCGTATGCTGATGGATCATTTTGGATTCCGGACAACGTTGCGGACACGGGCTCGACGAGCATCGCGAAGGTCGATGCGCGAACGGGAGCCGTCACTGCGCACGTGACGACGGGGGCGCGATCGGATGTCGCAGTCGCGGGATTCGGAAGCGTCTGGGTGGCGTGTAGTGGAGAGAATGTCGTCGTGCGAATCGATCCACGGACGAATGCGATCATCGCGCGCATTCCGGTCGGGGGATCGCCGAAGTTCACCGCGGCAGGCGAGGGAGCGATTTGGGTGCAGAACCGCGCCGATGGTTCAGTCTCGAGGGTCGATCCGTCGACAAATCGCGAAGTCGCACGCATTGAGGCGCGTGCTCCGACGCGAGCCGGCGATATCGCGGCGGGTGGCGGCGCGGTGTGGCTGAGCGTCGACGGAAAGCCGGTCACGCGCATTGATCCCAAGACGAACATGGTGACGCACCAATTCGTCGGAGGCACGGGGGCCGATGCGGTTCGCTTTGGTCTCGGATCCGTGTGGGTGGCCGATCACCGGGTCGGCGAGCTGTGGCGGATCGACGCTCGGAAGATTCGCTAAACGATGCTGCCGGATGACTGACCGCGTCTTCGCTTTGCGCTGGTCGACGCGGAATTCTGGCTACTCGTCGCGTTCGAGCCTCTTCGCCGCCTCGCGAACAATGTCCGGCAAATCGACCGACGTTCTGCCGACGAGATCGAAGTAGACGCCGACGAGATCAGTGGTTGCCACGACGACGTCACTCTCCGAATCGAACATCACGTGCGTGAAGCGAATGCTCTTTCGGCCGAGCTCGCGCAGCTCCGAAGTCACGTGCAACAACGAGCCCGAAAGTACTTCGCGCTCGTATTGCGTCCGCTGATCCGCCGCGACCGCGGAGCGTCCGTGTTGCGTGAGATAGCTCGGCGTCAGACCGAGCGCGCCGAGAAATTGCCAGGTCGCCTCGTCGAACCGCGCGGTGTACGAAGCGACGTTCATGTGGCCGACGTGGTCGATCGACCACGGATAGACGACCCCTCGATACGTCTCGATCGGTCGATACACGGTCATCACCCGGCGAAAAGTGATTCGCTCGGCGAAATCAAGTCACAATAGGTAGAGTCGAAAGCTTGCGCGGCGCCAGAGACGTCGTTCAAATGCGTTCATGGCGAATATCAACGACTTGATGGTGAACAACCGCGAGTGGTCGGAAGCAATTCGACGCCGCGACCCGAGCTTCTTCGACCGACTCTGGCGGCAACAGGCGCCGCGCTATCTGTGGATCGGCTGTTCCGACAGCCGAGTGCCCGCGAACGAGATCGTCGGTCTCATGCCGGGCGAGCTGTTTGTGCACCGCAACGTCGCGAACGTCGTCGTGCATTCCGATTTGAATTGTCTGTCGGTCCTTCAGTACGCGGTCGAGGTGCTCCGTGTCGAGCACATCATCGTCTGCGGCCACTACAACTGCGGCGGCGTCGAGGCGGCTTGGAAAAGGAGCTCATTCGGATTGATCGACAATTGGCTCCGACACGTACAAGACATTCGCGAGCGGCACCCGGGCTCGTTCCCGCGCGGAATGACCGAAGCGCAGTCGGTCGATCGGCTGTGCGAGCTCAATGTGCTCGAGCAAGCAGCGAATGTGTGTCGGACGACGATCGTCCTCGACGCGTGGAAGCGCGGACAATCGCTGACCGTTCACGGTTGGATTTACAGTATTCGTAACGGACTACTGCGCGATCTGGGCCTCACGGTCGAGCGAGAAGGTACGCTGACGCCGCAATACACGCGTGTTCTCGATGCGACCAACGCGTCGAAACCGAGAGCGGATTAGCACCTTCGCGGAATTAGTTCTGCACGCGGATGTAGCCGCAGCCGACTTCCTGCGCGGCGCAGACGCCGAAGATTCCATTCGGGACGACGTAGACGCCGGGGATGATCGCGGCGAAGAGCTGCTTGCGAGCTTCGTCGCGCGAGATCTTCTCCTTTGACGCCAAAGTGTACGCCCGGCCGGTCAACGCGCGATTGCACGCGACGACGATCGTCCCCTTTTCCATGAGTTTGTCGACCGAGTCGTATCCGTCCTCTTTGTTCTGATTCTGACTGAGGAAGGGATTCTTCTGGAAGAACTCGCCCTTCGAGTCCTTCATTTTCAGCGATTCACCGATGCCGAGCCGCTTCCACATCTCGTCATTGAGAACGACCGGGACCGATGCGTGCCGATGAACGATGACGCTGGAGGCGTCCGGGTCCCCGTACGCGTCGCGCGCCCCATCGAGATACGCCGAGACGAACGACAGTCCCATTCCGCCATCGACGGCGGAAGTATCGAACACCATACGTCGTCGCTTGTTGACGCGCTCGAGCCAGGACATGTCCCAGTTACCCGGACCGGACACAGGCGGGATCGGTCGTGGCGTTGGCCCGGTCGCGATGGCTTGCGCGGGGGTGGCGCACGCAGCGGCGCCGAGCGATGCGAGGGCAAACGCGCCGCCGGCGAGGTGCTTGAGTGCATCGCGGCGGCCGGTGTGGGAGTCAGTCGACATACGTTCCGGCTTGGAGGAGAGTGGATCTTGTCGTTTAGAGGACCACGGCGCAACGCTTCCGGTCAATTCCGCATTACGTCGCAACCGCCCTCCACCACGGATTCGGACCCTCGACCTTCGACGGCTCGATCGCCTGTCCGATCATCGGTGTGACGATCTTCGCACCACTCGGCTTCGCGAGCGCGAGGAGCGTCTCCGGAGGTTCGTCCCAGAGATGCAGCGCGAGGTCGAACGTTCCCCAGTGGATCGGAAGCAACGTTCCGCCGCCGAGTTGAAAGAATGCTTCGAGCGCGCGCTGCGGACCGAGGTGAATCGAGCCCCACGACGGATGCCACGCGCCGATTTCGATCATGATCAACTCGAACGGGCCGAGCTTCGCCGCGATCTCCGCGAGCTCGTTCGTCGGACCCGTGTCGGCCGAGTAGAACACGCGACGCTTCGACGTCGAGAGGACGAATGAAGACCAGAGAGTGTTGTTGCGATCGCGCAGGCCGCGTCCCGAGAAATGCTGGGCGGGCGTGGCCGTGATCTTCAGCGCGCCGTTCGCGATCGAGTGCTCTTCCCACCAATCGAGCTCGGTGATGTCACCCCGCGGCACGCCGAATCCCTCGAGACGCGTACCGACTCCGAGCGACGTCACGAACGGCACGCGCCGTTGTGCGAGAGCTCTGATGCTCGACGGACAGAGATGATCGTAATGGTCGTGCGAGAGCACGACGGCATCCAGCGTTGGAAGTCGGTCGATCGAGACGGGAACGGGATGAAAGCGCTTCGGTCCCGCGAAAGACACCGGCGACGCTCGATCGCACCAAACAGGATCCGTCAGCAAGCGAACGCCGTCGATCTCGACGAGCAGTGTGCTGTGACCAAGCCACGTGAGGCGGAGCCCGGACGACGGCTCGGTCTTCCATGTATCGAGCGGATTTACGATTGGCAAAGGTCCTTTCGGAACACGTTTGCGTCGTCCGAAGAAGAAGTCCCACATGACGCCGCCCGACGGGCCTTCGAGGTCCGCCGTCGCGCCGCTCGTGTTGTGGAATTTGCCGTCGCGGAACTGCTTCGACGCCATCGCGCGCGCGAGGCGTGCGCCCGTGAGCTTGACCATGTCGGAAAAAAGTAGGCCCTGTTGCAATCATCGTGGTCGTCTGCATTTCGTTCGGCGCGTCGACGCAATAGGTTCATCCCGAACCGCGAGCCACGACGACGCGAGCCACGCTATGACTGAGCAAGACCGCGAGACGTGCCCGAGCCACGAGTTACGGGATCACAACCTCGAATTTCTGCCGCACTTGAGAGTTGGCGAAGAGCTGTTCACGCGCCGATTCCAGGCCGGCTGTTCGATGATGAAGTGCAACGGCTTTTGCTGCCGCGAAGGCGTGATCATCGACAGCAAGCACAAAGACCTCGTGCTCGAGCATGCGGAAATCGTCAAGAGGTACATGGACGAGACGCAGACGCGGGATACGTCCCTGTGGTTCGAGCCCGGCGAGGAGATCGACATCGATTTCCCGTCGGGCAAATCGGTGAACACGGCGAAGTACAATGACGTCTGCGTCTTCCTCGACAAGCAGAAGCTCTGCGTGCTGCAAAAGGCGGAAGGCGAAGTGCCGAACCTCAAGCCGTACTACTGTCGCACGTACCCGATCGTGATCATCGATTCACGATTGACGTACGACGACGAGCATTCGCCGAGCGAGACGCACTGCTGCGGGCCGGTGAAGGAAGGTCCGCTGAACGTGTTTGACACGTGCGCATATGAGCTCGAGTATGCGCTCGGTCCTGCGGCGAAGGGGCTCGTGGAGCTGAAGAGGTTGGCGGCGGAAGTTGAGGAGAAAGCCGCCGAGTAGAAGTTTCCGCCTGCGTAAAGCCCTCTCTTCGCACACGGGTCGGAGGTCTCGCACAGACCGGACGGACGCGACGGACAAAAACGGACAGACCACAACTGCAGAACGCGACTTCGTCGAGCAGACCCGCAAAGAGTAGCTCGGTGTTGTCCGTAAAGTCCGTCGAGTCCGTGCTAGATACCCGAGCAGCTTTCTCTAAACGGTTCGCTACGCACGGCGCGAAGAGATGGACTCCCTTGCTCCGGTTGCGATCGCCGGATGGGGCGCGACGGCACTCGCCATGCAACTCGAGCGCTGTGCCACGCGCCGCTCGCGGTTGACACGCGGCCGCGCTTTCACAGACTTGGGAGACTGCTATGACCGCGAACACCACCGAGTTGCTCGATCTCGAGCGTCGCTTCTGGGATGCGATGAAGACGAAGGATGCGAACGTCGCGTCGAAGATGACCGACGATCAATGCATCGTCGTGGGCGCGCAGGGCGTGTCATCCGTCGACGCGAAGTCGATGGGAAAGATGACGGCCGAAGGAAAGTGGCAGCTCGATCAATATTCGTTCGACGAAAAGAACGCGCAGATTCGCTATCTCACCGATGACATCGCGATCGTCGCGTACAAGGTGAACGAACAGGTGACGCTCGACGGCAAGGCGATGCCGATCGAGGCGAACGACGCGTCGGTCTGGGTGAAGCGAGACGGCGAATGGCGATGTGCGCTGCACACCGAATCGCTCGCCGGCGATCCATACGGACGAGACAAAGCCAAGAACGGATGACCGAACGAACTGTCGCGGAGCGATTTACAGCGGCGCTCGATGCACTGGTCGATGATCTCAAGAAAGATCGATCGGTGCTCGCCGCGATTCTCTGCGGCAGTCTCTCGCACGACACGGTGTGGGAGAAATCGGACATCGATCTCGCGCTCGTCACGATCGACGACAGCAAGTCACTGCAGGGTGACCGAACGATCAATGCCGACGGCGTGAACGTTCACGCATTTCTTCTGCCGCGTACGAAGTTTCGCACGCTCGTCGAAGGGACATTGCGGAACTCGTTCATGCACTCGCTGCTGGCGAAGGGACGACTCCTGTACACACACGACGACACGATCGCCGCGCTCGTCGAGCATCTGCATTCGATCGGCCAGCGCGATACAGAAGTTCAGCTCCTGCACGTCGGCTCGGCCGCGATCGGGAGCATTCACAAAGCGCACAAGTGGCTCATCACCCGCGGCGATCTCGACTACTCGTCGCTGTGGATTCTCTATTCGGCGACGCCACTCGCGCAGATCGAGGTCCTCAGTCGACGCATGCTGGTCGATCGCGAGGTCATTCCGCAGGCGCTCAAACTCAATCCGGGTTTTTTCAAGATCGTCTATTCTGATCTTCTAAACGCGAAGAAGACGCGCAAGAATGTCGAGGGTGCGCTCGCGGCCGTCGACAAGTACATGTCGGATCGGGCGACAAAGTTGTTCGCGCCGGTCATCGATCATCTTCGGGACGTCGGCGAGACCCGATCATGCACGGAGATCGCTGACCATTTCGTGAAAAACTTCGGGATACGGGACGTCACCGGGATCTGCGAGTACCTTGCCGATCAGGGTTTGATCGGCAAGGCGTCGACCGCGGTGCAGCTCACGAAGCGCAGCACGATGGAAGTGCAGGAGCTGGCGTTCTATTCTCTATGAGAGAGCTCGCGGAGGAACTGCGGCCGAACAACAGAACCCCGGAACAACAGAAACACTCCGGAACGACAGAACCCCGGTCTCTGCGTCAATCGGTTCACGCGGTTGCGCCTCTCTGTCCTGCCTCCCGACCCAGAACGACCGTACTCAGGGCTTCGTTGGCGTCACCAGTGTTGCCTTGGTGATGTGATCGAGCTTCGGGAAGCCCGCGTCGAGATACGCGTTCCCCTGCGCAAGCGCGCGAAGCTGATCTGGGCCTTGGCCCTCTGGCGCGCTCTCACCATAGCCGCCATACAAGCTGTCGACGACCGCCATTCCCTCCGTGACCTGACCGATCGGCGCGAAACCAATCGCATCGAGGTTCCCATTGTCACGGAAGCTGATGAAGAGCTGCGTCGTACGAGAATTCGGTGCTGACTTCGCCGCGAACGTCACCGTTCCGCGCGCGTTCGAGTGAATCACCGGATCATCCGGAATCGACCGATCCTGCCACGCCGCCGTGACGCCCGGATCGCCGCTCAAGCCGAACTGCGCCATGAATCCGGGGATCACGCGATAGAACCGGGTGTCGTTGTAGAATCCCATCTTCACGAGCTGATAGAAGCGATCGACGCCGTTCGGCGCCCACGCGCGATACGCTTCGACGACGAACGGACCCTTCGTCGTCTCGAATCGAACGCGAACGGTGTCCGGTGCGTGCTCATTCAGCGCGCCCGCTGGCGGATTCGCGACGGGCGAGTCGGACTTCTTGCACGACGTCGATAGAAGCGCGACGGCGCCGAGCGCGGCGAGAACAATGCGAGACGTTTTCGTCATTCCTATTCGCTGAGTTTGAGTTTCCGTCATCTGGGGCGAGCCAACATCTCAATGTGAAAGGCGCGAAGCAGGTCCTCCGCTCGCTACGCTCGCATCATGATGACAAGCTGGCGATCATACATGATGACATCGGCGACGATCGAAGACGAGTGGCTCTGGGGCTGGGACCCGACTCCGGGCATCGTCTCGATCTGGGCTGACGCCACCGGGCGCGCGCTCGTGTGGCGACGCATTCCGTCCACCGGCGTGCTGGTTCGCGAGACCGCCCGCTTCCGCCCATGGATGCTCCTCGACTCACTCGCCGACCTCCAACACCTCGGCTCCGCGCTCGGTCCTGACGGTAGCGACGCACGGATCACCTACCAGGAGCTCGCGGGTGACGGGCGTCTCCGTTTCCGCGTCAACGGCCCGGACATGCGCCAGTTGTCTGCCGCGCTCCTCGATGGTGCATCGCGGCGGCTCGCCAAACGGATCACTCACCTTCGCGAGCTCGACGAGGACAGCTACTTCTCCCTGCAACCGGACGAACAGTATCTCGTCGCCACCGGCCGTACATACTTTAAAGATCTCTCATTCGGCGATCTTCGTCGAATGCAGTTCGACCTCGAGACGACGGGTCTCGATCCCGCGCGCGACCGGATATTCATGGTCGCCGTACGCGACGACGCCGGCGCAACCGAAGCGCTCGAAGCCAGTGGTTCCACCGACGCGGCCGAAGCGGACCTGATCAGGAGACTCGTCGCTCGCATCCAACAGATCGATCCCGACGTCATCGAGAACCACAATCTCCAGGGCTTCGACCTCCCATTCCTCGACAAGCGCTCGCGCCGGCTCGGCGTCCCACTCGCGTTCGGTCGAGCGGGATCTCCGGGACTGCGGCAGCGTGGTGCGCGACGAGGAGCGCTCGCCGACGAGAATTCCCGCCGCCACATCCGATTCATGACCCCCGGGCGTGAGTTCATCGACACGATGGACGCCGTTCGCCGCCACGATCAGTCGACGCACGAATTTCAGAGCTACGGTCTGAAGGCCGTCGCGCGGCATCTCGGTATCGCGGGCCCGGATCGTGAATACGTTCGCGGCGATCAGATCTACCACGTCTATCAGACCGATCCCGATCGCATTCGGCGCTATGCAATCGACGACGTGAAGGAAGTCGCGGGCGTCGCGCACGTTCTCGGCGGACCAACCTTCGCGCTCGCGCAGATGGCGCCGCGCCGCTACGAACGGCTCGGCGACGCCGGAACGGCGACCGGTGTCATCGATCCGCTGCTCGTTCGCGCATACGTTCGCTCGAACACCGCGCTACCGGCACACGAGCCGGGTGACGGCACTCCGCACAGCGGTGCCGGCCTGCAGTTGTACGCGGCGGGTGTCGCGCATCGCGTCGTGAAGGCGGACGTCGCGAGCCTGTACCCGTCGTTGATGCGCGAATATCGAATTGGTCCGGCACGCGACCGCATCGGTGCGCTGCTCGCGCTCGTGGACCGCCTCGTCGTGAAGCGACTCGAGGCGAAGGCCGCGGGCCGCGCTGCTCCTCCGGGATCTCCGGAGCGTTATTCGCACGAAGCCATCTCCGCCGCGATGAAGCTCGTGGTCAATTCGGCGTATGGGTATCTCGCGGCCGGCGGTGAGCTCGCGCGCTTCGCCGATGTTCACGCGGCGAACGAGGTGACGAGTCGCGGCCGAGCGGTGCTCGATCTCATGTGCCGCGAGCTCGCTGCGCGCGGAGTGACGCTCCTCGAAGCGGATACCGACGGCGTCTACTTCGCGGTCCCATCGACGTGGACCGAAGCCGACGAACGCCGGACGGTGAGCGAGGTCGCGGCGCTGCTTCCCGATCTCGTGCAGCTGGAATTCGACGGCCGATACGCGGCGATGCTCTCGCACGAGCCGAAGAACTACGCGCTGTTGGGCTATGATGGATCTCTAATTCTTCGCGGAGTCGCGTTTCGCTCGAGCCGAGCCGAACCGTTCGGCGAGGCTTTTTTGCGACAGGCGCTCCGGTGTTTGCTCGTCGAGGACGTCGTCGGAGTGCGGGAAACGTATCTCGCCACGATCCGGGCCCTCCGCCGGCACGAGATCTCGACGTATGACGTCTCGTCGCGAGTCCGCCTGACGAAGACGCCGGCGCAGTACCTCGAGTCGCGCGACCGGCGCCGCGAGCTTTCGTACGACGCGTTGTTGGGGAGCGGTCGTCGCACGTGGAGCATCGGCGACAAGGTTCGCGTGTATCGCACACGCACTGGCGACGGAGCGATCGTGCCCGATCCGGACGAGGAGATCGCAATCGGCGTGAACACGGATCCGCGCGACTACGATGTCGGGCACTACGAGCGTGTTCTGCGCGATGCGTTCGCGACTCGTCTCGCGCGCGCCTTCACGCCCGATGACTTCGCGCGTGTCGTCGCTGACCCCGACCAACCGTCGCTGTTCGGCGACGCGGTGGATGATGTGCGGCCGATTCTTCGGCAGTTGCCGGTCCCGGGAAGCGCATCGTCGTGATGTAGCGAGTCATCCCGAGGAGCGAAGCGAAGAGGGATCGTTCTCCACGCGAGGCAGTCAATCGCGATTGGGACAGCGATCCCTCGCTTCGCTCGGGATGACTCGTGACGGGATGACTCGCGGCGGCGCGATAGCGACGACATACTTTCAGTATGTCCGCCCCTGATCATCCGCGTTCCTCTCGGCGCCGCTATCAAGGTTTCGTCAAGGACTATCACGCTCAGAAGCTCGACCAAAAGCTCGACGTCGAGAGCGGCAAGCAGCCGCAGGCCGACATAGACAAAGCGCCGGACGGGCCGAAGAAAAAACATCTGCTTTCCAAGGGACGGCAGCGTCAGTACGTCGGTGCGTACCTACGTTGGCTCAAGCCGCACCGGTACATGATCGGATTGGTGTTCACGCTCGCGTTGATCACCGGCGGCGCGGAGATGGTGCAACCGCTCTTCATGCGGTTCATCATCGATCATGTGCTACTGAACAATGCGCTCGACGCCGCGGCGAAGTTCGGTCGACTGCGGATGGCGGGCGGCGTGTATCTCGCCGTCGTCATCATCACGGCGTTCGTGCAAGCGTTCAAAGACTATCGTCAACGTTTGCTAAACGTGCGCGTTGTGCTGACGCTGCGACGCTCGCTCTTCCAGCGGTTGCTGCATCTCCCGTTGCCGAAGCTGTGGGACATGAAGACCGGCGGCATCTTGTCGCGTCTCACTGGCGACGTCGATACAACAAGCGGCCTCCTGCAGATGGCTGTGATGTCCCCAGCCATCTCCGTCATTCGCCTGATCGTCGCCATCGTCATTCTCGTCTCGCTGAACTGGCGGCTCGCGATCACCGCGCTCGCGATCATCCCCGGCGTGATGATCATGAGCTTCGTCTTCGCGCGTCGCGTGCGTCCGATCTATCGGGTCATTCGCAAAGACGCCGAGCAGATCGACGGACGAGTTGGCGAGACGTTCTCGGGGATTCGCGTCGTGCGCGCCTTCCGCCGCGAGTCAGCGGAGCTGCTCGAGTACATGCGCGGCCGCCACACCGTGCTGCGAAAGGAGCTCTTCGCCCACCGGCGCGAGCTCGTGCTCTGGGGCTCGTGGGGGCTGCTGCTCGCGATCGTGAACGTCGTCATCATATGGTACGGTGGCTGGTTGAACGTCGCCGGTCGCGCGTCGATCGGCGACATCATGGCCTTTCAGTGGTACACGTTCCTGCTGCTCAGTCCAGTGTGGAACATCGTGAACTCGTTCTCCGAGCTTCAGCGATCGCTCGCGGCGATGGAGCGGGTGTTCGACGTGCTCGCGATGGAGAACGACAAGCCCGATCGCCCGGGCGCTACCGGCGCGCCGCAGCTCGTCCACGAGATTCGATTCGAGCACGTTGAATTCGAGTATCGTGAAAACCGTCCGGTCGTGTTGGACTTCAGCGTGTCGGTTCCGGGCGGTTCAGTCGTCGCGCTCGTCGGGCGCAGCGGCGCGGGCAAGACCACGGTCACGGATCTCGTCGCGCGCTTTCACGATCCGTCGAAAGGACGAATTCTTCTCAACGGGACCGATATTCGCGACTTCAGGCTTCGCACATACCGCGATCTCCTCGCGATCGTGCAGCAGGAGGTCTTTCTTTTCGACGGGTCGGTCGCGGACAACATCGCGTACGGTCGTCACGACGCAACGATGGCCGAGGTGGAGGACGCCGCCCGTCGGGCGAATGCGCACGAGTTCATCGAGAAGTTACCCGAGGGCTACGACACCTTCATCGGCGAGCGCGGCGTGAAGTTGTCGGGCGGCCAGTGTCAGCGACTCGCGATCGCGCGCGCGATTCTCGCGCGTCCGCAGATCCTCATTCTCGACGAAGCAACGAGCAATCTCGACACGGAGAGCGAGCAGCTCATTCAGGCGTCAATGGCGACGCTGCTCGCGGATCGAACAACTTTCATGATCGCCCATCGTTTGTCGACGATTCGTCGTGCCGACCTGATCCTCTTGATGGAAGACGGGCGAGTGGTCGAGCGGGGAAGCCACGAGGAACTCATGAACCTCCGCGGGACTTACTATCAAATGGTCATGCGGCAGATGACCTCGGCGCAGGCGACCGGCGAAGAGGCGGTGTGGGCTGGGTGACGGCGGCTGCCAACTGGGGATGGGCGACGGGCGGTCGGCGATGGCGAGCGTAAGAGGCGCTGCCCCATGGCGCGTCAGCGGAGGACGCCGAACGGATCGCTATCCAGCCAAGGCAGTTCCGTTGTTTTCAACTAGGATCGGCTTTTTGGGGGCGTGTTGGGCGGCAGAGCGGCGCACTTCGCCGGCACCGCATAAAGAGCAAAAAACATGAGCCGCCAGTCCCCTCGACTCCCCTCGCGTAGCAGCCTATCCTTTTCGAGCGTTCATCCAGCTTTTGTCCCGGAGAAATTTCATGATCTCACGTCGTGTTCTTGGCGGTGCGTGTGCCGCCGCCGCTTTACTCAGCGCCTGTCATCGGCCGCAGCCGCCGATGGACGAGCACATGGGGCACATGGCCGCTGGCGACCTCGCCGCGCCGTCCGCTGGAGCGAGCATGTCGCAAGGCGACATGAGCCTTCCGCCGAGCGCCAACACCGCGCCGGCGCGTTTGAAAGAAAGCAACCGGCACGCCGAATGGGTGAAGCTCGCATGGGAGCCGGGTTCGAAGGATTCGCTGATGGCGTACATCGTCTACCCGTCGACGTCGAATGCAAAGACGCCAGTCGTCGTCGTCGTTCACGAGATCTTTGGTCTTCAGACTTGGGTGCGCGGCGTCGCGGACCAAGTTGCCGCGAACGGCTATATCGCGATCGCGCCTGATCTCGTCTCTCGCCTTCGCGGCGGTCCGAGCGCCGACGAAATCTCTGGAGATTCCGCACGCAAAATCATCAACGGCGTAAACTCGGTCGAGCGGAACAAGGGCATCGACGCGGCGGCTCGCTACGCGATGTCGCAGCCGTCTGCTGATCAGAAGTACGCGGTCATCGGCTATTGCTGGGGCGGTACGACCGTTTGGCTCCACGCAATCAACGGCGGCGTTCCGGGATTCTCGGGCGGCGTTGCGTACTACGGTCTGCCGCCGATGGACCCAACGAATCCGAAGATTCCGGCGGTCGATTCGGTCAAGAAGATCACTAAGCCCGTAATGCTCCTCAGCGGCTCGAACGACGCGCGAATCACGGCTGGAATGCCGGGGGTCGACTCGGTGATGAAGGCACTCGGCAAGCATTACTCTGGAACGAACTACCAGGGCGCCGAGCACGGCTTCCTTCGCGCGCAGGGTGATCCGAAGACGCCGCCGAACGACGCGATGAGCTCCGCGAACGTCGCGGCAACAAAGGACGCGTGGCCCAAGACACTCGCGTTCTTGAAGGCCAATCTCGGCAAGTAGCTCCGGGCCGAGTCATCCCGAGGAGCGGAGCGACGAGGGATCGCTTTCCGGGCGGAGTCATCCCGAGCGCAGCGAGGGATCGCTTTCTAGGCGAGGCAGTCGAACGCCTCCGTGAAAGCGGTCCCTCGCTGTGCTCGGGATGACGGCATAAACTGAGCGATGCCGAAAAAGAGCCCTCGCCCCGCTCCGCGCACGACCATCGCTGTCCAAGGCGCGCGCGTCCACAATCTCAAAGACATCACCGTCGAGATTCCGCGCGATACGCTCACGGTCGTCACAGGACTCTCCGGCTCGGGCAAATCCTCGCTCGCCTTCGATACGATCTACGCCGAAGGCCAGCGCCGATACATGGAATCGCTCTCGAGCTACGCGAAGCGATTCGTCCAGCAAGTCGCGAAGCCCGAGGTCGACTTCGTCTTCGGCATGTCGCCCGTCATCTCCATCGAGCAAAAGACCGTCGGCTCGAACCCGAGATCGACCGTCGGCACGATGACCGACATTTCGAGTTATCTCAATCTCTTGTTCGCGACGATCGGCGAGCCGCACTGCCCGCGGACCGGCGAAGTCACGCCGAACCGCTCGGCGAGCCAGATCGTCGAAGCCATTCTCTCGCTTCCCGACGGCGCGGAAGTCGAGCTTCGTGCGCCCGTCTTCAAGGTCTACGGCGAAGAGCTCGAGTTCGTCTTTACCGAAATCCGAAAGAAAGGCGTTCGGCGAATCATCATCGACGGGAAAATCGTCGACATCTCCGAAACCGTCGACCTCGACGAATCCAAAGTCCGAAACATGGACGCGATCGTCGACCGGATCATCGTTGGGAAAAAACACGAGAAGGCGATCAAGGCGGCGGTTGCCGCGACGCTTCTCGTCGGCGACGGACTGCTCCAGGCGCACATCATCAAGGGCGCGAGCAAACCCGAATCAGAGAAGTTCTACAAAGCGCTCGTGAGCCCGACGCACCATTTCGTCTACGGCGAGATCGGCCCCGAGTTTTTCATGTTCAACAACCCCGAGAGCGCCTGCAGAACCTGCGGCGGACTCGGAGTTCACAAGCTGACACATCCCGATCTCCTCGTCCCCGATCCGAAACGCAGCATTCGCGGCGGCTGCTTTGTCCGAGAGGCGTTCAAGTTCAATTCGGACACCTGGGACGGCACGCTGATGTACAGCCTGTCGAAGGCACTGGGCTTCTCCCTCGATACGCCATGGGAAGCGCTGCCGCAGAAAGTGCGCGACGCGATTCTCTACGGCACCGACAACAAACTCACGATCGCCGCGCCGCCCGACGCAAAGGTCGCTCGCGACGAGCGCGTCGGACGAGAAGTCGGCTTTGGCGGAATCGCGCGGCGCATCGAGCGCTATTATCGCCGCTATCGCCAGCGCGGCGAGGCGAGCTCCGGAATGGAGGCGTGGCTCGACAAAGTCATGGTCGAGCACACCTGCCCCGACTGCAACGGATCGCGTCTCCGCGCGACGCGCTTGCTCTTCACGATCGCACCGGGTCATCCCGAGCGCAGCGAGGGACCGGCTTCGTCGGCGCGAGCCGCCAAGTCCCTGTTCGACGTCGGTCAAATGCATTTCGACGAGCTTCACGATTTCCTCGGCAGCGTGAAGCCGACGGGTCGCGGCGCAGATGCCGGTAAGCACGTCCTCAAAGAAATTCGCGGGCGCCTCGAGCTGCTCCTCGGCATCGGCTTGGACTACTTGAACTTCAATCGACGCTCGGGAACTCTCTCCGGCGGCGAGTCGCAGCGCATCCGACTCTCGACGCAAATCGGATCCGGCCTGATGGGCATGCTCTACGTCCTCGACGAGCCGAGCATCGGGTTGCATCCCAAGGACAACGTGAAGATGATCGCGACGCTCGAGAGTCTTCGCGACATCGGTAACACGGTCATCGTCGTCGAGCACGACGAGGACACGATCCGCGCCGCCGATCACGTCATCGAGATGGGGCCGGGGCCGGGCGTTCACGGCGGTAATGTCGTCGCGCAAGGAACGCTCGACGACATCCTGAAGTGCAAAGCGTCGCCGACGGGCCAATTTCTGTCAGGTAAGCGCTCGATCGCGATGCCGAAGCAGCGCCGCAAAGGCAACGGCCGCTCGGTCACCGTCCGCGGTGCGCGCGAAAACAATCTCAAGTCCATCGACGTCGAGTTCCCACTCGGCAAAATGGTTGCGATCACCGGCGCGTCGGGGTCCGGAAAGAGCACGCTGATCAACGACATTCTCTTCAAGGCGCTCTGGAAGCGACTCGTCGATACTCGTACGCTTCCCGGCGATTTCGACCGGATCGACGATGCAGAGTACTTGCACAAAGTCGTGAGCATCGATCAGTCGCCGATCGGAAGAAACAGTCGCTCGAATCCCGCGACGTACATCGGCTTCTACGACAACATCCGTGACCTCTTCACGCAGGCGCCGCTCTCGATCGAGCGTGGCTACAAGGCCGGACGCTTCAGCTTCAACGTGAAGGGCGGACGCTGCGAGGAGTGTCAGGGCGAAGGTGTCATCACGACGCAGCTCTACTTCATGCCGGACGTCGAGGTGACGTGCGGCGCGTGCAAGGGCGCGCGCTTCAACGCCGAGACGCTCGAGGTGACCCTGAGAGGGAAGACGATCGACGACATTTTGAACATGTCGGTCGAAGAAGGCGTGAGCTTCTTCAAGACCGAGCCGGTGATCGGGAAGAAAATCGAAGTTCTGAACGATCTCGGACTCGGCTATCTCACCCTCGGCCAATCGGCGACGACGCTCTCAGGCGGGGAGGCGCAGCGCATCAAGATCGCGACGGAGCTCAGCAAACTGCAGCGGTCGAAGCACACGCTGTACATCCTCGATGAGCCGACGACGGGACTGCACCTCGCGGACGTCGAGCGGCTGTTAGAGTCCTTGAACAAGCTCGTCGACGCGGGCCATACCGTCATTCTGATCGAGCATCATCTCGACGTCATCAAGACGGCGGATCATGTCATCGATCTCGGCCCGGAGGGCGGACATTCGGGCGGCGAGGTCGTCGTCACTGGAACGCCCGAGCAGGTTGCCGCGTGTAAGGCGTCGCATACGGGACGCTTTCTGAAAGCGCACCTTCGCGGCGCCACCTAGGGGTCGATGATTTTCGCGAAATAGGCGACGAGATCGTCGTTTCATCTAGCGGCGGCTTCTTGACTCGCGGCGGCTCGGAGTCATGCTTGTACTCCCTCCCTCGAGCACGCCAAGACATGCGTTGCCTACTGCATTCATCCCACCTTGTTAGTGATCTCAAATGATCGCCCGTACGCTGCTCCTGATCGCACTCAGTAGTTCGGCATCGGCGCGACAAGCACCTCGCCATCCGCTCGACCCGCTCACCGCGGCCGAGATCAGCAAAGCCGTGACCGTGATTCGCGGATCGGGCCGCGCGACGTCGGAGACCCGTTTTGGGACGATCACCGCCGAGCCGCGCGCGAAGGCGGGGAATGAACCGCGCGCGGCTCGCGTTCTCGGATTCGATTGGACGCGCAATGAAGGTTTCGTGGCCGTCGTCGATCTCGACGCTGGCCGCCTCGCGTCGTGGACCGTCGTCGACAGCGAACCGCCGATGCGACTTCTGACGATTCGCCGCGCCGAGGAGATCGCTCATGCGGATCTGCGCTGGGTGGCGGCGATGCGCTCGCGGAACATCGATACCTCGCGAGTGAGCGTGCTCGTTGGCTTGCCCGAGCGCGCGAAGCTTCCACGGCGCGGGACTGATCGAGTCATTCGAGGCCACCTTTGGATGCGTGACGGAAATCCCGAGACGCCTGTCGTTCCCGGCCTGACAATGGAGATCAACCTGACCCGAGCGAAGTTGGAAACATTCGCCGACTCGGGGGCCGGGGCGAAAAAGCGAGCGGACTCCGAGGCTGCATTAGCAAATGCTAGAGTGCCGCTCCCGCCGCTCAACATTCAGCAACCGGCGGGCTCCGCGGTGAAGATCGCGGGCAACGAGATCTTGTGGGATCACTGGCGGCTGCGAGTCGGCGTCGATCCTCGCCGAGGTCTCGAAGTACACGAGGTCTCGTTTTCCGACGCGGGGCGATGGCGTTCGATCCTGTATAGCGGATCGATCTCCGAAATTGTCGCGCCGTACGGTGATGCTGAATTCGGCACATGGTATCCACGAGACGAAGGCGATTACGGAATGGGCATCTACAGCAGATCATCCGCTGTGGAGCTCAACGATGTTCCGTCGAACGCGCGCTTTCTCCCATCGACGATGCACGATGCGTTCGGCCGTCCAATCGTCGTGCCGCGCGCCATTGCCGTGTACGAGCGAGACGGCGGCGTTCTCTGGCGCCACGCGAACATCTCGCGTCGGGCGCGTCAGCTCGTGATCAGCGGTCACTCCACGATTGACAATTACGACTACCAGTTCAATTGGATCTTCGGCCAAGACGGCGCCATCGACGGAGAAGTCATCCTGTCGGGTGTCATGAACGTCAACAGCACGACGAGCACGATCGACACGGCACACGTCGCGGGTCACACGGTGTTCGGACATCTCGTCGCGCCGAATGTCAACGCGCCAAATCATCAACACTTCTTCAGCTATCGCCTCGATCTCGACGTCGACGGTACCGCGAACACGGTCTACTCGGTCGACACGCGCGCGCCGTCAACCGACAACCCGAAGGGCGAGTTCGTGGGAATGACCGATCGTCCTCTCACCTCCGAGCGCGACGGTGTGGCTGACGTTTCGTTTTCCACGGCCCGGCATTGGCGCGTTTCGAACACGCACACGAAAAACTCGCTCGGCCAGTTCACGGCCTACACGTTGGTTCCCGGTGCCGCGACGCCGATGTTCGCCACAGCAACGTCGGAGCCGGGTCGAATCGCCGGCTTCGCGATGCATCAACTTTGGGTAACGCCGTTTTCGCCGAGCGAGACATTCGCCGGCGGCGAGTTCCAGAACCTCGGCCGCGATGGCGAGGGGCTGCCGAAATGGACATCGGCAAATCGCTCGCTCACCGATACCGACGTTGTGCTCTGGTACACGCTCGGCATCACGCATCTGCCGCGACCGGAAGATTGGCCGTACATGCCGGCGCATCGCGGAGGGTTCCGTCTCGTTCCAACGTCGTTCTTTTCTCGGAATCCTGCGCTCGACGTTCCAGCTGCTCGCCCATGACTGAGTGATCGCCGAGTGTGGCTAAGCTGCCAGTGTAGATCGTTCTACTTCTTTCGACTCGCCGTGATCACGACGTGATACGAGTTCTCGGCATTCAAGTTCACGAACGCGACGAACACCCGCCCCTGATAGGTCCCCACCGTTCCCGACTGCGAGGTCGAAGTCACGTCGAACCCGGCCGGCAACAGCACTGTATTTCGGAGCCCCTTCACGGTTCGGTCGAAGGTCAGGACGTCATTAGAGAGCTTGTATCCGTCGTCGAGCGTCCCGACGACCTTCAGATGCGCGCTCTGTTTGTCGTTCTCGATCGGCACGTCGAGCTTGACCATCGTCGCATTGCCCTGCTTCGACGTTGCCAGCGGCTTCGCCGTATCGAGGTCCGTCACGATCGCGTCCTTCAACGCGGCATAGCTCAATAGGTCCACCGGCAGCTGGCGGCCTTTCCGATCATCGCTGTAGATCTGCTCGACGCGCATCGTATGCGTTTCCGGCGCGCCAAGGTCATACAGTGTTTTGACGTCGTCGAAAAACATGTCCGTGTACCCCGACGTCGGGGTCGGTGCCGCGGTCGACTTGCGGGCGTGGATCGTCAGCGGATTGCTCAAGCCACTCGGATTCGCGAAGTGCAGCTCGATGCGCCCGTCGGCCAGCGTGCTCATTTGCGCCGCGACGCTCGACGAGAGAAACGAGTACCCCTTCGGCAAAATGACGCCGAGTCGATAGCCAGCGAGACTGCGAACCCATGAGATGTCGCCAGGCTGAATCCCATACTGCGCGTTGGCCTCGTTATAAACCTGATAAGTGCGCGGATCCTTGTACGTCTTGTAGATCAGCACGCGACCGATGCCGCCTTCCGGAACGGGCGATGCGAACTTCGCGTGAATCGCGTGCGTCTCGCCCTGAATCTCATAGGTGAACGGCATCGGCTTGCCCGTCCGCGGATCATAGACCTCGACGTCCGTTCCTTCGCTCCCTCCACGGGTCGCGTTCACGAGCTCCGTCGAGCCCGGGCGCGTCTCCTCTGTGAGATATCGAATTCGGAATTGCTCGGAGCCCGGCTCGAGCAACGCGTACTCGGTGTACGCATCCTGACTGAAGAGACGCGTCAACCGGGCGGTCGGCTTGAGCGACCCGTCAGGGTTTTCGCCGCCGGGAAATGGACTGTTCGCGCCGCCACGCTGTGCGATGGTCAGCGAAGGCATAACGGCGAGTGCTACGACGGCGAGATTGGTTCGGCGTGCGAGCATTGTCATTTGGATGTTTTCGAGTATCGGTCTTCCAGATAGTGCGCGACTCGCGCGAACTTTGAAAGCGTCGGCGCCATACACTCTTGCGCTGGAACACGATCGGCGGAGAATGAAGGTATCCCCGATCGGAGTGATCCATGAGCAAAGCTCGCCTCGTCGTAGCGCTGCTATCGCTGTCCGCCGCGTCCCTCATGGCGCAGGGCGCCCCCAAAACGGCCGCGAGAGCGGCCGGCGGCACCGATTCCGTCATTCCCATCGAACAGAGTCTTTGGGACGCGCTCGTCAAGAACGACTATGCGTCGTTCAACAAAGCACTCGGTGCCGACTTCATATATGTATCGGGTGATGGTGCAGTGACCTGGGAGCGCGCGAAGAGCGCCGAGATGCTCAAGGATTGCAAGACAGGTAAAGCGACCTTCACCAACATTCAGGAAAAACGCGTCAGCCCCGATCTCACCGTGCTGACCTACACGGCGAACTCTGAACAGGTCTGCGGCGGGAAGAAATCGCCGAATCCCGTCAACGCGCTCTCGGTCTGGCGGAAAGTCGGGGGGCAGTGGGTCGCCATCGCGCACTCTGAGACGCCGGTTTCCGCAGGAGCCAAATAGAAGCGATCATACAGCAAAGCTCGCCGGTGACGCGTTCGCTGCGCTGGAGTC
>Ga0207661_10000367_pt1 | contig 28987 bp, 34 predicted proteins | sample KBSC713LmetaG_FD_184337 | JGI IMG/M metagenome (GOLD analysis project Ga0207661, IMG submission 184337) | Corn rhizosphere microbial communities from Kellogg Biological Station, Michigan, USA - KBS C7.1-3L metaG (SPAdes) (version 2) | ecosystem: Host-associated > Plants > Roots > Rhizosphere ...
CGGTGGTCTTCGCCTGATTTAAAAGCTCATCCGTAAGGCTTCCAAGGGCTGGTGCGATCTCCACTCTCCACTTGTCGGGTTGGCTCCGCCAGGCAAGCGTCAGATGAAGATTTGCTGAATCGAGCAGTTCGACCAGTTCTTGTTGCTCGGCCGTTTCAGTTGGAGTCACCGGGTGGGCCATCCTTTGGGAATTCGATTAGTGCGTCCGCCATTACTCTACGGACTATCACTCGATCGGTGTGCCGAAGCCACGTTCTCTTGCTAACTAAAAACTGCGGCGTTAACAAGCCTGCGTCCCTCTTCTGTGCGAGGTCAGTAGTCGCTTGAACCTCATATAGGTGGTAGCCGGCAATGGCGAGCAGGGGATTCACATAGATCATTCGCGAGTTGACGTAAATGATCCCCACGAATGCGAAAAAGAGGACGAATGCCAATACGTCCTGCCAGTCAACAGCCACTGCTCCAACAAAGGGCAACAAATATCCAACTAAGTAGCCAGCCAAATCTGCATCTCGGCTTTGGACGGTGAGAACGACCATTTCCGCCGGGTTATGGCGCCTCGCGATGGCCCAGAAGATCAAAACTCCGATGATTGCTCCAGCGAGCAGTCCCACCGACAATCTAAATAGAGCGCAGGAATGTCCATACGATTTGAGAGCCAAGATCAGGAAGACCGGCGCGTAAGAACTTAAGAAAAGAAGGCCTCGAAGGAGTCGGTTAGGCACAACATAAGCCTAGAGCGACTTGGCAGCGAGTGGGCCTCAGTAACCGAAGGTGCGAAGCAATAAAGGGCCAAGCGGCGACTTGTTCCTCCCATCGGCGGTACCATGGGCCAATGAGCACGAAGGAGCGACTCCACAAGCTGGTCGATGAGCTTTCTGAGCAGGAGGCTGAGACCGCATTGGTGATCGTCGAGCGCCGGCGCGATGACCCGATGCTGCACGCCCTTGCGTCCGCTCCGGTTGACGACGAGGCTTCTGGGGCCGACGAGGATGCCAGTGCAGCCGAGGGGCTTGCTGCTTATGGGCGAGGCGAGGCAGTCTCCTCAGAGCAGTTGCGCTCCGAACTCGATCTCGATTGACCAAGGGATGGTCACTCCGCTTTGCGCCGCCAGCTCGGCGTGATCTGAAGCGACTCGATCCACCGGTTCAGCGCCGGATTCTGGATGCCCTCGACAAGTTCGTCGCAGCGCCACGCAGTGGCGACATTCGCAAGCTCGACGCGGCCCAATGGCGGCTACGGGTTGGTGACTGGCGCGTGCGCTTCAGCTTCGATGACGAGAACCAGGTGATTGTTGTCCTGCGGGTGCTGCCGCGCGGTCGGGCGTACGATCGGTGATGGCTATGCGGCACGTGAAGGTCACCATCGGCTCAGTCGCCTTCGGCCAGGCCGACTACGATGCAGGTAACGACGTGCTCTACCTGCACGTCGGAGAGCCGCAGGAGGCTGAGGGGGAGGAGACCCCCGAGGGCCATGTCCTGCGCTACGCGCCGGGGAGCCAGCGCATCGTGGGGCTGACCGTCCTGGGCGTTCAGCGCATCCTCGACAGGGAGGGTGAACTGCGAGTGACGGTTTCGGAGCTGGTCAAAGTGAGTGGTGACGACCTCGCGCCAGCGCTGGCCGCTGTCTAGGTCTCATCCCGGTCTCATCGCCGCCGCAATCTCGCTCCCCACGTAGAGGACCCTCCTCCTTTCAATCCGCCGGACATTGGCTCTGCAGAGCAGATCAGCGCCCATGGGATCCGCCACTGTGAGAGCCGTCAAACGTCCCCGGTCATGCCCAAAGAGCGCTGATCGGAACCGCCCAGAGCCGATCGCCGAGCGGGATGGTCTGGGCGCCGGCGTGAATCAAGAACCCGGCACGGAAGTCCTTGTTGCGAGCATCGCGGATCTTCGCCATCGGCCTCCAGTCTGGCTCGCGGACCGTCGCCGCTGCCTTGACCTCAAGGCAGGCGATCGCTCCAGAGCGATCCTCCAGGACGAGGTCGATCTCGACGTTGCCGGTTCGGTAATGGAAGAGACCTGCGTCGGTGCTCGCCCATTCGAGGTGCTTCATTACCTCCATCGCGACGAAGTTCTCGAGCGCCATTCCGGTGATCCGCTCGTCCTCGCCGATGCGTTTCGGGTCGGCTCCGAGCAAGTAGGCGAGGAGGCCGCTATCGACGATGTAGACCTTGCGCGTCGTCGACTCGCGAGCCCCGATCGAAGGCCTCCATGCGGGGAGGGTCTTGACCAGGAAGACGGTCTCCAAGAGGGTCGTGTAGCTGCGGACGGTCTTGTGCTCCAGCTGCAGTCGCTTGCCCACGTCCGAGGAGTTCAGGAGGTTCGCGGCGCGACCCGCCAGCAGCTTCAGCAGCCGCGGCACCTCACCCAGTTTCTGCGCATCGCTGATGTCGCGCAAGTCGCGGTCGAGCGTCGTTTTCAGATAGTTCTCGAACCAGTTGGTCCGGCGTGCGCCGTTCCGCTTCAGTGCCTCGGGGTATCCGCCGGCCGCGATTCGGTCGGCGAAGGCCCCACGGCCGACCGTGGCATTGCTGATCTGAGGTGGAGCCGCGGCGAAGAGGGAATCGACGATATTGCCGGTCGATCCCTCGATCTCGCTCTGGGACAGCGGCCACAACGTGATGATCTCGATTCGTCCGGTGAGGGCGTCCTGAACCTTGCGGTTGGTGAGGACATTGGCCGAGCCGGTCAGCAGAAACTGGCCCGGCTTCTGGTCGGCATCGACGGCCCCCTTGATGGCGAGCAGCAGATCCGGACCGGCTCGTTGGATCTCGTCGAGCAGGACCGGGCGCGAAAGGCCGGCCACGAATCCCTCGGGGTCGCTGATTGCCGCGTCCCTCGCTGCTCGGTTGTCGAGGCTGAGCACGTCGGCGCGGTGCTCGCTCGCCGCGATCTCTCCCGTCAGAGTGCTCTTGCCCACCTGCCTGGCGCCCATCACGTAGACCACACCGGTATCGGCCAGTGCTTCCAGGATCGGCGTGCGACTGTGCCTGATGAAGTTCGATGGCATCGCTATGAGGGTAATGCAAATCGGGAAACTCAGCTATGTAATTTGGGATATGGCTTTGGGGAATATGGGAAAGAGCTAGGAGATAAAAGGGAGACCCACAAGCCACCCCCCAGAGCTAAACGGCAAGTTAGGGCTCGTTCTCGACGACAAGGTCGGCGGGGAACTCCAGCAGCCCATGCAAGTGGACGCCGATGTAGTCCCCATAGAGGGCATCGTCGGTCCAAGCCGAAGGTCAGGGACCACTCCCGCCGAGCCTCACTGCTAGCTCTCTCCTCTGGCCTCCTGACCCTCCGCTCTGGTTCCCTCATCCTCTCTGGATCGCCAGGCCTCGTAGAGTTGGGAGAACTCGGGGCCCATCTGGAGGACGTGGCCGTCGCGGCCGATGCTGACGGTGTCGCTATCGGCAGCGATCGGCTCGGCGGCAGCGGCATCGTCTTTGATCCTCTCCCGCCAGGGAGTATTCGACTCTCCATACAAGGACCTTTTGACGCCGAGCCATACGTCGGTGCCGGGCAGGTAGGCGCCGATCACGTCGGCATCGATGCGGGTGGGGGGATCTTGGGGATCACCCCGAAGCTCGACCAGGTCGGGCACTGCCGAATAGTGGTAGGCGATCACCTGATCGGTATCAATTTGGTAGGGCTTTTCGCGGGGTGCCTCTTCGGGTGGATCCTCGAGGAGGACCTGGACCGGGGAGCGGGAGAGGTCCGCGACGGCTGCCGAGCGGGTCTGTGGGCTGTAGCGGCCGCTCTTGACGTCGACGACGGCAATGTTGGCTGCCTGGGCCTTCGCGTATCTCACCAGCGCCCGATCGTGGCCGTGCGTGCGCGATTTCGCCTCGATCACATGGCACCCCCCAGCCGCATCGAGACCGAACAGGTCAGCTCGGCGTTTTCCTCCGCTCGGGAAGAGGAGGGAGTTGGTGTGGTTGAGGTGCTCGAGCATTGCGATTTCCAGAACGCGCTCAGCGACGACGGCTGCAAACGCCATCCCCAGGCGGAAGGAGACGCCGCTCTTCTCGGTGGTCTCCAGCTGCTGATAGAGCGTGGAGGTGCGCACGGGATGAGTGCCGCGTTTCTCGGCCAGGGCGGCGTGGACCGTGGCGATGATCGCGACCCGCCGCTGCGTCCTGCGCCATGCCGTTCCTCGAACCGGGCCACCCACGGTGACGGCTGCCCGCGCCAGGTCGGCGGTGGTCACCGGGAGTTTCGTACCTGCGGTGTTGAGGCCCGCGAACGGAGGGGGAAAGGCCCTAACACGGGCGACGATGGTCATGATCAGCTTGTTCTGGCACCACACTGGAGATCCGGAAGTGCCGAAGAGTAATCAAAGGCCATCTCGCCACCCGTCTCCCGCGACGCGAGCCGCGATCTTCGCCGGCGCCCTCGCAGCCTTCGGCGCTCCTCTGCTCGCGAACGCAGAGAGCGCGACGATGCCGCGGTGCCTCGGCAAGCCGGCGACGATCGTCGCCCACGGCACGGTGCGGGGGACCGCTCACGCCGACGTGATCGTCGCCGGACCCGGCGTGGACCGCGTCTCTGCGGGCGGTGGCAACGACCGCATCTGTACGGCAGGCGGCGACGATGTGATCGAGGGGGGAACGGGTAGCGACCGGATCGACGCGGGCTCCGGGGACGACGAAGTGGTCGGCGGTAACGGGAGCGATCTTGTGCTGGGCGGGCCGGGCGCCGACACGGTCTTTGGCAAGCGCGGCAACGACAGGCTCCACGGGGGACCGGGCCGTGACTTCCTCGACTCGGGTCTCGGCGACGACTCCGTCGAGGGCGGCCCCGGGGGCGGCGACCAGGTGATCGGCGGGGTCGGCAATGACCACGTCTTGGGCGGGGCGGGAGCCGGCGACGTGCTCGAGGGTGACCTCGGCCGGGACTTGATCGACGGCGGCCCAGGCGCGCACGACACCGCCTCCTACGCGCTTGCCGGCTCGGGCCAGATCTTCCTCGACGGCATCGGGGTCGAAGTCGACCTCGGCGCCGGCACCGGCAACGGGGACGGAAACGACACCCTCAGGGGCATCGAGGACGTGGTCGGGACGCCTTTCGCCGACACGATCGCCGGCGACGCTCAACCAAATGACCTCTACGGCGGCAGCGGGATCGACGAACTGGTCGGAGTCGGCGATGGCGACGCGGCCTTCGGGGGGACTGGTCCCGACCTCTGCCGGGCGGTGGCGAGCGCCGACTCCTGCGAGCTGGAAGCTCCCCCCGGCTACAAGGCCATCAGCGAAGTGGCGCTGAAGCCGTTCCTCGACAAGGAAAAGCCGCCGCCGACCTTCGCGGTCGACCTGGCCGGCGGTCCTCGCGCCGGCGCTCTCTCCGGGATCGTCGAATACGGAACCAACCTCTATGAGAAGCAGGCGATCCAGGTGCACGCCTCCTTCCTCGAAGGAGCCTGGCTCGTGAGCGAGCAGGGGTTGCCGATGAGCGCCGGGGACGGGTGCGCGCTGCTCGGGCCCGAAACCGCTCGCTGCCCGATTGCCTCCGACCCGGCCGGCCTCTTCCTCGACGGCGGCGAAGGGGGCGACCTGCTCGCGGTCGAACCCTCGGTGCCCGCCACCGCCTCGGCCAGGTTGATCGGCGGCAACGGCGTCGACACCCTGATCGGCGGCGCCGGCGACGACAGCCTCGACGGGACCATCGGCAACGTCTGGGGCGACGCGGTGTACGGCGGGCCGGGAGACGACGCTCTCACCAACGGGGCGGTTCTGAACGGCGATGGCGGTTCCGATCTACTGATCGCCTTGCCCTGCGGCGAGACGATCGAAGGCGGCGCCGGCGTCGACAGCGTCTCCTTCGCCCGCGCCTCGCTGGGCGTGGAAGCGACGCTGGGTGGCAGCGCTGGCACCGCTCCTTACCCCGGCTTCGGCGGCGGCTGCCCGACCGAGCACGGAGGACAGCCGTCGAGCCGGATCGACAGCTCGGTGGAGAGCATCGAGGGCAGCGCCCACGACGATGTCCTGCGCGGCGACAGCGGCCCCAACATCATCCTCGGCCGCGGCGGCGACGACGAGGTCCACGGCTCCGGCGGCAACGACTTCCTGGTCGGCGGCGAGGGTGTCGACTCCCTCTTCGGCGAAGCCGGCGCGGACCGCCTTTACGCCCGCGACGACCGCCGCGACCGAGCGATCGACTGCAGATCTACCGGCCTCGCCAGTAAGGCTCGGCGCGACGAGGGGGCCACCCATGGCGATGTCGCCTTCGCCGACCCCGGCGACCCACCAGAGCGGCACTGTCGTGTCATAAGAAACGGCAAAACTGGCTAAAACTGCCTGTTCGCTGTTTCCTTAAGGCATGAAAGAACTCTCTTATGCCCAGCAAATAGAGTTCTTCCACCTCGCCTTCCTCGAGGTGCTGGCGCGGCGGCTCCAACCGTCTCGGTACATCCTCAAGGGCGGGGCGAACCTGCGGTACTTCCACGGCAGCGTCCGCTCCTCCGAGAACATCGACATCGACCTGACGCAGCCTTTGCCGGGAGACCTGAAAGGGAAGGTGGATGGAATCCTCGCCTCGAAGCCGCTGGCGCTGCTGCTCCGCCTGGGGGACATGGAGGTCACCGAGTTCAGCGCCCCGGAGCAGACCCAGACGACCCGGCGCTGGAAGGTCGCGCTCGCCGCGGCCGCCGGGCCGGTGCGGACGAAGATCGAGTTCTCCGGCCGCGAGAAGGACGGGGGCGCCTATCGGCTCGATCGCCTGCCGGCCGAGGTGGTGGCTCCGTATGCGTTGCCCGCCCCCAACGTTCAGCACTACGGGATCGAGGCGGCGACGGCGCAGAAGGTGATGGCGTTGGTCGGTCGCACGGAGACGCAGGCTCGCGACGTCTTCGACCTCGACCTGCTGCTGCGCCGGCGCCCCCTGCCGCGGGGGGAGATCGATGCCGCGACGCTCGGTCGCGCCGCCGAGAGGGTCTTCGAGCTTCCCTTCGACGCCTACCGCGACCATGTTCTCGCCTTCCTCGACCCCGAGGTCGCCGAGCTCTACGAGGGGACCGAGGACTGGGAGCGGATGCAGGTCTTCGTCGCCGGCTGTCTCGAGGAGGCGCGATGAGGCAGGTCGAGATGTATGCGCAGCTGCGGGGCCTGAAGGGCCCGGTGGTGAGGACGCGCGAGGCCGCGGCGCTGTGGCGAAGCGACGAGGGCACCGCCCGCCGCCGCCTGCGCGCGCTGGCGGATGCTGGGCTGATCCTCTCGGTTCGGCGGGGGCTCTGGTCCCTGGACACCGACCTCGATCCCTATACCCTGGCCCCGTACCTGACCGCCCCGCTGCCCGCCTACGTCTCGACCTTCTCGGCCCTCGCCACGCACGGGCTGATCGAGCAGATCCCCGGCCGGGTGTCGGTCGCATCGCTGGGCCGCAGCGCCCGCGTTCAGACCGCGATCGCGACCTTCGAGATCCATCACCTCGCTCCCCAGATCTTCGGGGGATACGTGCCGTGGCAGCGGGGCGGCTCCATCGCGACCCCCGAGAAGGCGCTCTTCGATCTCGTCTACCTGCGGGCCGCAGCCGGTGGGCGCGCCTATCTGCCGGAGCTCTATCTGCCACCGACCTTCGAGCGCGGGGCAGTCCAGGTCTGGGTGGACCGGATCCCCGGCGCGCGGCTGCAGACGATCGTCCGACGGAGGGTGCGGGAGATCCTCAAGGGCGCGGTGGCTACTTAGCCGGCGGACCTTCGCGGATACCGGGTGGACCGCCGGGGCGGCGCTAAGGTCACTCCATGGCCAAGGCGAGGGTGCAGCAGCGCGGGAGCGGCTCGCGGATGGAGCCGCGATCGGTCCTGGCCGGGCGCCTGCGGGATCGTCTTCCCGAGCTGCGCTCCGCGGTTGCGACCCGGGTCTACGCGATCTCCGATCCCCACGAGGTGGCCGACCCGGCCTACCTGGAGGGGCTGAACGCGGCGCTGGCGGCGGCGGTCGACTACCGGCTGGCGGTGCTGGAGGTGGGGGAGCGGCGGGCGCCGGCGGTGCCGGAGGTGCTGCTGGCGCAGGCGCGGCTGGATGCGCGGGACGGGGTCGCTTTGGAGACGGTGCTGCGGCGGTACTTCGCGGGCAACAGCCTGGTGGGGGACTTTTTGGCCGAAGAGGCGGAGCGGGCGGAGGTGGGCAGCGCGGAGCTGCGGCGGCTGCTGGCCGAGCAGGCGACGCTGGGCGATCGGCTGATCGAGGCGGTCAGCGCCGAACACGCGCGGGAGTCGGCGAGCCGGCCGAGCAGCGCCGCCGAGCGGCGGCGGGAGCTGGTCAAAAGCCTGCTCGCCGGGGAGCTGGTCGACCACTCCGAGCTCGGCTACGACCTCGAGGGGCACCACCTCGCCCTGATGGCGCGAGGGCAGGGCGCGGAGAAGCTGATGCGGGCGCTGGCGGACCGGGTCGACCGTCGCCTCCTGATCGTGCAGCGGGAGGAGGAACCGCGCTGGGCCTGCTGGCTCGGCGGCCGGGCGCCGCTCGACCCCGCCGAGGCGGTGGCGGCGCTGCGGGACCTCGCTCCCAGCGGCGTCTTCGTCTGCCTCGGCGAGCCGGGCGAGGAGCTCGCCGGCTGGCGCTTCAGCCATCGCCAGGCGAAGGCGGCGCTGCCGGTCGCCGAACGCCGCGGCGAGCCGGTCCTCCGCTACAGCGACGTCGCCGTGCTGGCGGCGATCGGCCGCGACGACCTGCTCGAGACCTCCCTGCGCCGGCTCTACCTGGAGCCGCTGGAGCGGGGACGGGAGGGCGGCAAGGTGGCGCGGGAAACCCTGCGCGCCTACTTCGATGCAGATCGCAACATCTCTTCGACGGCGGCGGCCCTGGGCGTCGATCGGCGCACCGTCCGCAATCGCATCGGCGCGATCGAGGAGCTCCTCGGCCGTCCCCTGCGCGGTTCGCTGGCCGACCTCGAGATCGCCCTGCGGCTCGACGAGTAGCAGCGCCCGCCGCTTCCTCCCGCCCTTCCCACATTGGCGCATCGGCGCCGCCCGAAGGCACGGATTGGGGAGGAAGCGGCACCCCCCGCCCGGCGAGGATCAGGGCATGAAGAAGAACCTGCTCCGAGCCACCCCGATCGCCCTCGCCCTGGCGCTGGCCCTCTCGACACAGCCACCCCCCAGCGCTGGAAAACGTCCGCATCGACATCGACAAGACGATCGCCGTCGACGCCGCCGGCCTGGCGATCTGCCGCAAGCCCCAGCTCGAGGCGAGCAGCTCGGCGAGCGCCCGCCGCGCCTGCGGCGAGGCGATCGTCGGTTCCGGCAAGGCCGAAGTCGAGGTCGCCTTCCCCGAACAGAAGCCGTTCCGCTCGACCGGTCCGCTGATCCTCTTCAACGGCGGCGTCAAGGGCGCCGTCACCACCCTCCTTCTCCACGCCTACGTCGACGTCCCGGCGCCGACCGCGATCGTCGTCAAGGCGACGATCGCGCGCATCCATAAGGGCCCGTACGGGCTGCGGATCCAGGCGCAGGTCCCGCGGATCGCCGGCGGCTCCGGCTCGGTCACCCACTTCGAGCTGAAGGTCGGCCGTCGCTACACCTACAAAGGCCGCAGGAAGAGCTTCGTCTCGGCCGGCTGCCCGACCGGCACCTGGCGGGTCAAAGGCCACGCTGAGTTCTCTGACGGCACCGAGCTCGGCCTCACCCACCTCTTCTCCTGCACCCCGCAGGGCTGAGCGGCACCCTCTCCTAGGAGTGCAACCGGTCGGCGAGCGTGGTCAGCTCGCCCACTTCCGTCCCCAGCGCGTCGGCCAGCCGCAGCAGGGTCGTGTAGCTGGGGTTGCGGACGCCGCGCTCGATGCCGCCGACCTGGGTGAGGTCGGTGCCGGCCGCCTCGGCCAGTTCCTCCTGGCTCATCTCGGCCTCCGTGCGCAGCTGGCGGATCGCGTCGCCGAGTGCAGCATGCGCGGGTGAGCGGGGTTTGCTGCGGCGCGGGGGCGGCATTCGCGCCCCGGAGCCTCTCTATTAATGAACCCGGTTGTTAGAGTATTTATGCCATAACATCCAGAGTGCCGGAAAGGGGCTGAACAGTCTGCCTCTCCGGCTCGCTATGGGGCCCTCTTCTTCAGAGCTGATCAGCGCTGTCGCGCATCCTCTGCGCCGGCGGATCCTCCATGCCTACCTCGACGGCGACCTCGAGTGCGCATCGGCGCGGGAGCTGGCGGTGGCACTCGACCAGCGAGTGGGGCAGGTCGCCTACCACCTGAAGACGCTGGCGAAGAGCAACGTCCTGCGGCCGGTCCAGCGCGGCGAGCGGGAGCAGGCGCAGGGGGACCACTGCTGCTGGACCCTCGACGTCGAGGCGACCTGGCTGCGCCTGGTGCTCGAAGTCTGGGTCGAGGCGGACCTGGCCGGCTGACTTAAGCCTTGACGAGGTGGAAGGGGGCGTGGAGGCGGGACCGCAGTTCCTCCACCGCCGCGCTCCTCTTCGCCCCGGGATCGGTGACGAAGAAGACCTCGGTCGCCGGGTACTCGCGCAGCTGGTCGGTGACCGTCTGCACCACGTCCTCGTCGCCGACCCGGGCGGTGGCGGCGACGCCGGCCTGGGCCAGCGAGGCGAGGCTGAGGACGAGGCTGCGCTGGGCGCGTTCGCGGCCGGGGCGGGTGTCGGAGGCCCAGCGGTCGAGAAAGCGGTTCCGGGTCGGGGCGAGGACCAGGACCTCGGGCTCCGGCTCGCCGGGGTCGCTCGGCTGCGAGGCGGCGGCGATGCGTTCGATCGCGGCCCCATCCTCGAGCGGCTGGTCGACGACGACCAGCAGGTGCTCGCGCAGGTCCGGCGCCGGCGCCGGGACGATTGGGCGCAGCGGCGGCTTGCGCACCGCCATCACGATGATCGCCGCCGCGGCGAGGGCGCCGACTGCCATCCCCAGGCCCGGGCCGCCGAGGTAGAAGCCGCCGACGATCGAGATCGCGATCCCCTTCACGATCAAGGGGAGCTTCCATGCCGCTATGCCCTGATCGCCCATGCTTCGAATTTAAAGGGTCGGCGGCGCTAGTCAATCCCCTTGGCGGGCGACGAGGTCGCGGAGGCTGCGGAAGTCCTCGGCGCAGGCGGGGCAGCCGTCGAGGTGGGCGTGCATCCCGGGCACCCGCTCGTCGGCCGGCTCGCCGGCGACGAGGAGCTCGACGTAGCGGTCGAGCTCCTCGAAGCACTGCTCGCAGGTCAGCTCGGGCGCGGCGGGGCCGAGGACCCGGCCGAGGATCCGGTCGCGCTTCATCGCTCCTCCTCTCCGCCGCCGAGCTCGAAGCCCCGGGCGGCAAGGGCCCGGCGCAGCTTGCGGCGGGCGTCGTGCAGGTTCTTGTAGAGGGCGCCGCGGGTGCTGCCGAGGCGCTCGGCGAGGACGTCGATCGGGACGTCGTTGAGGGCGACGGCGACCAGCACCTCGCGCTGGCGCGGCCCGAGGCTGCCCTCGATCTCCTCGCGCAGGGCGGCGAAGAGCTCCGCGTCCTCGGCTTGGCGGCCGGCACCCGCCCCGGCGTCGGCGAGCGTCCGCCAGGCCTCGTCCTCGAGCGGGACCTCGCGTCCCTGCCAGGCGCGGCGGCGCACCTTCACCGCCGCCTCCAGCAGGGCGAACTTGTAGGCCCAGGTGGTGAAGCGGCTTTCGCCGCGGAACTGGTCGAGCTTGCCGAGGACGGCGACGAGGGCGTCGTCGGCCGCCTGCTGGGCGAGGTCCTCGCCGTCGCCGCCGCGGAGGTGCCGCAGCTCGGCGCCGCGCCGGCCGATCTCGAACCGCGCCGCCTTCAGCAGCAGCGCGTGCAGCTCGGCGACCGCGGCATCGCCCTCCGGGCCGACCGCGCGCAGCCGCTCCACCCAGTCGCGGGCGGGGGAGTCGGCGGGCCTCTGCGTCGGCGTCGTCATCAGCGCGGTCGCCATGAATTGTTAGCGACCGCCGACCCCCGCTTCTTACGTCGTTTCCACCCTTTGCGCCCTCAGGGGGGCCAAAAGAGTGGAAACGACGCGGGTGGGAGGTAAGAACGGGCTGGCGGGCGACGCAGATGGGACACAACCCACGACGACCTAGGGAGGTCGCATGTCAACCACCGCAACCCTCGATCCCCGCGACGCGACGCTGGCGCCCAGCTTCGGCGAACGCCTCAAGGCCGACCCCGCCTTCCAGGCCTTCACGCTGCTGCGCATCGCCTTCACCGTCGCCCCGATCCTCTTCGGCCTCGACAAGTTCTTCAACGTGATGGTCGACTGGGAGCAGTACCTGGCGCCATGGATCAACGACATCGTCCCCGGCAGCGCCTCCACCGCGATGCACCTGGTCGGGGTGATCGAGATCGTCGCCGGAATCGTCGTCGCCCTGAAGCCGCGCTACGGCGCCTACCTCGTCGCCGCCTGGCTCGGCGGGATCATCGTCAACCTGCTCACCTACTCCGGCTACTACGACATCGCCCTGCGGGACTTCGGGCTGATGCTGGGGGCGCTGACCCTGGCGCGGCTGGCGAGCGTCTACGACCCGCCGGGAACCGAGGTCCGCTTCTAGGGCGAACTTAGACTGGGAGGGATGCCGCCGCTGCTCGAGCGCCTCGGGGTGGAGCTGCCCGTCGTCCAGGCAGGGATGGGCGGCGGGCTCAGCCGGCACGAGCTGGCGGCGGCGGTCTCCGAGGCCGGCGGCCTGGGGACGATCGCGGTCAGCGGGGCGGCGGCGATCCGCCGCGAGCTGGAGGTGGCGCGGGCGCTGACCGGGCGCCCGCTCGCCGTCAACCTGCTGCTGCCGTTCGCGCGCGGCGACTGGTTCGAGGCCGCCGCCGCGGCCGACGTCGTCGTCACCTTCTGGGGCAAGCCGCGACGCCGCACCGCCGGCGTCTGGTTGCACCAGGTCGGCTCGGTCGCCGAGGCACGCGAAGCGCAGGCCGCGGGTGCCGACGGCGTCATCGTCCAAGGCGTCGAGGCCGGCGGCCATGTGCGCGGGACGACCCCGGGGCGGGAGCTGCTCGAGCGCGTCCGCGCCACGCTGCCGCCCGGCTACCCGCTGCTGCTCGCCGGCGGCATCGCCGAACCCGCCGGCGTCCGCGCCGCCCTGGAGGCGGGAGCCACGGCCGCCGTCGCCGGTACCCGCTTCCTCCTCAGCGAGGAGAGCCGCGCCCACGCTCTATATAAGGAGCGCCTGCTGGCGGCGGACGAAACGCTCCTCACCGACCTCTTCGGCGCCGCCTGGCCCGCCCCGCACCGCGTCGTCCCAAACGCCGCGACGGCCCGCTGGCTTAGTCGGCGTTCGTCCTTTTCCCACGTATCTCGTGAAAAGGACGAACGCCGCGCGGTTTTGCGCGCTCCGTCCGCGAATCGCGCCCTCAACCGCTTGCTCGCCCCGGGGGCTCGCTATACGCCTTCGTCCCTGCAGCTGCGGATGATGCGGGGGCAGCGGCCGGGGAGTCGGCTGCTGACGCCGGCCGGGCCGACGGACGACGGGCCGGCGACGCTGGTCGACGCCGGGGCGCTCTACGCGGGCGAGACGGTGGCGCGGATCGACACGGTCCGTCCCGCCGGCGAGCTCGTCCGCGAGCTCGCGGGTTGAGCCTTGGTCCCGCCGCCTGGCGGGGGTTGATGTTCAAGCTCGCGAAATAGGGGTATTTCCAGGGCGGTTTGACCGGGACGGGGCGCAAGAGAGTTCGGTCGCTGGCACTTGGCCTCCTCGCCGCCGCGCTCCTCCTAACCTCCAGCGGCTGCGGCGACCTCAGCAACGACGAGCTCAACCGCGGCGTCGAATCGTTGAGCGCCCTCGCCGCGCAGGGTCAGCTCCTCGCCAACGGCGTCGCCCGCGATGCGACCAAATCGACCTACACGCGGGTGATGGCGCGGACGCTGGGCGGCGAGGCCGAGCACGAGGCCGAAAAGCTCGCCGACGCGACCGTCGAAGAACCGGAGGCCGCCGACCAGCGCCACGCCGCCGTCGCCGTCGCCGGTGAAATCTCCAGCCTGCTCTCCGAACTGCAGACCTTCCCCGGCGACGAGCGCCACGGCGAACTGGTCGAAAAGCACCTGAAGGAAGCGCAGGAAAAGGCCGACGCGATCGTCGCCCAGCTGAGCGGGGACGCGCCGTGAAGGCGATCCTCAAAATCGCCCTCGGGATCATCGCCGCGATCGGCGGCTTCCTCGACATCGGCGACCTCGTCTTCAACACCCAGGCCGGGGCGCTCTTCCGCTACGACCTGCTCTGGGCGGTGGTCCTGGGGACGATCGGGATCGCCGTCTACGCGGAGATGAGCGGCCGCGTCGCCGCGGTCAGCGGCCGCCCGGTCTTCGACGTGATCCGGATGCGGCTGGGCTTCGGCTTCGGCCTGCTCGCCCTGATCGCCAGCACCCTGGTCAACATGCTCACGGTCGCGGCCGAGCTGGGCGGGATCGCGATCGTCCTCGAACTCCTCTTCGACGCCCCGTACAACATGTTCGTCGTCACCGCCGCGATCGCCCTGGTCGTGATCGTCGCCCTGCTTCCGTTCGGCGGGCTCGAGCGCGTCTTCGGCTACGGCGGCCTGGTCCTGTTCGTCGTCGTGGCCACCGTCTTCCGCCAGAACCCCGACTGGGGGGAGGTCGCCCACGGCTTCGTCCCCTCGCTCAGCAGCTCGACGCTCTACCTCTACTTCGTCGTCGGCGTCTTCGCCGCGGCGCTGATGCCCTACGAGGTCCACTTCTATTCCTCCGGCGCGATCGAGGAGGGCTGGACCGAGAAGAACCTGAGAGAGAACCGGCTGAACGCGATCCTCGGCTACGGCATCGGCGGCGTCCTCTCGGTCGCCCTCGTGATCGTCTCCGGCTACCTCTTCCACCCGCTCGGGGTGGAACCGAGCGACCTCGGCACCGTCGCCCTGCCGATGCAGGGGGCCTTCGGCGAGACCGGCCTCCTGCTTGCCCTCGGCGGGATGTTCTTCTGCGTCGGCGGCGCCGCGATCGACTCCAGCTTCGCCGCCTCCTACAACCTCGCCCAGTTCCTCGGCTGGGAGTGGGGCCGCTACCAGGGACCGCGCAAAGCGCCGCGCTTCACCGCCTCCTGGCTCGTCTTCCTCCTACTTGGGATCGCGATCGCCGAGAGCGGTATCAACCCGGTCGAGATCACCGAGTACAGCGTCGTCTTCTCGGTCGTGGCGCTGCCGCTCACCTACCTGCCGGTGCTGCTGATCGCCGGCGACCGCTCCTTCATGTCCGAGCACGCCAACGGGCGCATCGCCGCCACCCTCGGCTGGCTCTACTTCGCCGTCATCATCGTCCTCTCGCTGGCGGCGATCCCGCTGCTGCTGGCGACCAACGGGGGCGGCGGGTGAGGAAGGAAGGCGAGATCTACGTCGTCCATCGCCTGCTCGACGAGCAGATCTGCGACTCCGAGGGTCGCCGGGTCGGCCGCGTCGACGACCTCGAGCTGCGCGGCAACCCGCCGCGGATCACGGCGCTGCTGGTCGGCGAGGGGCTCTACCCGCGGCGGCTGCCGGGCTGGCTGGCGCGGACGACGCGGCGGATCGTCGGCCCGGAGACCTGGGGGAGCAACGCGCTGCGGATCCCCTGGGAGGAGGTCGACGAGCTCTCCTCGACCGTGAAGCTCCGCAAGAAGGCCGAGGACCTCGGCCTCGGGATGGGCGACGACCCGCGCCGCTGGTTCGTCAGGAGGCTGCCGTGGAACTGAGGGACCCCTACGCGCTGAGCACGCTGATGGGCCGCAAGGTCGTCGACCAGTCCGGCCGCCGGCTCGGCCGCGTCTACGAGGCGAAGGCCCACTGGGAGCGGGACGGGACCGTTGTCCTCGACGAGCTGATCCTCGACCGCGGCGGCCTGCGTCGGCGCCTGCGCGGGCCGGGCGGACCGGAGGAGCAGGCGTTCCCGTGGGAGGCGGTGGTCGAGCTGACCGACGAGGTCATCGTGGTCCGGCGCTAGGGGCCGAAGCATCGCTCTTGCGAGAATGCCGAGCATGGCGGGGGGCCAGATCCTGCAGATCGCCGAGCGCGATCTCGGCGAAGAACGGTGCGAGCTGCAGCTCGAGGGGGAGCTCGACCTCTGGAGCGTCGAGCGCCTGCAGGCGGTGCTTCAGCGGGTGGCGCGCGACTACGCCGCGATCGCCGTCGGCCTGCAGAGCTGCGAGTTCGTCGACTCCACCGGCATCGCCCTCTTCCTCCAGGTCCGCCGCCAGCTCGAAGGCGAAGGCGGCCGCCTCGTCCTCTACGGCTGCTCCGACCAGGTCCTCCGCGTCTTCACCGTCGCCGGCCTGACCGAGGCCGGCATCGTCTTCGCCACCCGCGAGGAGGCGCTGGCCGAGCTGGCGGTGGTTGAATAGCCGACATGCGGTCGGCGCTTATTGCGGCATTGGCACTGGTATGCGTCGTCCTCATCGGCGCTCCCACTGCCCTGGGCGCGACGAGCTCAAAGTCGAAGCGCGGCTGCATCAAGCCCCGCGCAGTCGAGATCGGGCGTGAGCCTGCTCCGAACGGGCTGCGCTGGAAGGCGACTGCCTCCGTCAAGAACAACGGCAGCTGCGGGGACTGGCTTTTCGGAGTCGACTTCTATCTACCAGGGGTTATGAATTGGGGATCGGGAACTGGGATTCCGGCTCACGGTCATACGTCGTCAACCCAAGGAATCGAGGCGATGGACTTCCACGGCCCAGGGGAATCGGCTTTCAGTGGCTACGTAGGTTCGGAGGCGGCCACGATCCGGGCAAAGCTCGACGACGGGAGCGAGCTGGAAATCCCGGTGCGATATCCATCGAAGAAGTTGCGCCGGAACTTCGTTTGGATGCGAGGGTTCGGCTTTTTCGCCGTCTATTATTCACCGGGTACGGAAGTCGAATCTGCCTCTTCATACGACCGAGACGGCAAGTTCCTCCAGCGCATCGTCAACGAAGAAGGCTTCTTCTACTGAGCCAGATCCGAGGTGCGCAGCCAGGCGCACCAGAGGGCGAAGAGGAGGATCGCGACCAGGGCTCCGAGCCAGTGCAGGCCGACCAGGACCGCGAGGACGCTGGGCAGGCCGGCGAGGGCGGCGCCGATTAGGACCAGCCGCAGCGGCAGGCGCACGAACCGGGAGGTGATCGCGGCGCAGAGCATCCAGGAGGCGGGGCCGGCGATCCATCCCCAGTCCTCGAAGAAGCTGCGGGGAGGGCGGCGCCGAGCCGCGCCGGCCAGCAGCAGGACCGCGAGGAACTGGGTCGAGGCGGCGCGCCAGAAGGTGGGGAGGCTCATCCCCGCCGAGGCTATTCGACGACGATCTTGCCCTTCATGAAGGGGTGGATCTTGCAGTGGTAGACGAAGGTGCCGCGCTGCTCGAACTTGACCGTCTCCGACTCGCCGGGCTGGATCCGCTTGGTGTCGAAGACTCCCGCGTGGGTCGCGGTGTGGGCGGTGTTGGCGGTGTTGGTGAAGGTGACGCGGCCGCCGCGCTTGACCTTCGTCGTCGCGGGCTTGAAGGCGAAGTTGACGATCGAGACGCTCTTCGCCCCGCTCGCCGTGGCCGTCGCCTGCCCGGAGGCGTCGCTCTGGCGCACCGCGAGGGTGGCGAGCAGGGCCAGTCCGATCACCAGGGCAAGCGCCCCCCGTCTGTGTCGCTGCAGAGAAGTCGTCATGACCGGTTCTACGACTGTCACCCCGAAAGGGTTCACTGTCCCCGAAGGCGAGACATAATGCGCGGTACGGGCGGTTAGCTCAGTTGGGAGAGCACTTCCCTTACAAGGAAGGGGTCACTGGTTCGAGCCCAGTACCGCCCATGTGAACCGATCGACGCAGACCAAGACCTCGGTCATCGAGCGCCTCTTCGAGAGGATGCTGGCGGGCGAACCGGAGCGGGTGCTGGAGTTGCTGCACCCGCAGGTCGAATGGACGCCGACCGTCTGGAGCGGCGAAGCGATGTACCGCGGGCACGAAGGGGTCTACCTCTGGCTCTCCCAGTTCGGCGAGGGCCTCGAGCACCTCGACATCCGGGTCCTCAAAGCAGAGGAACGGGAGGACCGCGGCGCCGTCCTCGGCATGGTCTTCGACACCCGCGGCGAGCAGACATTCGCCGTCGAAGTCCCCTGGAGCTATGAGATGGAGGGGGAACTCCTCCGCCGCGGCCGCGCCCACGGCAGCTGGGAGGAAGCGCTGCAGGCGGCAGGACTCGCGTAGCCCGGCGAGGGCCGGGTCAACGAGCCCGCTGGGGGCAGATCATTCTTCGGCCGTATCCATTTTCCAGGCCCAGAGAAGCGGCCCGACCATGGCGATCAGGAAGCAGAGAACGGCCAAGCCCAGCGAGATCAGGTTCGTCGTAGCTTCGGCCGAGGAGGCCGCCTTGGCTTCGATCGCGGCCTTTTCGATCGCTTCGTTGCGCTTTTCCTCCGCTCCTTCGTAACTCGCGACCTGGGATTCGAACAACTTGACCGCCGCGGGGCTGAGGTCAGGGGCGATCTGACTCGGAATCGCTGGGGCGGTGGGACCTTCCGGCACTGAGGCCGGACGGTGGTTGGAGACGAAGGGGGCGGGAATGAAGGCGACGCCGAAGGCGAGGCAGAGGACTCCGGCCCTGATCGCCCAGCGCCGGTCCCGCACCGTGGCGTTCACCCACTTGATCAGGAACCCGGTCCGGTTCATCTGCTGCTCGGTCAGCGAGGCACCGCCCTCGAACATCTTCACCTTGCGGGGCGTCGTAATGAAGGCGAGGTAGGCAGCTGCGAGGGCGACGGCGAGGCCGAGGAAGAAGGCGGGAAAGGCCCCCCGCAAGGGCAGGGGGTGATCGGTCACCGAAAAGACAAGGGCGAGCAGGGCGCCGTAGAGGGTCGCGATCCACGCGGCTGCCGTCTGCAGGTATTTGGCGCTGTCGCGGGATCGTTCGACAGAGCCGGTGGCGACTTCCGTGATCTTTTCGTGGAAGAGCTTGGCCAGCGAGAACTCGGATTCCCAGCGCGATTTCTGCAGCTCGGTGGTGGCGGTCTCTTCAGCCGAGTCGAGCGAGTTCTCGTGTTCGAGCTGGATTTTCTCCTTTTCGCGCTCGAACGCCTTGATGTTCTCCGCGGCAGCTAACTTCTTTTCGAGCTCGACCTTCTCGCAGTCGTCGCAGCTGCCCTGGGTTTCGGTCGCCTCGTTCACGGCGCCTCTTCCTCGCTGGTCGGCGCAAAGGCCATGTCGGCGACGGGGAACACCTTTTCTTCGGTGTCCTTGAGCACCAAGGCGCCGTCGGTCGCCCGATGCAAGGGGTCGACGTCGTGGATCAAGGTGCCGTCGACCACCTTGAACTGACTGCTCTCGAAGAAGTCATTCTCGTAGGGGCAGAACTGCTTGCCTCGGGGCATGGATCCTCCTTGCTTGCCTCTAATAGCCTTAATCACATTCAGTGATCAAGCAAAGATGTTCGCTCGGAGAACCCCCAAATTGCGCTGCAAACATGAGGGTCCGGGATCACTTCACCGCCAGCACTGCCGCCACGATTAGCCCGATCACGGCGATGCCGATCCGCAGCGGGTCGGCGGGGATGCGGCGGGCGTAGTGGGCGCCGACGCGGCCGCCGACGAAGGAGGAGACCATGATCGTCACTGCGTAGCGCCATTCGACCGGGGCGAGGAAGGCGTAGGCGACGGCGGCGAGGAGGTTGGCGGAGCCGGCGAGGACGATCTTGATCGCGTTCAGGTGCTGGAGGGTGTCGGCGACGAAGAGGGCGAGGAGGGCGAAGATGAGGATGCTGACGGCGGAGCCGAAGTAGGCCCCGTAGGCGCCGCTGAAGAAGATCCCGGCGATGAGGTAGGGGGAGCGCTCGTTGCCGGCGTGCGAGAGCCGCGGGGTGAGGCGGGGCTGGAGGAGCAGCAGCAGGCAGGAGCCGGCGATCAGGGCCGGGACGATCGCCTCGAAGGCGGCTTCGGAGGTGAGCAGGAGGAGTGCGGTCCCCGCCGCGGCGCCGAGGAGCGTCGGCACCAGGAGGCGGGCGAGCCGCCGGCCCTGCTCGCGCAGCAGGTCGCTGTAGCCGAGAGCGCCGCCGACCGAAGCGGGGACGATGCCGACGGTGTTGGTGACGTTGGCCGCAAGCGGCGGCACGCCGAGCGCGACCTGGGTCGGGAAGGTGATCAGGGCGCCGCCGCCGGCGATGGAGTTGGCGAACCCCGCCGCGGCCCCGGCCGCCGCGACAGCGAGGAGCTCGAGCACCGCTGCAGTCTCGTCGAAAGGGCGCTCAGGCGGCGACGCGGGGGGTCGGGGTGCTCGCCGAAGCGGACGTAGTCCTGCCAGAGCGCCTCGCGCTCGCCTTCGCTCAGCGGCGCCGCCATCGCTTCGTACATCGCCCGCCCGGGGTCGGCGATCACCGCCAGAGTCCACAGCATCAGCTCCGGGTCGAAGGCGGAGTAGGCAGCACCGGCGGGATGGACGCCCGCCGCCTCGTCCAGCTCACCCTTGACCTGTTCGTGCAGCCGGTGCACCGCCGCCAGCGCCTTGTCGGCTTCGTCCCTGGTCCGGAGGAAGACCGTCTCCTGGATCTCAGGGTCGCTCACTGGTCGTCTGGCCAGCCAGCATAGCCCAGCGGGTGACAAATTGAGCAAACAGGACTCGGATGGCTAGCAGGGGGTTGGCTAGGAGCGCGGGTCGCGCGGCAGATCCCGGCTCATCGCCACCAGCGCCCCGCCCGAGCGCGGCGAGTCGACCAGGCCGCGCAACTCGTGCGCGGCGAAGATCTCGTCCAGCTCCTCGCGGGTCAGCGTCTCCCGCTCCAGCGCCAGCACCGCCAGGTGGTCGAGGGCCTCGAGGTTGGCGGAGAGCAGCGCGCGGGCCCGGCGGTAGGCCTCGCGGGCGAGCGTCACCGCCGCCTGGTCGACCTCGCGGCGAGTCTGGTCGGAGACCGCGTAGTCCCCGGTCGGCAGCGCGATCGGCGCCGGCCCGTCGTGGTCGAGCGCGACCCCCATCCCGAATTCGGAGACCATCTGCTTGCAGACGAGGTGGACCCGGTTGAGGTCGTCGGAGGCACCGGAGTAGGACTCGCCGAGGACGATCTCCTCGGCGGCGCGGCCGCCCAACAACGTCACCACCTCGTCGAGCAGTTCGTCGCGGGACTTCAGGTAGCTGTCCTCCTGCGGCGAGTGGCCGACGAAGCCGAGGGCCGGGCCGCGGGGGACGATGCTGAGGATCTCCGGCGGGTCGAGCCCGAGCAGCTTGCGGCAGAGCGCGTGGCCGGCCTCGTGATAGGCGACGATCCGCCGCTCCTTGGCGTTGAGACGGCGCGCCTGCTGGGAGCCGACGGCTTGGCGCAGGAGCGCCTCGTCGAGGTCTTCGCGGGTCATGTAGAAGCGGCCGGCGCGGCCGGCGATGATCGCCCCCTCGTTGAGCGCGTTGGCGAGCTGGGCGCCGGTCATCCCGGTCGTCTTGCGGGCGACGTCGCCGAGGTCGAGGTCGGGGGCGAGCGGCTTGTTGCGGGCGTGGCTGCGGAGGATCGACTCGCGGCCGGCGCGGTCGGGCGGGGCGACGAGGACGAGGCGGTCGAAGCGGCCCGGCCGCAGCAGCGCCCGGTCGAGCTTTTCGACGTAGTTGGAGGCGGCGATCACGATCACCATCCCCGGGTCCTTCTCGAAGCCGTCGAGCTCGACCAGCAGCTGGTTCAGCGCCTGCTCGCGCTCGCTGGTGCCGCCGTCGCCGCTGCCGCCGGAGCGGGAGCCGCCGATCGCGTCGAGCTCGTCGATGAAGATCACGGCGCGGCCCGACTTGCGGGCCTCCTTGAAGAGGCGGCGGATGCGGGCGGCGCCGCGGCCGACGAACATCTCGACGAAGCTGGAGCCGGAGGCGGCGAAGAAGTCGACCCCGGCCTGGGCGGCGACGGCGCGGGCGAGCATCGTCTTGCCGGTCCCGGGCGGGCCGTGGAGGAGGACGCCGCGCGGCGCCTGGGCGCCGAGGGCGGAGAAGCGATCGGGTTCGCGCAGCCAGGCGGCCACGTCCATCAGCTCCTCCTTGGCGGCGTCGACGCCCTGCACCTGCTCCCAGAGGACCGCCTCGGTGTGGGACGCCTTCACCGTCTCCGGCTTCGTCGTCCCCATCATCCCCCGCGCCATTTTCAGGAAGACGAAGCAGAGGATCGACATGAAGACGACCCCGAAGACGGGGTACCAGTTGAAAAAGAATTCCTGCACGTTTGCCGCCATCGACGCAGTGTGGAGACATAACCGCGATTCCCCCATCGCACATCCGTCCAAATGGGGGGAGAGAGCTAAAGGTCGTGCCTGGCTGGCGCTACCGCTCGACCTGGGAGCCGCCGACGATGGCGTCCTCGCCGGAGTCGCCGAAGAGGACCCAGGCCTTGTTGCCGCCGTCGTAGTCGGGGGCCCAGAGCTTCAGCGTCGCCGGGCGCCCCCAGACCGTCACCTGCTCCTCGCCGGTCGAGTCGAGGCCGCGCCAGATCCGCACGAAGGGGTTGTGCTCCTGCTCCTCGCCGACCGTGGTCGGCTCCTTGTGGCCGGGGTGGACGGCGGTGCTCGGCGGCAGCTCCAGCAGCCGCAGCACCGAGGCCTTGAGGTCGGCGAAGCCGCTGGCGCCGGGTGCCATCGTCCCGCCCACCGTTCCCTTGAAGAGGACGTCGGCGGTGAAGACATCGGTGGCGTTGACCAGGTAGGCGAGGTGCCCGGCCGCATGGCCGGGGGTGTAGAGGGCCTCGACCTGCAGGCCGCCGGCGTCGAGCTTCTCGCCGTCGCCGAGGACGACCTCGACGTCGGTGTCGAGCTCGGCTGCGCAGTCGGCGTGGGCGACCAAAGGCGGGTTGCCGAGCTGCGCCCGCGCCTCGGCGAGACCGGCGACGTGGTCGCCGTGCGGGTGGGTGACGAGGACGTGGGTGATCTCGATCCCGTCCCGCTCGGCCCGCTCCAGCAGCGGCGCCAGCTCGTCGTTGCCGTCGATGAGGACGCCGGCGCCGCGGTCGGGGTCGGCGACCAGGTAGGCGTTCGACAGCCACATCGGGTTCTCGGTCCTCTCGACGATCAATGCTCCTCCTCGTTCGCGGAAACGGCTACCGGAGAGGTTACGGCGCTGCCGTCGAGCAGGGTGCGGGCGACCAGCTCGGGGTCGTCCCAGGTGGGGGTGTGGCCGACGCCGGGGAGGACGAGGAAGCGGGCGCCAGCGGGGCGGCGGTGCGGCTTCGGTGGGCCGAGCAGGCGGTCCTTTTCGCACCAGGCGATCGTCACCGGCACGTCCTCGGGGTAGCCGGCCGGGTCGAAGACGTGGCTGCGCATCGCCCGGTTGGCGGCGTCGTAGCCCTCGCCGTCGAGCCAGCCGAGGGCGAGCGCTCGCGCCGCGTCGGGCGGGATCCGCTCCGGGTGGGCGGCGATCGACTGGAAGGCGGCGGTGCGGGTCTGCGGGAACTGGAGGGCGAGGCCGAGGAAGGGACGCGCCGCCTTCAGCCAAGGGGAGCCGCGCAGCAGCATCCGGGCCCCGCCGCCGGCCGGTTCGCCGAGCGGGCGTTGCCAGAGGCCGGCGGGGGAGAGGGTCGTGACCGAGGCCGCCCAGCCGTTGCGGCCCATCTCCAGCGCCACCCAGCCGCCGAGCGAGTTGCCGGCGACGTGCGGACGCTCGACCCCGTTGCGGGCGCACTCTTCATGGACGGCGCGGGCCAGGTTCGCCGCGGTCGGCTCTTCGCCCTCCGGCAGCGGCGGCGTCTGCCCGAACCCCGGCATGTCGATCGCGTGCGCCTCGCGCTCGCCCTCCAGCAGCGGGATCACCGGCTCCCAGATGCTGCGGGTGCCGCCGAGGCCGTGGATCAGCAGCAGGTCCCGGGTCACCGCGCTCCCGGCTTCGCGAAGAGCGCCTGCACGTCGCCGATCCGCCGCTCGCGGAAGCCCGCCTCCGAGGAGCTGAGGTAGAAGTCCCAGAGGCGGCGGAAGCGCTCGTCGTAGCCGCGGTCGCGCAGCCGCTCCCAGGCGGCGAAGAAGCGCTGGCGCCACTCGGCCAGGGTCGGCGGGTAATGGTGGGTGATGTCGTCGACCCAGACCTGCTTCATCGAGGTGACGCGCTCGAGGCAGCCGCTGATCAGCCCCTGCGAGGGCAGGCAGCCGCCGGGGAAGACGTGGGTGTTGGCGAAGCTCCGCGCCGCCTTTTCGAGCTCGTAGATGCGGTCGTCGATCGTGATTGCCTGCAGCAGCATCAGCCCGTCGTCGGTGAGCAGCTCGTCGCAGCGGCGGAAGTAGTCGTCGAAGTACTGCCAGCCGACCGCCTCGATCATCTCGACGCTGACGAGGCGGTCGAAGCGGCCCTCGAGATCGCGGTAGTCCTGCAGCAGCACCGTCACCTGGCCCTCGAGGCCGGCTTCGCGGACCCGGCGGCGCGCCAGCTCGTACTGCTCGCGGGAGATCGTCGTCGTGGTGACGCGGCAGCCGCTGCGGCGGGCGGCGTGGATCGCCATCCCGCCCCAGCCGGTGCCGATCTCCAGCAGGTGGTTCTCGGGGCCGAGTCGGAGGCGGTCGCAGATCCGGTCGAGCTTGGCCAGCTGGGCCTGCTCCAGCGTCGCCGCCGCGTCGGGAAAGTAGGCGCAGGAGTACATCATCCGCTCGTCGAGGAAGGACTCGAAGAGGTCGTTGCCGAGGTCGTAGTGGGCGGAGATGTTGCGGCGGGAGCCGGGGCGGGTGTTCTCGGGGACGAGGCGGCGGACCCGGTGCCAGAGCCCCCGCGGGCGGGCGATCGCGCCGCGCAGCCCGTCCATCTCGCGCAGCTCGCGGGCGGCGATCCGGACGAGGGAGACGAGGTCGTCGGTCTCCCAGAGGCCGGCGACGTAGCTCTCGCCGAGGCCGACGCTGCCGCGCAGCGGCCCGCGCCAGGCGGCCGGGTCGTTGACCTGGATCCTCGCGGTGAGTTCCGCCCCGGGCGGGCCGAAGCTGCGTTCGCGGGAGCCTTCGAGGACCTCGATCCGTCCCTGGCTGACGTGGCCGAGAACGGCGCCGACGCCGGCGCGGGCGAGCGCGTCCCTCACCGCGCCGCCTCCGGGTGCGGGTGGTAGCGGGCGCCCTTCAGCTTCAGCCGCAGCGCCTGCGCGTAGATCTTCGTCACCACCTGCAGCGACATCGCCGGGTAGCGGGCGAGCATCCGGTTGAGCGTGCCGCGGCTGAGCTCCCGCCGCCGCAGGTTCAGCGTCGCGTCGAAGGTCTTCCCAGAACCGCGAGACCGCAAAATTGGCTCTTGAGTGACCGTTTTTGCGGTCTCGCGGCGGCGTGGGCGCGACTCGATCTGGACGGCGATGCTCTCGCCGGGCTCGGAGGCGCGGAAGGAGTAGGTCTGGTCCATGCCCATCAGCGGGGAGACGTGGAAGGCCTTGTCGAGGTCGTCCGCGAGCACCGTACCCCGGCGCTCGCCGCGTGCCAAGACGTAGGGATGGCGCTCGCCCCAGGGGGTGTTCTCGACCTCGGCCACGATTGCGTCTACCCGCTCCCCGCCCTCGTCGAAGCAGTAGTAGAAGGAGACCGGGTTGAAGCTGTGGCCGAAGTAGCGCAGGCCGGTGAGGAGGCGGACGGGGCCCTCGGGGCGCTCGCCGGTTACCGCGGCGACGGTGTCGCGCGCGCACTCGTCCAGCGGCCTGGCCGGGTCGCCGAGGAAGTCGCCGCGGCGGAAGCGCGCCGGCGCGGCACGGCGGGCGGAGAAGAGCGGAAAGGGGTCGAGCACCTCCGGGAGCTCCCCGAGGTCCAGGTACATGAGGAAGAGCCGGTAGGTGAACTCGTGCTGGATGGGCTCGAACCGCCTATGCCGGACCGTCCCCTCATAAACAGCCGAGGCGCGTGGGCGGGACGAGGGGTGGGGGTCGGCGGGCAACAGCGGGGAGGGCCCGGCGACCCCCACCCCTCGTCCCTCGACCGCGGCCGTCACGCCGCCACCTCATCCGTCGTTTCCACCCTTTTGGCCCCTATAGGGGCCAAAAGGGTGGAAACGATGCGGGGGTTTGCGGCGAAAGAGTCACAGACCCGTAGCGCGCTGACGACGCCGTCCTCGTGGAAGCCCCAGCCCCAGTAGGCGCCGCAGTAGTGGGTGCGGCTGTCGTTGCCGGAGATCTCGGGGTGGCGGGACTGGGCGGCGACGCCCTCCTTGGTGTAGACGGGGTGGTCGTAGGAGATGCGGCGGATCACCTTCGCCGGGTCGATTTCGGCGCCGCGGTTGAGGGTGACGAAGTAGTGGCGCTTTGATCGCAGGCGCTGCAGGTTGTTCATCCAGTAGGTGACGGTGCTGCCGGCGGCCGGCTCGGTGGTGAGGTGGAAGTTCCAGCTCGACCAGGCGGCGCGGCGCCGCGGCATCAGCGAGGCGTCGGTGTGGAGGACGGCTTCGTTCCGCTGATACGGGATCGCGCCCAAGACCTTGCGCTCGGCCTCGCTCGGGTCGCCGAGCAGCGCCAGCGCCTGGTCGGAGTGGGTCGCGATCACGACCTGGTCGAACTCCTCGCTCTCGCAGCCGTCGGCCTCGATCCGCACCCGGTCCGCCAGGCGCTCGATCCGCCGCACCGGCGCCCGCAGCCGCACCCGGTCGCGCAAGGGCGCCGTGATCGCCTCGACGTAGCTGCGCGAGCCGCCGCTCACCGTCCGCCAGCGCGGCCGGTCCCGCAGGCTGTACATCCCATGGTTCTCGAAGAACTCGGCCATGAAGCTCGCCGGGAAGCTCCACATCTGCTCCGGGTCGGCGGACCAGACGGCGCTCGCCTGCGGCACGATCAGGCGCTCGACGAAGTGGCGGGAGAAGCCCTGCTGCTCGAGCCAGTGCCCGAGCGAGGGCGCGGTCCCGTTCATCCCGATCAGCGCCCGCGCCTCGCGGTTGAAGCGGCGCCAGTCGCGCAGCATCCCGAGGAAGCTGGGGCTGACGAGGTGCGCGGGGCGGGCGAAGAGGCCCCACGGGGTCCCGGAGTACTCGAAGCGGCCGCGGCCGTCGGCGACCGAGAAGCTCATGTGGGAGGGCTGGCTCGCCACCCCCAGCTCGGCCAGCAGCGCTTCGAAGTTGGGGTAGTTGCGGTCGTTGAAGACGATGAACCCGGTGTCGACCCAGTGGGTCCCGTCCTCGGCCTCGACCGGGACCGTGTTCGTGTGCCCGCCGATCCGCTCGCTCGCCTCGTAGACGACGATCTCGTGCTCGGGGTGCAGCCGGTGGGCGGCCACCAGACCCGAGATCCCGGTGCCGACGATCGCGATCTTCATCGTGCCTTTCTACGGAAAGGCATCTCGATCCGGATCAGCCGTAGGGGCGGTAGAGGATGCGGCCGCCGAGCAGCCCGGTAACGGTGGCGAAGCTGTAGCCGCGAGCCCGCAGGGTGTCGATGATCCGCGGCAGCGCCGCCAGAGTCTCGCCGCGGGGTCCGCCGCCGTCGTGCATGAGGACGATCGAGCCCGGCTGGGCGTGGCCGACGACGTTGGCGTAGATCGCCTCGGTCCCGGGGGTCGACCAATCCCGGGGGTCGACGTCCCAGGTGATCGTGCGCATCTGGAGTTCGCCGGCGGTGGCGACGACGCCGCTGTTGACGGCGCCGCCGGGCGGCCGGAAGAGGCAGGGCCGGAAGTGGGTGTAGGCGGCGATCCGGTGCGCGGCGCCGGCGATCTGCGCGTAGCCGGGGTATTCGACGTGGTCCATCGTGTGGTCGCCGAGCTCGCTCCCCTGGGCGAGGATCTGCCGCATGACGTCTTCCCGGCCCGGCATCACCTGGCCGACCTCGAAGAAGGTCCCGGGCACGTCCTTCTCGCGCAGCACCCGCAGGAAGTCGTCGGTGTAGTCGCTGGGGCCGTCGTCGAAGGTGAGGGCGACGACCTTGCGGTCGCGGGAGCCGTTGGTGACGAGCCCGGTGCTGCCGCCGGTGCAGCCGACGGCGCGGACGGGGCGGAGGCGGAAGCTGTTGGAGGGGCGGGCGGGATAGGCCGTGGCGCACTGGCGGCGCACCTCGCAGCCGTCGCTCCCCAGCACCTGCCATTGGTAGCGGCGGGGGGAGAGGCCGGCGGCTTCGGGCTGCAGCGCGACGACGAGCCTGTCCGCCTGCGGGCGCTTGACGGTGGCCGCGATCGATTCCTTCGTCAGCGGCTTTCCGTCGCCGTCGACGACCACCAGGCCGAGCCGTTGGTGCGCCTTGCGGCCGCCGAGGCAGAGCAAGCGCCCGCTCGACTGGCCAGGTTGAGCGACCCGCAGGCAGAGGTAGCGCGCCGACGCCCGCCGCACGTCGGGGTGCGCTTCCAGCTGCGCCAGCGCCACCGGCTTCGCCGTCCGCACGGTAAGGACGAGGTCCCGTCCCGCCTGAAAGAGCTCGGCGTGCTCGAGCCGTTGGCGGCGGGCTCCGGCGGCGCCGGGGAGCAGCAGCAGGGCGCCCACGACGAGGGCGGCAGCGCACAGGATCTTGCGGGAGGTGGCGATGGGCAAGCGCACCCATTTCATCACTACCGTGTTCGGTCAAGTTGTGATCCTCCTCCGGCAGAAGAAGCGCCTCCTCCTGACGCTGCTCCTGGTTCTCGCGACCCTCGTCGCGGCGGTCATGGCCGGCGGCGGCGCGATGGCCGACACCGGCGGCGCTGGCCAGGTCGAATCCGGTGGCAACGTCAGCAACAGCGCCTTCGACCGGCAGGGGATGTGGGTCTGGTACGTCTCCCGCTCCGAGGGCGGCAGCATTGGCGCGATCGTCGCCCGCGCCAAGGCCAACGACGTCGGCACCGTCTATATAAAGGCGGCCGACGGCGGCGGCAGCTGGAGCCAGTTCAGCAAGGGCCTGGTACAGGCGCTGCACCGCGGCGGGCTCAGCGTCTGCGCCTGGCAGTTCGTCTACGGCGACGCGCCGGTCGCCGAAGCGCGGGCTGCCGCCGCGGCCGTGGCCAAGGGGGCCGACTGCTTCGTGATCGACGCCGAGGGCGATTACGAGGGCAAGTACGCGGCCGCCGACCGCTACGTCCGCGCCCTCCGCGCCCGCATCGGCGCTGCCTTCCCGGTCGCCCTCGCCGGCTTCCCCTACGTCGACTACCACCCCTCGTTCCCCTACTCGGTCTTCTTCGGGCCGGGCGGCGCCACCTACAACCAGCCGCAGATGTACTGGAAGACGATCGGCACCTCGGTCCGCGCCGTCTACGAGCACACCTACCTCTACAACCGTGTCTAC
>Ga0207661_10000372_pt1 | contig 28801 bp, 21 predicted proteins | sample KBSC713LmetaG_FD_184337 | JGI IMG/M metagenome (GOLD analysis project Ga0207661, IMG submission 184337) | Corn rhizosphere microbial communities from Kellogg Biological Station, Michigan, USA - KBS C7.1-3L metaG (SPAdes) (version 2) | ecosystem: Host-associated > Plants > Roots > Rhizosphere ...
GCCGGCGTCTCCCTGACCGCGCAGCAGCCGCTCAACAACATCGTCCGCACGGCGCTGGAGGCGCTGGCGGCGGTGATGGGCGGGACCCAGTCGCTGCACACCAACTCCTTCGACGAGGCGCTGGCGCTGCCGACCACCGACGCGGTGCGGGTGGCGCTCCGCACCCAACAGATCATCGCCACCGAGACTGGCGTTCCGAACACGGCCGACCCGCTCGGCGGCTCCTGGTTCGTCGAGAAGCTGACCGACGAGATGGAGGAGGCCGCCTACGGCTACTTCGCGCGGATCGACGAACTGGGGGGGATGGTCGAGGCGATCCGCCGCAACTTCCCCCAGCGCGAGATCGCCGATGCCTCCTTCCGCTACCAGCAGGAGCTGAACGAACGGCGGCGGATCGTCGTCGGCGTCAACGACTTCGTCCAGGACGACGAAGAGCCGACGCCGATCCTGAAGATCGACCCGACGCTCGAAGGCAAGCAGCGCGACCGCCTCGCCGCGACCCGCGCCGCCCGCGACGGCGCCGCGGTCGAGGCCGCCCTCGCCGAGCTGAAGCGCGCCGCCGCCGGCGAGGGCAACCTGATGCCGCCGATCGTCGAGGCGGCCCGCACCCAGGCCACCGAGGGCGAGATGATCACGGCGATGCAGGAGGTCTTCGGGACCTACACCGAGTCACCCGTCTTCTAACTCCCATGCTGGATCGTTTCCACCTTTTGGGTCCCCATAGGGGCCAAAAGGGTGGAAACGACGGATACGAAAGGAACGAATGAGCGTCGAAACCGTCACCCCCGCCTACGAGATCTCCCAGGAGGCGCTCGACCTGCGCGACATGGTCCGCCGGCTCGCCCAGGAGAAGATCGCGCCACGGGCCGGCGATATCGACCGCAAAAGCGAATACCCGTGGGACCTGCGCGAGCTGCTCGCCTCTCACGACATCCTCGGGTTGCCCTTCGACGCCGAGTACGGCGGCACCGGGACCGGCACCCTGGTCCTGCAGATGGCGGTCGAGGAGATCGCCAAGGCGTGTGCCTCCTCGGCCCTGATGCTGATGGTCCAAGAGCTGGGGACCCTGCCGATCCAGCTCTTCGGCTCCGAGGAGCAGAAACAGCGCTGGCTGCCGAAGTGCGCCAGCGGCGAGTGGTCGCCGGCCTTCGCGCTGTCGGAGCCGGAGGCCGGCTCGGACCCGGCGGCGATGCGGACCAGCGCCGTCCGTGACGGCGACGATTGGGTGATCAACGGGCAGAAGGCCTGGATCTCCAATGCGACGATCGCCGACTTCTACGTCGTCTTCGCCACCACCGACCGCGAGAACCGCCGCACCAGCGCCTTCGTCGTCGAGAAAGACGCGCCCGGTTTCGACCCCGGCAAGCTCGAGCACAAGCTCGGGATCAAGGGCTCGCCGACCGGCTCGCCGACCTTCACCGACGTCCGCGTCCCGCAGGAGAACATGATCGGCGAGGAGGGCAAGGGGCTGGCGGTTGCGCTGGGCACGCTCGAGCGGACCCGGCTCGGCGCCGCCGCCCAGGCGGTCGGGATCGCCCAGGGCGCGACCGACTACGCCAACGGCTACGCCGCCGAGCGGATCGCCTTCGGCAAGCCGATCAACCAGCTGCAGGCGATCCAGTTCAAGCTCGCCGACATGGAGACCGGCACCGCCGCGGCCCGCGAGCTGCTCTACAAAGCCTGCTCGATGGCCGACCGGCCGCAGCGCCCGGCCGACCTCGGCAAGTGGACCTCGATGGCAAAGCTCTTCGCCTCCGACAACGCGATGAAGGTCACGGTCGAGGCGATTCAGGTCCTCGGCGGCTACGGCTATGTCAACGAGTACCCGGTCGAGCGGATGATGCGCGACGCCAAGATCACCCAGATCTACGAGGGCACGAACGAGATCCAGCGCGTGGTCATCGCCCGCTCGATGGCCTGAGGCCGTCTGTTTCTAAACGCGGTGGTTCCTTAACTGGCCAGTCGGCCAGTTCTAATCAGCCATTTTTGGCTTGGGCAAGCGAAAGTATGAGATTGGAACAGGTGTCCAATGCGACACGAAATCGCGATAAAGTTGCAGTTGGATCAAGGCGGGAAGGCTTTGGGAGAGATCTCGCAGGATCCGGGTAAACGATGTAGCTGGCCGACATTCCTTCTGGACCTCCAGACAGGAGCGAGTGACCATTTCCAAACTTCATCCGGCAGAGGTACGACCCCGTGTCCACGGGCGCTCGGTGCTGGTCGGGGGCGAGAAGTTTCACGTGCGTGGGGTCACCTACGGGACCTTCCGCGGTGAGGCCGGCTCCTCGTTTCCGACCCCGGAGCGGGTGCGGGAGGACTTCGCGGCGATGGCGGCGGCGGGGATCAACGCCGTCCGCACCTACGTGCCGCCGCCGGCCTGGCTGCTCGACATGGCCCTCGAGCACGGGATCCGGGTCATGGTCGGGTTCGCCTGGGAGCAGCACGTCGCCTTCCTCGACGACGAGGAGCGGGCGCGGCGGATAGAGCGCCGGCTCGCCGACGAGGTCCGGGCGCTGGAGCGGCATCCGGCGATCCTCTGCTACTCGGTCGGCAACGAGATCCCGGCGCCGATCGTGCGCTGGCACGGCAAGCAGGCGATCGAGGAGTTCCTCGAGCGCCTGCACTGGGTCACCAAGTGCGTCGACCCCGAGGGCCTCGTCACCTACGTCAACTTCCCCTCGACCGAGTACCTGGAGCTGCCGTTCCTCGACCTTGGCGCCTACAACGTCTTCCTCGAGGGCGAGCGGGACTTCGACGCCTACCTGGCGCGGCTGCAGAACCTCTCCGGCGACCGGCCGCTGCTGATCACCGAGCTCGGCCTCGACAGCCGCCGCAACGGGGCGGAGGAGCAGGCGCGGAGCCTCGAGTGGCAGATCCGCAGCGCCTTCGCCACCGGCGCCGCCGGCACCTTCGTCTTCGCCTGGACCGACGAGTGGCACCGCGGCGGCCACGAGGTCCTCGACTGGGACTTCGGCCTCGTCGACCGCGAGCGGCAGCCGAAGCCGGCGCTGGCCGCGGTCAACCGCGCCTACGCCGCCGTGCCCTTCTCCAACCGCGGCCCCTGGCCGGCGGTCTCGGTCGTCGTCTGCACCCACAAAGGCTCCGCCACGCTGGACGAGTGCCTGGCGCGGGCGGGTGAGCTGACCTACCCCGACTACGAGGTGATCGTCGTCAACGACGGCGGCGACGAGGCCTGCGCCGAGATCGCCCGCCGCCGCGGCGTCGAGCTGATCCAGACCGAGCACCGCGGTCTCGGGCACGCCCGTAACCGGGGGATCGAGGCGGCGCGGGGGGAGATCGTCGCCTTCCTCGACGACGACGCCTACCCCGACGCGGACTGGCTCCACTATGTCGCCGCCCTGCTGCGCGCCAACGGACACGCCGGGGTCGGCGGGCCCAACATCCCGCCCGAGGACGACGGCTTCGTCGCCGAATGCGTCGCCGCCGCCCCCGGCGGGCCGATCCACGTCCTCGTCTCCGACCGCGAGGCCGAGCACGTGCCCGGCTGCAACATGGCCTTCCGCAAGGACCTGCTGGAGGAGGTCGGCGGCTTCGACGAGCGCTTCCAGGTGGCCGGCGACGACGTCGACCTCTGCTGGCGGCTGCAGAAGGCGGGGCGGACGCTCGGGTTCAGCGCCGGGGCCGTGGTCATGCACCGCCGCCGTGACTCGATCCGCCGCTACCTGCGCCAGCAGTACGGCTACGGCAAGGCGGAGGCGCTGCTGGAGCGCAAGTGGCCGACCCACTACAACCGCGCCGGCGCCTCGCGCTGGTCGGGTCGGATCTACGAGGCGCCGACCGCGCAGGCGCCCCGGCGCTCGCTGGTCCGATACGGCACTTGGGGGACCGACCTCTTCCAGTCGGTCTACGACTCCCCGCGGGCGCTCTCGGGGATGTTGAAGGCGCCGGAGGGGTTGCTCCTGGTCGCGCTGCTGGGCGAGATCTCCGCCCTCGGCCTGCTCTGGTCGCCGCTGCTGGTCGCCGCGCCGGCCTTCCTCGCCGCCCTCGCCTGGATCCTCGCCGCCTCGATCGCCAGCGGCTGGCGAGCCCACCACCACGTTCCCGGCCGGCCCGCCGCCGAGACACTCAAGCGCCGCGCAATCACCTCGCTGCTCTTCTTCCTGCAGCCCTTCGCCCGCCTCGCCGGCCGCCTCCGCAACGGGCTCTCGCCCTGGCGCCGCCGCGCCCAGGCGAGCCCGACCCTGCCGCGCCCGCGCTCGGTCGAGGTCTGGAGCGAACAGTGGCGCGAGCCCCAGGCCTGGGTCGAGCAGCTGCAGGACAACCTCGCCGCCGCCGGCGGCTTTGTCCACAGCGGCGGCCCCTTCGACCGCTGGGACCTCGACCTCCGCGCCGGCGCCCTCGGCGGCGTCAGGATCCGCACCGCGGTCGAGGAGCACGGCGAGGGCAAACAGCTCCTCCGCGCCAGGGTCTGGCCCCGCACCACCGCCGCCGGCCGCCTCGTCGTCCTGATCCTGCTCCTGCTGGCATCGATCGCCCTCGAGCAGCACCGCCCCGAGATCGCGATCGCGATCGCGATCGGCGCCACCCTCCTGGTCACCTTCGGCGTCGAGGGGATGGCGACGGCGACGCGGCTGGCGGTGGTCGAGATCGAAGGGCTGGGGGAGGAGGCCGCGGCGCCGGAAGCGAGCGAGGTCGGCCCCGTGGTCGCCCGCTCGGAGTCCCGGATCGGTCTGGCGGCGATGGAGGAACGGCGATGAGCCCGAGCATGGGGCCAGTCCGCATGCGGAGCAAACGGAAGGCGAAAGAACCTTCCGAGGCCAAACGCAACGCCTGGGAGCTCTGGAAAGCGCTGCCGCGGATCAAGCCCTACCTCGCCCCCTACAAACGGACTTTGGTCTGGGTCGTCGTCCTCACCTTCCTCGCCGCGATGATGGGGCTCGCCGAGCCGTGGCCCCTGGCGGTGATCCTCAACAACGTCCTCCACGACAACAACCCGACCGGGTTCGTCGAGGCGGTCTACGGGCCGAACCCGACCATTTGGGTGGTCCTGGTCTCGATGCTGCTGCTTCGTTTCATGACCGTGGTGATCGGCAACGCCTTCACGGTCATGAACCATTATCTCGGCGCGAGGACCGAGCAGAACATGATTCTCGACCTCCGCAGCGACCTCTTCCGGCACGTCCAGCGGCTCTCGCTGACCTTCCACGATCACAAGCAGACCGGGGCGCTGATGAGTCAGATCAACCTCCAGGCTGCCGCGATCGGCAACATCGTCATGGTCATCCCGCCGATCATGGAGGCGACGGTCACTCTGGGCGGGATGCTGGTGATCGCTTCGCTGGTGGACTGGGAACTGGCGCTGCTGTCGCTGGTAGTCGTCCCCCTGCTCTACTGGTCCTTCGGCGTGTACGGGCGCCGGATCGTCCCCCGTATCCAGGAGGTTCAGCGACTCGAGTGGCGGTCGCTCTCGATCGTCCACGAGGCGATGGCGATGATGCGCGTGATCGTCTCCTTCGGCCGCGAGGACTACGAGCACCAGAGATTCCGCGAACAGGGTCAGACGGCGGTGGACGAACGAGTGAAGCTGACGGTCAGTCAGAGCCTCTACACCCTCGGCGTGCAGACTGCGACTGCGGCCGGCGCCTCCCTGGTGCTCGGCTTCGGCGCCTGGCACGTGATGCAGGGCAAGCTTTCCATCGGAGAGCTGATCGTGCTCCTCACCTACATCGTCTCCGTCTACCAGCCGCTGGAGCAGGTGAGCGGCACGATCGGAACCGTCCACGAGCAGCTGGTCCAGTTCAACGCCTCCCTCAAAATTCTCGACACCGAGCCGGAAGTGAAAGAGAAGCCCGATGCCGTCGACCTCGGGCGGGCGAGGGGTCGGGTCGCCGCCCAGGGCGTCAGCTTCACCTACCCGAGCCGCGAAGAAACGCTTGCCGACATCTCCTTTCGGGCCGAACCCGGCGAACGGGTGGCGATCGTCGGTCACACCGGGGCCGGCAAGAGCACCCTGATGAGCCTTCTGATCCGCTTCTACGATCCCAAAGCGGGCTCGATCTCGATCGACGGCGTCGACATCCGCGATCTCCAACTCGACTGCCTGCGTGCCCAGATCAGCGTCGTCCTTCAGGACCCACTGCTCTTCTCCGGCACGATCGCCGACAACATCCGCTACGGGAAACTCGACGCCACCGACGAGGAGATCCAGGCGGCGGCCCGGGCGGCCAACGCCCACGACTTCGTCAGCGCGCTGCCGAAGGGCTACGACACTGTGCTGGGGGAGCGGGGAGCTCAGATTTCCGGTGGCGAGCGCCAACGGATCTCGGTCGCTCGCGCCTTCCTCAAGGACGCGCCGATCCTGATCCTCGACGAGCCCACCTCCTCGATCGACTCGCGGACCGAGGGAGTGATCCTCGACGCGCTCGACGACCTGATGGACGGCCGGACCTCGTTCATGATCGCCCACCGGCTCTCCACGGTCAGGCACGCCGACCAGATCCTGGTGCTCGACAAAGGGCGGATCGTCGAGCGCGGGACCCACGAGCAGCTGGTTGCGCATGCCGGCGTCTACCACCAGCTGCACCTCGCCCAGACGAAGGAACGGAAACGGCGGGGCCGCAACGGGCAGGACCCACGGACGGCGGATGGCAATGGGAACGGGAACGGCAACGGGAACGGCCGACCCGCCCTCCCGATCAAGGAAACCGTCACCTGGCGGCAGGTCAAGCCGCGATGACCGGCTCGCGGCCCAAGGTCGTCCTCCTCGGGATGATGACCAAGATGCCGGTGGCGGGGGTGGTCTGGCAGAACCTGCACTACCTGCTCGGCTTCGAGCGGCTGGGATGCGAGGCCTACTACGTCGAGACGCATGCGCGGACGCCGTCGATGCTGATGACCGACGCCGAGGACGACAGCTCGGCGCTGGCGGCCGAGTTCATCGCCGCGATCATGCGCCGCTTCGGACTCGCCGACCGCTGGGCCTTTCGGGCGCTGCACGACGACGGCAGCTGCTTCGGGATGAGCGAGGGGCAGCTGGAACGGCTCTACGGCTCCGCCGACCTGCTGATCAACCTGCACGGAGGCACGCAGCCGCTGCCGGAGCTGACCGCGAGCGGCCGGCTCGTCTACCTGGAGACCGATCCGGTCCAGCTCCAGCTCGAGCTGCGCCACGGGGTCCAGGAGACGCTCGACTTCCTCGAGCCCCATTCGGCCTTCTTCACCTTCGCCGAGAACTGGGGCCAGGCCGACTGCGGGCTCCCAGTTCAGGACCGCTACCGGTTCGTCCCCACCCGCCAGCCGGTGGTGATGGACCTCTGGCCCGACCGCTCGGCGCAGCCGGCCGACCTCTTCACGACGATCGGCAACTGGCGCCAGGACTGGCGCGACGTCACCTTCGAGGGGGAGCGCTACACCTGGAGCAAGCACTACGAGTTCCTCAAGTACCTCGACCTGCCGCAGCGGACCGGAGCCGCCTTCGAGCTGGCGCTGAGCAGCTGCGAGGACTCCGAACGGCAGATGCTGCGCGAGCGCGGCTGGCGGGTCCGCGACGGGCTCGAGATCTCGCGCGGGATCGACCGCTACCGCGACTACGTCGGCGCCTCGCGCGGCGAGTTCACCGTCGCCAAGGACCAGAACGTGCGCCTGCGGACCGGCTGGTTCAGCGACCGCACCGCCACCTACCTCGCCTCCGGCCGGCCGGCGGTCACCCAGGACACCGGCTTCGGCGTCGCCCTGCCCACCGGCGAGGGCCTCTTTCCCTTTCACGATTTCGAGTCCGCCTCCGCGGCGGTGGAGGAGATCGACGGCGACTACGCCCGCCACGCCCGCGCCGCCCGCGAGCTGGCGCGCGAGCACTTCGGCCACGAGACGGTGCTGCGGCCGCTGCTCGAGCACGTCGGCATCTGCCCGGGAGCCAAGCGGCCGCGGCGGGCGCCGCAGGTCTTCCCGCCCGAGATGGTCCTCGAGCCGGTCTCGCGGCGACCGACGACGCTGCCGCGGGAGACGATCGAGATGGCAATGCGTCAGCCGGCCTCGCGCCACCCACAGGCGCCGCGGATGGGAACCGGCAGCGCCAGCATCGTCGTCGTCACCTACAACGGCCTTCCCTTCACGCGACTCTGCCTTGAGACGGTGCTCGCCCACGGCGGCGAGGTCGACTTCGAGCTGGTGGTCGTCGACAACGGCTCCGAGGACGGGACCCCCGAGTACCTGACCCGGCTCTCGCGCTCCGACGCCCGAGTCCGGGTCCTGCTCAACGGGCGCAACGCCGGCTTCGCGGTCGCCTGCAACCAGGGCCTCGGCCTCGCCGCCGGCGACCACCTCGTCCTCCTCAACAACGACACGATGGTGCCGCCGCGGTGGCTGGAGAAGCTGCTCGCCCACCTGCGCAACCCCGAGGTCGGCTTGGTCGGCCCGGTGACCAACCGGATCGGCAACGAGGCCGAGGTCGAGACCGATTACCGCACCTGGGGCGAGTACCTCGAGTTCGCCGCCCGGCGCGCGGAGAGGCACGGGGGCAACTGGCTGGAGCTGCGCTCGCCGGCGATGTTCTGCCTGGCGATGCGACGCCAGACCTACGTCCACCTCGGCGGCCTCGACGAGCGCTACGAGGTCGGGCTGCTGGAGGACGACGACTACGCCGATCGCGCCCGCGAGGCCGGCTACGAGCTGCGCTGCATCGAGGACCTCGTGGTCCACCACTTCGGCGAGGCATCCTTCGGCCGGCTCGTCTCCGACGGCGAGTACAGCCGCATCCTCCGCGCCAACCAGGAGCGCTACGCGGAGAAGTGGGGACGCGACTGGCAGCCCTACGGACGGCGGCCGAACCCGCGCTACGAGCGCGAGACCCAGCACCTGCGCGAAGCCGTCTGCTCGACCGTGCCCGAGGACGCGACGGTGCTGGTCGTCTCCCGCGGCGACGACTCGCTGCTGCAGCTCGACGGCCGGGTGGCCCAGCACTTCCCGCAATCCCAGGAAGGCGGCTGGGCGGGCCACCATCCCGCCGACAGCGAAGAGGCGATCGGCCACCTGGAGGCGCTGCGCGGCAGCGGCGCCCGTTATCTGGTGGTGCCGCCGACCTACCGCTGGTGGCTGAGCTACTACGAGGGACTGCGGGACCATCTCGACTCCCACTACCAATCGGTCCTCTCCGACGAGCGCTCCGGCGAGATCTACCTGCTCGAGGAGGCGGGACGGTGAGCCGCGCCTCCATCGTCATCCCGGTCCACGGCAACGCGGCGCTCACCCGTCGCTGTCTCGAGCTGGTGCTGGCCGATCTGCCGCCGGACTGCGAGGTCGTGGTCGTCGACGACGCCTCGACGGACGAGACGCCGGAGCTGCTGGCCTCGTTCGGCGAGCGGATCCGGGTCTTGAGGATGGAGGAGAACGTCGGCTTCGCCCGTGCCTGCAACGAGGGCGCGGAGGGGACCGGCGGCGAGCTGCTCGTCTTCCTCAACAACGACACCGAACCGCGGGCCGGCTGGCTCGAGGCGCTCCTGGCCTGCGCCGAGCGCGAGCCGGAGGCGGATGCGATCGGCGCCAAGCTCGTCTACCCGACCGGCACCGTCCAGCACGCCGGGGTCGTCTTCGGCCAGGACGGCTATCCCCACAACCTCTACGCGGGGCTGCCCGAGGAGCACCCAGCCGTCAACCGCTCGCGCCGGCTGCAGGCTGTCACCGCCGCCTGCATGCTCGTCCGCCGCCCGTCCTTCGAGCGGGCCGGCGGGTTCGACGAGGGATACGAGAACTCGCTCGAGGACGTCGACCTCTGCCTGCGGATCGGTGGCGAAGGCGGAGAGGTCCACTACTGCCACGAGGCCGTGGTCGTCCATCTGGAGTCGGTCTCGCGTGGCCGCCGGGACCGCTTCGAGCGCAGCGTCGACCTCTACAGGCGGCGCTGGCGCGAGCAGGTGCGGCGGGACGATCTTTCGATCTATGCCGAAGACGGCCTGATCGAGGTCGAGTACCCGGCGTCCTATCCGCTGCGCCTTTCGGTCTCGCCGCAGCTGGCGAGCGTCGACGACGCCCGCGAGGCGGAGGCGGAGGAGTTGCTCGAGTCCTACGCCCGCCGCACCTCCGACCTCCTCGCCGAGGTGATGCGCTTGACCGCGCTCGCTGGTGCGCCGCCCGAGTCGCGGGAGAGCCGCCCCGAGACGGGTCGCGATACCGACCATCGCGCTCTCCTCGCCGAAGCGAGCCGGCTCGAAGAGGAGGCTCGTGCCCTGCAGGAGCGCTTCGCGATCGCCGCCAACGACCAGCTCGGATACCGGCGCCTGGTCGAGCGGATCCGGGAGGCGGTCCTGGAGGAGGTGCCGGCCGGGTCCCGGGTGCTGGTGGTCAGCCGAGGCGATCGGGAGCTTGTCGACCTCGGCGAGCTCGACGCCGGCCACTTCCCGCAGGACCCGGAGGGCCGCTACCTCGGCCACCACCCGCGCGACAGCGACGACGCGATCGCCCAGCTCGAGGCTCTGCGGGAGGCTGGGGTCGAGTACCTGGTGCTGCCTGCGACCTCGTTCTGGTGGCTCGACCACTACGAGGGGCTGGCGGCCTGCCTGCGCGAGCGCTGCGAGGCGACCGAGCTCGACTTCTGCACGATCTACCGGTTGGCCCCACTGCGGGCGACGCTGGGAGAACGGGTCGGATGAGCGGCAACGGACGGCTCAGCCAGAGCGAGTACGCGGAGCTGGTCGCGCGCGTCCAGGCGAGCGTCGCCGAGCACGTTCCGCCGGGCTCCGCCGTGCTGGTCGTCAGCAAGGGCGACGCTTCCCTGGTCGAGCTGCCGGGGGTTACCGCCGCGCACTTCCCCCAGGACTCGAACGGCGGCTACGCCGGTCATCACCCCCATGACAGCGCCGCCGCCACCGCCCAGCTCGAGGAGCTGCGCCGTCGCGGCGCCGAATACCTGGTCCTTCCGGCCAGCTCGCGTTGGTGGCTCGAGTTCTACGGCGAGTTCGCCGCCCACCTCGCCAGCCACGGAGAGCTGGTCGCCGACCTGCCCGACTCCTGTCTGATCTACGGCCTCGGTCGCAGCGTCCAGCCGCAGGCCGGTGCGCCGCTCGCCGCGCGCCCGCGAGCCAACGTCGCGCAGATCAGGGACTACCTCGAGAACCTGGTCGCCGAGGAGGCGCGGCTGGTGGTGCTCGAGGCCGACGGCGGCATCGCCGAGGGACTGGCGCCGCTGCGCGCGATCGGGCTGCGCGTGGCGGACATCTCCGCCGGCGATCCGCTGCGGAGGCTGCGCGGATCCACCCGCAGCGGAGCCGAATACCTGGTGGTGCCCCGCGCCGCTGACGAGTGGCTGCAGGATCACGCCGAGGTTGCAGAAGTGATCGAGGAAGGCTGCCGGAAGATCGCGGACCAGCGTCACCTCTGCCGCGTCTACGAACTGACCGAGTTGGGAGAGGATTCATACATGGGAGAAGAGGCATGAGCGATTTGCGCGTCCTGTACGTGGCCCACAACCACCCGACGCTGCACCCGGGCGGGGCCGAGGCCTACTCGTTGGAGCTCTACGAAGCGATGCGGCAGCAGCCCGGGGTCGAACCGGTCCTGCTGGCGCGGATCGGCAGCAACGTGGCGCGCCGCCGCGTTGCCCATCCCGGTACGCCCTTCAGCTCCGTGAACGACGACCCCAACCAGTACTTCGTCTTCACCGAGACCGACCACTTCGACTTCTTCACCCTCACCTCGCGGGACAAGAGTCTCTACTCCCGGCACCTGACCGACTTCCTGCTCGCCCAACAGCCGGACGTCGTCCATCTCCAGCACACCCACTTCATCGGCGTCGACCTGTTGAGCCAGATCCGCCGCGTCCTCCCCGACGCCGCGATCGTCTACACGCTGCACGAGTTCCTCCCGATCTGCAACCACCACGGCCAGATGGTGCGGACCTTCGCCGACGAGCTCTGTCCGGAAGCCTCGCCCCGACGCTGCAACGAATGCTTCCCGGAGATCAGCCCGCAGTCGTTCTTCCTCCGCGAACGCTTCGTCAAGGGCCACTTCGCCAACGTCGACCGCTTCCTCGCCCCCAGCGCGCAGCTGATGGACAAGTACCTGCGCTGGGGAATCGGGGAGCAGCGGATCGAAGTCGAGGAGTACGGCCGGCTGATGCCCGACCGGCGCGCCGGCGACCCGGCGCAGGTGAAGTCGCCGACCAACATCGGCTTCTTCGGCCAGCTCAGCCACTTCAAGGGTGCCGAGGTGATGATGGAGGCGATGGCGATGGTCGACCCCGGCGTCGACGCCCACCTCTGGCTCAACGGCGCCAACCTCGAGCTGCAGACGCAGGAGTTCCAGGAGGAGTTCGCGCGCCTGCAGGAGGGGCTGCGCGGCCGCGTCACCTTCCGCGGCCCCTACGAACACTCGGAGCTGCCGAGGCTGATGGAAGACCTGCACTGGGCGCTGATCCCCTCGATCTGGTGGGAGAACTCGCCGCTGGTGATCCAGGAGGCCTTCTTCCACCGCCGGCCGATCATCTGCAGCGACATCGGCGGGATGGCCGAGAAAGTCCGCGACGGTATCGACGGGCTCCACTTCCGCGGCGGCGACCCGGTCAGCCTGGCACGGACGATCGAACGGGCGACCACCAACCCGCGGCTCTGGCGCTCGCTGCGCGAGGGGGTCCGGGATCCGTATCCGATGGACGCTCACGTGGCAAAGCTCTTGGGCCTGTACGAGGAGACGATCGAGCAGCGGAAGGGGGTGGCTGTAAGTGCCTGAGATGGTCAAAGCCAAGAAGGGGAACCCGAGGAGCTCGGGCCGAGCGGAAGAGCAGACGGCGCGCCTGTCTGCGGACGTCGAGCTGACCCTCGCCGCGGGTGAGGTCGAGCTGCGGGAGAGCAAGACCGCGGATGAACCGAACGGCAGCCTCAAGGCCCTGCTCCGCGACGAGCTGGCGGCACTCGACGCCGACCGGCGCAACAAGATCTCCGCCGGGCTGGCCGCCTCGCCCCTGGTCGCCGAGCATCCCTCGCTGCCGTTGAGCGGGTCGCTCTACGAGATCCGCGAGGTGCTGCGCGAGCGCCTCCCGGCCTGCGCGGTCGACGCCCGCCAGCCCGTCGGCCTCGCGGTCGAACAGATCCTCGCGATCGACGAGCGCTCGTTCTGGGTCAGCGGCTGGATGCACGACGAGGACGGCGAGGGCGCGGTCACCCTGGTCTCCCCCGAGGGCGCGCGGGTCGAAGTGACGAAAACCGCCTTCCGCTTCGAGCGCCCCGACGTCGTCCAGTTCTACGCCCCCCTGCGGGGCACGACAAGAAACCACGGATTCACCGCCTACTTCGAGCTGGCGGCGCCGAGCCTGCTGACCGACGGCTGGATCGCGGAGCTGCAGACCAGCGACGGGGTCGGGGTGGAGATCCGCTGTCCGGCGGTGGTCGTCGACCCGCTGGCAATCCGGGCGACGATCCTCGGCGAGCTCGGCAACCGGGGGCCGGTCGGAGGTGAGCTGGCCGCAGGGCACGGCCGCCACGCGCTCACCCGGCTGCAGGAGCGGATCGTTGCCGACTCGGAGATCGAGTCGGTAGACGTCTATGGGGAGCTGCCGGGCGGACCGGCGGTCTCGATCGTGATCCCGCTCTACAAGCGCCTCGACTTCATCGAGCACCAGTTCCTCCAGTTCTCCACCGATCCCGACTTCGCCGAGGTCGAGCTGGTCTTCGTCCTCGACTCGGTCGAGCAGAAGGACGAGCTGGCGGCGAAGGCGCGCGAGCTGTTCGCCCTCTATGGGCTCCCGTTCAAGGTCGTCAACCTCACCGCGGGTGCCGGCTTCGCCGGCGCCAACCGGCACGGCATCGAGTCCTCGAGCGCGCCGCAGCTGCTGCTGCTGAACAGCGACGTGATTCCCGACCGGCCCGGCTGGTTGACCGCGATGCGCGAGTTCTATGCGGAGCAGGAGGGGATCGGCGCGCTCGGGCCCAAGCTCCTCTACGAGGACGACTCGCTGCAGCACGCCGGCCTCTACTTCCACCGCGCCCCGGGTGCCGAGCTGTGGGAGAACGCCCACTTCTACAAGGGCCTGCACCGAGAGTTCTCGGCGGCGAACGTCGCCCGCCCGGTGCCCGCAGTCACCGCCGCCTGCATGCTGATCGACCGCGAGCGCTACGAGGAGGTCGGCGGTCTGCCGCTCCACTACGTCCAGGGCGACTACGAGGACTCCGAGCTCTGCCTACGCCTCTCCAAGGCGGGGTACGAGAACTGGTACCTGCCGCAGGTCGAGCTCTACCACCTCGAGGGTCAGTCCTACGTCCCCGACACCCGCCGCGTCCCCAGCGAGTACAACATGTGGCTCCACAGCGAGATCTGGGGCGACCGGATCGAGGAGTTGATGGCGGAGTTCGACCCAATCGGGAGCCAGGCCACCGGGTGAGGACGCCGTTCCCGGTAGCAGCGTCGATCGCGCAGCGTCCCGGTTACGGGGGGCATGCCTGCGCATTTCTGCAGATCGCCTGGGGCTTGCGCGGGCTTGGGTACGAGCCGCTGTTCCTCGATCGGCTCGACGCCGGGATGGCGGTTGACGGAGACGGTGAGCACTCCCCGCAGGCTCATGACGCGGCTGTGCGGTGGTTCTGCGACGTGATGGCTGCTGCCGGCCTGGCCGACTCCTACTGCCTGCTCTTGGATGAGGGCGAGACCGTAGGGCGAACCCGCTCTGAGGCGAAGGCGGCGATCGCGGCTGCGCCAGCTCTGATCGATGTCATGGGCTTCTTGGAGGACGAGGAGCTGCTCGCAGCCGCGAGCCTGCGCGTCTTCCTCGATGTCGATCCAGGCTTTCCTCAGATCTGGAACGAGCTCGGCCTGGCAGACGTGTTCGCCGGTTACGACCGTTTCGTCACGGTCGGCGGCAACGTCGGCTTCGATGACTGTCTCGTGCCCTCCTGCGGACGCGATTGGGTGAAGATCAAGCCCCCCGTCGATCTCGATCGCTGGCCGGTGGCGGCCAGCCCGGAAGAGACCGCCTTCCGGACTGTGGGCAGCTGGCGCGGGCCCTTCGGGCCAGTGGAGTTCGATGGCCGGGTGCTGGGCCTGCGCGTGCATGAGTTCAGGCGTTTCTTCGATTTGCCGGAGCGGGTCCCGGCCCGATTCGAAGTCGCGCTTGACCTTGATCCGGCCGACGCCGCCGACCGGGAGCGGCTGGAGCAGAATGACTGGCGCCTCCTGGATCCGGCGAGCGCTGCTCCGACTCTCGACGGCTACAAGCAGTTCATCCAAGCCTCCTCGGCCGAGATCGGGATCGCTAAGAGCATCTACGTCCAAACCAAGGGCGGCTGGTTCAGCGATAGAAGCGCCTGCTTTCTCGCCAGCGGCAAGCCCGTGCTCGCTCAGGACACCGGCTTCAGCCGCGACCTGCCGGTAGGGGAGGGGCTGGTTGCGTTCAACTCGCTGGACGAGGCCGTCGCCGGCGCTCGCGAGATCCTCGGAGACCAGCGGCGCCACTCCCGAGCGGCGCGCGAGATAGCGGAAGAACACTTCGAGTCAAGGAGGGTGATCGGTGGGCTCCTCGAAGCCATCGGCGCCGCCTGAGGAGAAGGGTCATCGCCGTCTCAACTGGGGCTGCGGCGACCACGTCGCACCGGGGTGGATCAACACCGACATCAAGGAGGCCGACGGTGTCGATCTCGTCGCTGACATTCGCGATGGGTTGCCGATCGCCTCGGGCGCGCTCGATTACGCCGTGAGCATTCATGCCCTGCCGGAGCTGCCCCTGTCCGAGCAGGTTCCCGCGCTGGGCGAGCTCCTGCGGGTGCTGCGCCCAGGCGGCGTCCTGCGGCTCGGTCTTCCCGATCTCGGAAAGGGGATCGATGCCTACCTCCGAGGAGATCACGGCTACTTCAAGGTGGAGGAGGACGCTGCAAGTACTCCGGGTGGCCGCTTCGTCACCCACATGCTCTGGTACGGGTACTCCCGCACTCTCTTCACCTCCGACTTCGTTGAAGAGCTGCTGGCGAAAGCCGGTTTCACCGAGGTTCACGAACGTCCTTACAAGACGACTGGAAGTCCCTTTCCCGAAATAACCATGCTTGACAATCGCGAGGAGGAGAGCTTTTTCATGGAGGCAAGCCGCCCGCTGGCGTCCGACGCCGACGAGGACACTTACAATGCCCGCATGCCGCAGCCGTCGGGGGTGAAAGTCCTTGAGGTCACCCACTCGACCCCGAATGACCTGCTCCGTGGCCACTTCCGCGTTCAGGATTCCGACCAGGGGCTGAAGCTCATGGGGTGGGCCCTCGGTAAAGAAGAGGCCGTCTCCCAAGTGGAGATCGTCGCGGGCGGCGTCACGGTGGCGAGGGCTCCCGTTGCCGTCGAGCGCCCGGACATCGGAGAGAAATTCCCCGACGTCCCGGAGGCGAAGACGGCAGGTTTCCAGCTCGTAATCGCCCCTACCGGGCGGGGCGAGAGTCGGCTCCAGATCGAAGCCGCTCTCGCGAGCGGCAAGCGCGCTCCCCTTGGCTCCATACACGTCGTCACCAGCCGACCGCGGCGGAGAGGTCTCTTCGGCCGGGGTAGATGAGCGGTTCTGGGCAGCCGCGCGCAGCGGTCGTCATCCCTTGCTTCAACCAGGCGCATTACCTCGGGGAGGCAATCGAGAGCGCCTTGTCGCAGACGCTGCCGCCGTCGGAGGTAGTGGTGATCGACGACGGGTCCGAAGACAACTCTTATGAAGTGGCCGGGCGCTACGACGAGGTGCAGCGGACCCGCCAGCAGAACAGTGGAGTCGCAGCGGCGCGAAACGTCGGATGGAAGCGGACGAGCGCTGAGTACCTGGTCTTCCTGGACGCCGACGACCGACTGGTCCCGGAGGCGCTGGAGTTGGGGATCGAAGCGCTCCAACGCCGACCCCAGGTGGCGTTCGTGGCCGGCTTCTCGAGAGACATCGGTGGCGATGGTCATGCGAAGGGCGGATCGCGTCAGCCGCTCGTCAGCCAGGACCACTACCTGCGCCTGCTCGAAGACTGCTTCATCTGGTCGGGATCGTCGATCGTCTACCGGCGCTCCGCGCTGGAGGCCGTCGGCGGTTTCGACGAGAGCCTGGATGCCGCCGACGATTACGAGCTCTACATGCGACTTGCGCGGCGGTTCCCGGTGTTCTGCCACGGAGGGGTGGTGACCGATTACCGACGGCATGGCACCAACACCACTCGCGACGCCGCGATAGTCCTCACCTCCCAGTTGGAAGTCCAGAGTCGCCAGAGGCGCGAGGTGCGTGACCGGCTGGAGCGCGAGGCGCTGCGGCGCGGCATCGGCAAGACGCGCCGCGAGCACGGCCGAGCCCTCGCCGAGCAGATCGGCGAAGACTGGCGCCACCGTCGGCGTCGCCGAGCCATGCAAGGAGTGCGAACGCTTTTCAGGCGCGACCCGCGAGGTCTGGCACGGCTGGTGAGCGCCGTATGAGCGACCGGAATCCCCTGGTCAGCGTCGTCCTGCGCACCTACGGCCACGCGCCGTTCGTCGCCCAAGCGATCGAGAGCGTGCTGATCCAGCGGACCGGGTTCCCCTTCGAGCTGGTGATCGGGGAGGACTGCTCGACCGACGGCACGCGGGAGATCGTCGAAGCGTATGGCCGGGCATATCCGGAGATCGTCAAGCCGGTGCTGCCGGAGCGAAACGTCGGCCACGGCGAGATGCTGCGGCAGGCGCTGGCGGCGACGCGGGGGGAGCTGATCGCCTACCTCGACGGCGACGACTACTGGAGCTCGACCGCGAAGCTGGCACGGCAGGTGGAGTTCATGCGGGCGAACCCGGATTGTCACGACTGCTTCCACGACGTCAGCCTCGTCTACGACGTGGCCGGGATGCCCTCGGGGACGATCTCGCCGCGGCTAGCGGAGGAGCATTTCGGGATCGAGCAGATCGTCATGGAGTGCTTCGTCCCGGCGCCGGCGATGATGTTTCGCCGCAGCGTCTTCGAGGAGCTCGAGCCGGCGGCCTTCGATTCGGCCTGGCTCGACTGGATCATCCACGTCCAAGCGGCGACCCACGGTCCGATCGGCTACCTGCCCGAGGTGATGGCCTGTTACCGCGTCCACCGCGGCGGCATGTTCTCCGCCCTCGACCGCGTCAGCCAGCTCGAGGAGGACGCCTACTTCTACGCCAGGCTCCTGCCTCAGCTTCCCGACCAGCGCGACCTGATCGAGCGTTGTCTAGCCCACCGCAAGGTGCAGCTGGCGATCGAGCGCCTCGCTGTTCCCTTCGACGCCTGCGTGGTGCTGGCCGACCCCCGCCGCGAGTTCAGGCCCTACTTCAACGGCAGGCACGCGCGGGCGCTGCCACGGCGCGAGGGGCGCGAGGTGACCGAGCTGCAGGCTATTCGCGAAGCGGCGGCGAAGCTGCCTCCGGCGGTCGAGGACTACGGGACCGGGGTCGCGCCGCCCGAAGGCGGAAGCGGCGCCTGCCTCCTCGCCATTCCCGGACCCGCCGTCGAGTGGCTCGAGCGACACCCTGACCTGATCGAGTATCTGGGAAAGAACGGGCAGGTCGTCTGGGATGACGACTGGGTCACTGTCCATCAGCTCGAGCCGCTCGCGAGTGACGGTGACGGCCAGCGGGAACGGGTTTCGAGGCGCGTCCAGGTGAGGTCGCTGTGCGGTACCGCCGAATTGCCAGCTGCCTTCTTCGAGGCCCCTTCCGGCGGGGCGCTGGTCTCCGCCCACGCGGTGATGATCACCGGCTGGCTCGTCGGGCCGGGGGGAAGGGCGGCGGCGGTCGAGTTCGAGCATGGGGGAGAGCTGATGTGGCGGGTGCCGGTGACGCGGGTGCGGCCCGACGTCGCCAAGCTCTTCCCCGACGCACGGGCGGAGACTCCCGGCTTTCAGACCACCCTCAACGTCTGTGACCTGCTCCCGGGGGACGAGGTCCAGGTGGTCGGCGTCTTCGCCGACGGCAGCCGCGTCCCGATCGGCGAGCTTCGCTTCGAGGCGCCTGGGGAAGCTTCCGGGGCAGAGGGATGAGCAGGAGCCCGAGGGCGAGCATCTTCGTCCTCACCCACGACCACGTCGAGTGGATCGGGCAGGCGCTGGACAGCGCCTTGGCGCAGGAGGCGCCGTTCGAGTACGAGCTGCTGGTCGCCGACGACTTCTCCACCGACGGCACCCGCGAGCGCGTGCTCGAATACGCCGAGCGCTATCCGGAGCGGATCCGGACCTTCCTCCCGGAGGCCAACCTCGGAGTTGCCGGGATCTGGTTGCAGGCGGCGCGCCAGTGCCGCGGCGAGTACGTGGCGATCCTCGAGGGCGACGACTACTGGACCTCGACCGACAAGCTCGCCCGGCAGGTCGAGCTGCTCGACCGGAATCCGGCCTGGAGCACCTGCTTCCACCGTGCCACGCTCTTCTTCGACGACGGCAGCCGCCCCTCGCGCCCGGCGACCCCGGCGTTCGCCAAGGACGTCTTCGACCTCGACGACATCCTCCGCAGCTGCTTCATTCCTTTCCTCACCGTCGTCTTCCGTCGCGACGTGCTGGCGGGTGTGCCCGAGTGGCTGTTCGAGTACCGCTGGTTCGACTGGCTCTTCCATATCTGGTGCGCGCGGCGGGGCGCGATCGGATTCTTCGGGGAGGACATGGCCGCCTACCGCGTCCACGGCGCCGGCAACTGGTCGGCGCGGAGCCGGCTCGACCAGCTGGAGGAAGACCTGCGCGTCTACGAGCGGCTGGCCGCCGAGCTGCCCGACCGCCGCGGGCTGATCGAGCGCTGCGCCGAGAATCGCCGCTGCCAGCTCGCGGTCGAGCGGGCAGGGGTGGCGCCAACGACGCCCGTACTGTTGGTCGAGCCCGATGGGGATCTGGAGCAGACGACCGAGCCCTACTTCAACGGGCGGCCGACGGTCTCGGTCCCAATTACCGGTTCAGGTCCGATAGGCGACATCGTGGATCTTCCTGTGACGGGATCGGGAGAGGGGGATCTTCACTACCCGGTGCCCGGCGTCCAGCTCCGGCCGGCCCAGCCTGGCTCCTGTGCGGTGGTGGTGCCTGGGTCGGTCGATCTCGGCGAGTCGCCCTCGATTGCCTCCCTCCTTGCGGGCAAGGATCCCTTCTGGAGCGACGAGTGGTGCCGGATCTGGGAACTAGAGGTAGATTCCCCCGCCTCGGAGCGGCAAGAGAAAGCGGCGGGAGAGATGGGCGCGCTGGTTGAAATCGGGGAGGTGTCGCTGGTCGAGCCCCGGCCAAGCGAGTTGGCCGGTTGCTTCCTCGACGAACCGCGCTCCGGTGCCGTCCTCGACGCCAAGGCCGTCGACATGATCGGCTGGGCGATCGGGGCCGAGCGCGAGGCGGTCGCGATCGAGTTCTCCTACGAGGGCCGGCCCTTCTGGCGCGCCAGCCTGCGGGCCGAACGCCCTGATCTTGCCGAGGCCTTTCCCGACCGCCGGGAGGCGGCGCGGGCGGGCTTTCGGACCACGCTCAACCTGCTGGGAACCTCGGCCGAGTTCGAGGTCGAGGTGGCCGCGGTTCTGAAGGGCCAGCGCCGCGTCCCCTTCGGGACGATCCGCGGCCGCCACAAGTGGCGTCGCGACCGCTCCCCGGCCTTCGCAGAGCTGGTCTCGGTCGTGATCCCCTGTTACCGGCAGGCCCAGTTCCTGGGCGAGGCGATCGAGAGCGTCCTCGCCCAGACCTACCCGCACCTCGAGGTCGTCGTCGTCGACGACGGCTCGACCGACAATGTCGGCGCGATCGCCTCGCGCTACCCCGGCGTACGCTGCGTCCGCGAACCGAACTCGGGTGCGGCTGCAGCGCGCAACGCCGGCATCCGCAACAGCAACGGCGACTTCCTGATCTTTCTCGACGCCGACGACCGTCTTCTGCCGCAAGCTGTGCAGGCGGGAGTGCGGGTGCTGGAGGAACGGCCGGAGTGTGCGGCGGCGATCGGCACCTACCGGCGCACGACCTTCGACAACCGGCCTCTCCAGACCCACGAGCAGCCGCCCGTGAACCAACGTCAGTACGAGCAGATGATGGAAGACAACTGGGCCGGGTTCCCGGCGCGGGCGATCTACCGGCGCTCTCTGTTCGAGCACGTGCACGGATTCGACACCGAGATCGACGGAACCGCGGACTTCGAGCTCAACCTCGCCGTCGCCCGCGAGTTCCCGATTGCAAGTCACGAGACGATGGTCGCCGAGCACCGCGAACACGCCAGCAACATGAGCGACGATGCGGCGAAGATGTTGAGCGAGACTTTGGTGGCGATGCGCCGGCAGCGCCCCCATGTCAAGCGCGATCGCGAGCGCAAGCGCGCGTATCGCCAGGGGATCCGGAACTGGAAGCGCTACTGGGGCGACCTGCTGGCGACGCAGGTGCGGGCGGCGATCCGCGAGCGTCGCTTCGGTGAGGCCCTGCGCTGCACGGCGAAGCTGGCCCGCTACCGGCCGGGGGCGCTGCCGCAGCTGTTCGGCCGCGACCGCACGGCAGCGGCTTGAGCTGAACGTGCCCGTCGCGATCGTCGCCGGGGCACTAGCCAACAAGCCCGGCAGCGGCGGCGAGGCCTGGGTGCGGCTCTCCTGGGCGCTGGGGCTGCGGCGGCTGGGGTGGGAGGTTCACCTGGTCGAGCGGCTCGAGGTGCCGGACTCCGGCGCGCAGCGCTACTTCGAAGATGTCGTCGGCGCCTTCGGCCTGTCTGGATCGGCGTCGCTACTCGACGGGCGCGGAGAGGCCCTGTCCGGCCGCAACGAAAGCGAGCTGACCGAGGTCGCCGCGTCCGCGGTCGTGCTCTTCGACATCAGCGGCCACCTCGGCCCGGGGACGCTCCGCTCGGCGGTGCGGCGCTCCGTCTACGTCGACCTCGATCCCGGCTTCACTCAGGGCTGGCACGCCGACCCGGGCGTCGATTTCACGGTCGCCGGCTACGACCGCTACCTCACGGTTGGTCAGAACATCGGCCGACCGGGCTGCCCGGTCCCGACCGGCGGGATCGAGTGGGTGCCGACCCTGCCGCCGGTCCTGCTCGACGAGTGGCCAGCGGCGCCCGCCGCGACGGGGCCGCTCCGCTTCACCACCGTCGCCACCTGGCGCAGTCCCTACGGTGCTCTGGTGATCGGCGGTCGCGAAACGAGTCTCAAGCACCACCAGTTCCGTCGCTTCGCCGCGCTGCCCGAACGGGTCGAGGGGGTCGAGCTGGAGCTGGCGCTCGAGATTTATCCCGGCGACGCCGCCGATCTCGAGCTGCTGCGCGGCCACGGCTGGACGGTCGTCGATCCCCGTGAGGTGGCCGCCACGCCGGCGGCCTTCCGTGACTACGTCGGCCGCTCCGCCGCCGAGTTCTCGGTCGCCCAGGGGGTCTATGTCGAAGCCGCGACCGGCTGGTTCAGCGACCGTACCGCCGCCTACCTCGCCAGCGGCCGCCCCGCCATCGTGCAGGACACCGGTTTGCAAAGCCGCCCCGCGGTCGTGGCCTTCGGCGATCTCGACGCGGCGGTCGCCGGCATCGAGGCGGTACGGGACGCCTACGAGGAGCACGCGACAGCTGCCCGTGCCTTCGCCGAGGAGCACCTCGGCTCGGATCGCGTACTGGGACGACTCTTGGAAAAGATCGGGGTGGAGGGCTGAGTGGGTCGGGTCCGCGCGATCGTCGTTTTCCTGCTCGCCGTCTCACTGGCGCCGATCTGCTTCTTCTCCTCGGGCAGGGCAGCGGGCGGCGGCGGCTCGGGGCCGAAACTGAGGATCGTCGGTACCCCGCGCATGGTCTTCGACTGGAGCCGGACCGCCTGCTCGGAAGCGGAGGAGCCGGATCTGCCGGCGAGGGCGGTGCGTAGCGCCGACGGACAGGTGCACCTCTATCTCTCGCACTACGAGAGCTACCGGATGTCCGGGCCGGGACTGAACCGCCTGCACCCGGTCTGCCGGCCGATCATGACTTCACCCCAGGATCCGAACCCGAGTCATTTCCGCGACCGCCGCTGGATCGCCTCGCCGTTCACCTTCGACGGTCGGCACGTCTGGGCCCTGGTCCATCACGAGTACCAGGGAAGCCGTCACCCCGGCCGCTGTCCAGAGAAGGCCTACTACCCCTGCTGGTACAACGCGATCACGCTCGCCCGCTCCTCCGACGGCGGTCGCACCTTTCGGCAAGCGCGATCCCCGCGGGACCTCGTGGCTGCCTCGGCGCATCGTTACCGCCATGGGATCGGACCGGTGGGGGTATTCGCCCCCAGCAATCTGGTTCGGCGCGGCCAGTACCTCTACGCCTTGGTGCGCGTGAGGGAACCAGGTCAAGCGTCGGGCGACTGCCTGATCCGCACCGACGAAATCCCCGCTGCCGGCTCTTGGCGGGCCTGGGACGGCAAGGCATTCGCCGTCGCCCTTCGCGACCCTTACCGGCGCCGTTCGGCGCCTCGGCTCCGGTGCCAGAGGGTGGCCCCGGACGAGATATCCGAAATGACCGAGAGCCTGACCTTCAGCAAGGTCCTCGATCGCTATCTCCTGCTCGGCATCGCCGGCCCGAGGACGAATCCGCCCGGCCGCGAGAAGGGGATCTACTTCTCTCTCTCTGAAGACCTGATCCACTGGTCTCCCCGCAGATTGCTCCTGCCGGCGACCACTCTGCACACTTTCGCCTGCGGGGACCGCCCGCCGATCGCCTACCCATCGGTCATAGACCCGGCCAGCGCCTCCCGGAGCTTTGAAACGACGGGCCGGCGGCCCTTTCTCTACTTCACCAAGTTTCGCTACAGGAACTGCCGGAAGACGTCGAATCGGGACTTGATGAGGGTCAGGATCTCGATCGGGAGGGAATGAGATGCGGGACCGGCTGCGGATACTGCTGAGCGGGATGGTGGCGGGAGACGCCCGCCAGGGCGGCGCCACCTGGGCGGTGCTGCAGTATTTCCACGGGCTGCGCGATCTCGGTCACGACGTCGCCCTGGTCGAGCCGCTGCGGGCTGACAGCCCCATCGCACCGGAGGTGGTCGACTACTTCCGCACGCTGGACCTGCCCGGGGACCGTTCGGCCCTTCTTGCCCCGACCACCCGCGAGACAGTCGGGATGACCTACGAGCAGATCGTCTCCTTCGCGGCCGGCTGTGACCTGCTTCTCAACATCTCCGGGATGCTGGCCGACGAACGGATCCTCGACCGGATCCCCGCCCGTGCCTTCCTCGACCTCGATCCGGGTTTCAACCAGGTCTGGAGCCTCCAGGGCGAGGACATGGGATTCGACCGCCACACCCACTTCGCCACGGTCGGACAGCTGGTGGGAGATTCGAGGTCGAAGGCGCCGAGTTGCGGCCGCACCTGGCTGCCGACCCTTCCTCCGGTTGTGCTGGAGCGCTGGCCGCGCCAGCAGGCGCCCGGCTCCGGCGCCTTCACCAGCGTCGGGCACTGGCGCAGCTATGGATCGACCGAGCACGCTGGCGTCAGCTTCGGGCAACGGGCCCATGCGCTGCGGGAGCTGTTCGAGCTGCCGCGGCGGGTCGACATCCCGATCGAGCTCGCCCTGGGGATACACCCTGACGAGAAGGTGGACCTGGCGGCCCTGCGGGCGAACGGCTGGCGCCTCGTGGACCCGGAAGAGGTGGCGGGTACCCCTGATCTGTATGCCGATTACATCCGTCGCTCCAGCGGTGAGCTGGGGGTGGCCAAGAGCGGCTACGTGAACTCCCGCAGTGGCTGGTTCAGCGATCGCAGCGCTTGCTACCTGGCAAGCGGTCGACCGGTCGTCGCCCAGGAGACCGGCTTCGGCGAGGTGCTGCCGGTGGGCGAGGGCCTGCTCTCCTTCGCGACCGTGGCCGAGGCCGCGGCTGCGATCGAAGCCGTGCAGGCACGCCCGGAGCTGCACAGTGCCTGGGCCAGGGACCTCGCCGAGGATCTTTTCGATTCCCGCAAGGTGCTCGAGCGCCTGCTGCTCGAACTCGCGTCCACCCCCGACTCTCCGCCACCACCGTCCGCAACGCCGAAATAGACTGCACCGATGGTTATCGGGAAGGACTTCGCCTGGGCCCACCTGGCGAAGGCCGGCGGAGAAATGACGCACGCCCTGTTCAGGTTGTTTCCTGAGGTGATCGAGTACGCCGACCCGGGGGAAACGGTCGAACAGCACACTGCCTTCCAGGATCGTCCGGAGCAGGTGGAGGGAAAGTTGCGAGTTCTCAACATCAGGCGGCTGCCGAAGTGGATGCTCAGCTTCCACGTCTGGAAATCGGTGGTCGGAGTGCTGCCGGACTTCGAGAAAGGCCCGATGCTCTCTCCCCACCAGATGGCCGATTCGAACGTCGCGGATGCCTTCCTGATCCGCTACATGCAGCCGGATGAACCGAAGATCGATGTCTGGATTCGAACCGAGAACATGATCGATGACTTCCTCGCCTTCATCGGCGGTTACGTCGAGCTGACGCCCGAGAAGGAAGCCGAGGTCCGCGGCGCCCCACGCGTCAACGAGGTCTCCTACGACAAAGCAGTCGACCACTGGTTCAGCTCCGCCCACATCAGGCTGATGTACCTCCGCAACCCGATCTGGGCCACCGTGGAGCGCGCCGTTTACGGCGGTACGGCCGACGGCGAGGATCCGATCGGACCAGCGCCGGAGTGGCTGCGGCCGATCGAGGATCTGGGCAAAGCGGCCGCCCTTTCGACCTGAGCGCGGGAGCGCCTCGCATGAGCGAGCCGATCCCCTTCAGCCGCCCTTTCGTCTCCGGCAACGAGCTCGGTTACCTGGAGCAGGCCATCGCCGCCCGCGACCTGGCCGGCGGCGGCAAGTTCACGCGGCGCTGTCAGGGGTGGCTGCGGGAGGCGACCGGGTCGCCGCTGGCACTGCTCTCGCACTCGGCGACGGGGGCGCTGGAGGCGGCGATGATGCTGGCTGAGCTGGGGCCGGGGGACGAGGCGATCATGCCCTCGTTCGGCTATCCGACGATGGCGACGGCGGTGGTGCGGCAGGGGGCGACGCCGGTCTTCGTCGAGATCGATCCGGCGACGCTGAACGTCGATCCGGAGCGGGTGGCGGCGGCGGTGGGGGAGCGGACGAAGGCGATCGTCGCGGTCCACTACGGCGGCGTCGCCTGCGAGATGGAACGCCTGGGGGAGATCGCCGCCTCGCACGATCTGACGTTGGTCGAGGACGCGGCCCACTGCCTGCTGGCCGAGCAGGACGGGCGGGCGTTGGGGGCGATCGGGGACCTCGGCGCGATCAGCTTCCACGAGACCAAGAACGTCACCTGCGGCGAGGGCGGGGTCCTGCTGGTCAACGACCCGGCCCTGGCTGAGCGGGCGCAGGTGATCTGGGACAAGGGCACCAACCGCTCGCAGTTCATGCGCGGCGAGGTCGACCGCTACACCTGGGTCGACGTCGGCTCCTCCTTCGGCGCCAGCGACCTCACCGCCGCCTTCCTCCTCGCCCAGCTGGAGGCGGCCGCCGAGGTGACGGCGCGGCGGCGGGCGATCTGGGACCGCTACCACGCCGCCTTCGAGGGGCTCGAGCGCGAGGGCCGGGCGCAGCGGCCGGCGACGCCGCCGGGCAGCCTCCACAACGGCCACGTCTACTACCTGGTGCTGCCCAGCGAGCAGGTCCGCTCCGCCTTCATTGCCCGCCTGCGCGAGCAGGGGATCGCCACCGTCTTCCACTTCGTCCCCCTCCACAGCTCCCCCGCGGGCCAGCGCTTCGGCCGCGTCGAGGGCCCGCTCGATCACACCGAGGAGATGGCCGGACGCCTGGTCCGGCTGCCGCTCTTCGCCGAGCTCGGCGAGGCTGAGGTCGAGCGCGTGATCGAGGCCGCCCGCGCCGCCGTCATCGAGCTGACCTGAGCATGGGCGTGCCGAGCGACGCCGAGCTGCGCGCGGGGCTGGAGCGGGCGCTGGCCGGCGTCGGGCTGGCGCTGGCGGGCGCGGTCGAGCGCCGGCCCTCGCCCTACCGGACCAGCTTCCCGATCGAGGAGCTGCGCTTCGAGCTCGCGGGGCGGGGGCCGGTTCGGGCCGGCTTCAAGCAGCTCGAGTGGGAGCGGCTCGAGCCCGCCGCCCAGCTCGCCAAGCCGCGCTTCCTCCACGACCCCGTCCGCGAGCCCGAGGTCTACCGCGCGCTGCTGCCGCAGGCGCCCGCCGGCCCGCCCGAGTCCCTCGGCTCAGTACTGGAGGACGACCGCCGCTGGCTCTTCGTCGAGTGGGTCGAGGGGCGGGAGCTGTTCCAGGTGGGGGAGAGGGAGTTGTGGGGGGAGGCGGCGCGGTGGTTGGCCCGGTTCCACGTCGCGCTGGCGCCGGAGCGGGAGCGACTCCGCAGCGAGGCGCGGCTGCTCGACCACGACGCCGCCTTCTACCGGCGCTGGATCGAGCGCGCGCGCGAGTTCGCCGTCGACCCCGCGCCGGTCGGATGGCTCGCCGCCCGCCACGAGCAGGTGGTCGACGCCCTCCTCGCCCAGCCCCGCACCGTGCTCCACGGCGAGTTCTACGCTTCCAACGTGCTCGTCGCATCCGCCTCCGGCCCCACCCCGCTGGGGCGAGACTCGGATGCGCGCATCGCCCCCGTGGACTGGGAGCTTGCGGCGGTCGGAACCGGCCTCAGCGACCTCGCGGCGCTGGTCAGCGGCTGGCCGGACGAGGACCGCGCCGCGATCGCCGCCGCTTACGCCGCCGAGCCCGGCGTCCCCGCCTTCGGCGCCCGCGACCTCGACCTCGCCCGCCTTCAGGTCGCGATCCAGTGGCTCGGCTGGGCGCCGCCGGAGTGGGAGCCGCCGGAGGGACAGCGACACGACTGGCTCGGGGAGGCGGTCGCGCTGGCGCAGGAGCTGGAGCTGTGAGCGAGGAGCGCTTCCTCGTCGTCAACGCCGACGACCTCGGTCTCTCCGAGGCCGTCAACGAGGGCATCTTCCGCGCCCACGCCGACGGCGTCGTCACCAGCGCCAGCCTGATGGTCCGCCAGGGAGCGGCCCCGGCCGCCGCCGAAGCCGCGGCGTCGCACCCCGAGCTGGCGATCGGTCTCCACCTCGACCTCGGCGAGTGGATCTACGAGCGCGGCGAATGGATCCAGGCCTACCTGCACTGCGACACCGACGACCGCGAGGCTGTCGAGGCCGAGTGCCGGGCCCAGCTCGAGCGCTTCCGCGCCCTCCTCGCCCGCGACCCGACCCACCTCGACTCCCACCAGCACGTGCACGAATCCGAGCCGGTCGCCGGCGTCGCCGAGGCGCTCGCCGCCGAGCTCGCCGTCCCCCTCCGCAACCGCGCGATCCCCTACGAGGGCGGCTTCTACGGCCAGAGCGGCAAGGGCGAAGCCTTCCCCGAGGGAATCTCCCCCGAACGGCTGGCCGCGCTAATCCGCGAGCTGCCGCGCGGCTGGACCGAGATCGGCTGCCACCCCGCCGCCGGTCCTGTCCCGACCTCCTCCTACGACGCCGAGCGCCAGGTGGAGCTGCAGACCCTTTGCGATCCGTTAATCCAAGAGGCCCTCAATGTGACAAACGTCAAGCTGTGCTCGTTCGCACAGGTAAACCGCCCCTAGCGGCGTACCTTCGGTACATGATCCGTTCCGCCCCACCGGCGCCGTTCAAGACGGCCCTTCTCACCCTCCTGATCGCGATCGTCATCGCCGTGCTCGTCGCCACCGGCAGCGGCGTCCAGGCCTAGGCTTCGCCCAGCACCATCGCGCAATAGCCCTCGGCGATATCCGCAGCCGAAAGCCGCCCGCCCGGTCGTACCCACTGCGGGGTGTAGTTGACCATCCCCAGCAGGGCGAGAAGGGAGAGGCGGCGGTCGGCGAAGGTCATCGAGCCGTCGTCCTCGCCGCGGGCGAGGACATCGTCGAGGATCTTCTCGAAAGCCTTGCGTTGGGAGCGGACGCGGCGCCAGCGGGGCTCGCGCTCGATCGCCTGCCGCTCCTGGGTGAAGACGAGCATGTGGTGGCGGTGCTCGACGACGTGGGCGACGCAGGC
>Ga0207661_10000376_pt1 | contig 28667 bp, 34 predicted proteins | sample KBSC713LmetaG_FD_184337 | JGI IMG/M metagenome (GOLD analysis project Ga0207661, IMG submission 184337) | Corn rhizosphere microbial communities from Kellogg Biological Station, Michigan, USA - KBS C7.1-3L metaG (SPAdes) (version 2) | ecosystem: Host-associated > Plants > Roots > Rhizosphere ...
ACATGCTCTAGGGTTGGGCCACTCCGACAACCCGAATGACGTCATGTATCCCTATCTCAAGATTGTCTCGACCCTCGCCGACGGCGACAAGACCGCCATCCTGAGCCTGTACGCCGCGCAAACCGGAGTAGTCCCTCCGCCCGGTCCTCTCGCCCTGACCATCGATGTGCCTCCTTTGACGACTACTTCAGCGACTATCTCGCTAACGGGAACCGTAACCGGAGGAAGCGGTTCGCCAACGGTGACCTGGACTTCGAGCACAGGCGCATTCGACGGATCGGCGATCAGCGGTTCCAACTGGGTCATCTCGAATATTCCGTTGGCGATTGGTGTCAACACCATCATCGTGACCGCCGCAGATGGGACTGGAAGCATCTCTCACGTGGTGAGCATCACCCGCCAAGGCAGCGTGCCGGGTCCTCTCGCCTTGACAATCAACGTTCTTCCCGCCGCCACCACCTCCGCGACAATCTCGCTAACGGGAACCGTAACCGGAGGCAGCGGCTCGCCCACGGTTACCTGGATTACGAGCACGGGCGCATCCGACGGATCGTCGATCAACGGCGACAACTGGACCATTTTGAGCATTCCCTTGGCGATGGGGGTCAACAATATCACCGTCACGGCCAACGACGCGAGCGGAAGTGTCTCTCATCTCGTGAGCGTGACCCGCGACGTCCCTCCGCCGCCTGGTCCTCTCACCCTGACCGTCAACGTTCCTCCAGCCACCACCACCTCCCCGACAATCTCGCTATCGGGAACCGTAACCGGCGGCAGCGGCTCGCCAACAATCACCTGGATCACCAGCACGGGTGCCTCCGACGGATCGTCGATCAGTGGCTCGAACTGGTCCATATTGAGCATTCCGCTGGCGATCGGGGTGAACAACATCACGGTGACGGCCGCCGACTCGACCGGAGGCGTCTCGCGCATCGTGAGCGTGACCCGGACGGTTGTTGCGCCGCCCAGTCCTTTCGTCCTGACCGTGAACGCCCCTCCAGCCACAACGACGGCGACGATCCTATCGCTTTCGGGAACCGTAACCGGCGGCAGCGGCGCGCCGGCAATTAGCTGGACGAATGGCATGGGGGCATCCGACGGATCGTCGATCAGCGGCTCGAATTGGGTCATCTCGAATATTCCGCTGTCGATCGGGGTCAACAACATCACCGTGACCGCAGCGGATGCGACCGGCAGTGTCTCCCACGTCGTCAGCGTGACCCGGACTGCCGTTCCACCGCCCAACCCGCTGGCGCTAACGATCAACGTTCCTCCCGCCACGACGACTGCCACGATCATGTCCCTCTCGGGAACCGTAACCGGCGGCAGCGGCGCGCCTGCGGTGAGCTGGAGTAGTAGCATGGGCGCATCCGACGGATCGTCGATCAGCGGCACGAACTGGATCATTTCGAATATCCCGCTGGCGGTCGGGATCAACAACATCACTGTGACGGCGGCAGATGCGACCGGAAGCGTCTCCCAGATCGTGAGCGTGACCCGGATAGCGGGTGTCGCGGACACCACGGGACCCGCATTGACCATCACCTATCCGTCCACCACATCACTGGCCACCACGCTCGCGTCGATAACGTTCAAAGGCACGGCGTCGGATCTTTCGGGAGTCGCCAGCGTGACCTTCTCGACCAACACGGGCGGGGCGGGAACCGCGACGGGAACCGCTGCGTGGACCGCCGCGATCCCGCTACTGGTCGGATCGAACCAGATAATCATCCGCGCCACAGATACCGTCGGAAACGTAAGCTGGCGCAGCGTTGTGGTGAGTCGACGATAGTTACCGGCCCTCGAGAATCACCATCGCCAGGGCCTGCTCGGCGGTGTGCGTGATCGACAGTGCGACGTTTATGGCCCCCAGCTTCTCGGCGATCTCCGCAGCCCGGCGGTGGAACTGCAGCGTGGGACGGCCGGAGGGAAGATTGACCACTTCCAGGTCCTGCCAGCCGAGTCCGCCGCGCCAGCCGGTTCCGAGCGCCTTCATCCCCGCTTCCTTAGCCGCGAAGCGCGCCGCGAACCGCTCGTAAGGATTCGCCTTTCGCTCGGCGTAGGCGATTTCCCGAGGCGTGAAAACGCGCTCCAGCAAGCGGCGTCCGTGCGGGGATGTAATGGCTTTCCTGATCCGCTCGACCTCGCACAGGTCGACTCCCGTGCCCACGATCACCTCCACCTCCGCATGTGTTCGATTGTAAGCCACGACATTATGCAACACGTTATTGAACCACGTGGTGACACCGATTCGGCAATCGTGTTACCAATGAGAGAAGCGCGCACGCACTGTCGTAACGTTCCTCCGATGCATATCCCTGACGGATTCCTGAGTACGCCTGTATGGGCCACGCTGGACGTGGTCAGCGCCCCGGCCGTGGCCTGGGTCGCGCGGCGTGCCCAGCGCGACACGCAGGATCATCGTATTCCTCTGCTAGGGGTCATGGGAGCTTTCGTATTCGCGGCCCAAATGGTGAACTTTCCGGTGGGTCCGGGCACCAGCGGACACCTTGTCGGCGGCGCGTTGCTGACCGTCGTTCTCGGACCGGCCGCCGCCTCCCTGGTGCTCACCGCGATCCTGGTTCTGCAGGCGCTCATATTCCAGGATGGAGGAGTCCTCGCACTTGGCGCGAATGTTTTCAACATGGCGCTCGCCGGGGTGGCAGCGGCGTATCTTTCGTACCGGCTATGGGCGTACCGGCTATGGGGGCCAAGCTCTCGGTCGGGCGCGATTTTCGCCGCCGGGGCGCTCAGCGTAATGACCAGCGCATGCCTGGCGCTCGGACAACTCCTGATTTCGGGCGTGCCAATGGCGGGCGGCGTTTTGTGGGCGTCACTGGGACTCTTCATGATCAGCGCGCTCATGGAAGGGGCCATCACCGTCGCAGCAGTCCGCGCCATCGAGCGATTGAATCCGGCGTGGGTCGCCGGTGCGCAGCCGGCATCTTCACGGGTTACGGCAGCGGTAGGCCTCGCCGCGCTGATTCTGGTTGTCGTCGGCACGCTGATCGCCTCGGCTGCACCTGACGGAATCCAACGCTTGACAGTCCCAGGGGTCGATTCGGTCACCTGGCCGCGGAGGACCATGGCTGGCTTAGCGGGCATCGCGATGATCTTCGCCCTCTGTTACCTGGGCGGAAAACTGAAATCGCGACGGCGGAGCGCCTAAGCGTGCATCATCTGGTAATCGATCGCTGGAGCCGCGGTTCGAGCTTTTTGCACCAGCGCGATCCCCGCGCCAAGCTGGCCGCGCTGCTGCTCTTCCTGATCGTGCTCTCGACCACGCCGACTTCGGTGCAAGGGGCTTTCGGCGGCTACGCGGTGGTGCTGATCATCGCGGTGTACATGGCTCGGCTTCCTATTCTTGGACTCACCGCCCGTGCTGCCCTGATTCTGCCCTTCTCGGCCACCTTCGCCCTGCTCACCTGGTGGTCCGGCGATTCGCTCCGCGCTCTTGCACTGGTGGAGAAAAGCTTCCTCTCCGGCCTCGCGGCGCTGCTGCTGGTGGCCACTACGCCCCTCACCGGCTGGACAGCGGCGCTCGAAAGCTGGCGGGTCCCGCGGATGCTGATTCTGGTAATGCAATTCGTCTACCGCTACCTGTTCGTCATCGCTGAACAAGCCCAGCGCATGCGCTGGGCGGCCGCTTGCCGTGGGTCCCGAAAGCAACCGAAGTCACGTGGGTTTCGTCTGGCCGCGGGTCTGGTGGGAGTGCTCTTCGCGCGCAGCTGGCAACGCGCCGACGGTATTTATCACGCCATGCTCGCGCGCGGATTTCGGGGACGCTTCGTGCCCGCCGCTCCAGCGCCGTTTCGTGCGTCCGACGCGGTCTTCCTTTCCGCCTGTCTGGCCGGGTGCCTCGCCATCCGGGTACTGCTGTGACTCCAGCGATCCAGATTCGCGGGTTGCGCTACCGCTATCCCGACGGCACCCAGGCGTTGAACGGCATCGATTTCCACCTCGACGCCGGAGAATCCGTCGCGCTGTTTGGCGCCAATGGATCCGGGAAGACCACCTTTGTCCTGCATTTGAATGGATTGCTGCGAGGGGAAGGCTCGGTCGAAATCTGCGGTGTGCCGCTGGCCGACCAAACCCTCGAACAGATCCGATCCAAGGTCGGCGTAGTCTTTCAGGACTCCGATGAGCAGCTGTTCATGCCCACGGTTCTGGAAGATGTGGCGTTTGGACCCCTGAACCTGGGCTTGTCGCCGGACGACGCGCTTACCCGTGCGCGCACGGTCCTGAAACGCGTGGGAATGGCGCATGCGCTCGAACGCGCCCCCTATCACTTGAGCGCCGGTGAGAAGAAACGAGTTGCGATCGCCGGCGTCCTGGCCATGGATCCGGAGATTCTGGTGCTCGATGAACCGACCACTTTCCTCGACCCGCCCACACGGCGCGACCTTTTGACGCTGCTGCGAAGCCTGCCGCAGGCGAAAGTCGTGGTGACCCACGACGCCAATCTGGCGCGGGCCTTGACCACCCGCGCCGTGTTCTTCGAGCAGGGCCGGATTGGTGGTGAGGGGGAAGTGATCGAAATCATCCAGCGTTTCCACTGGGAATATTCGTAAGAGCCTTCAGCCACGGGAAGATGGACTCTCTACTATCAGCGTGACGGGTCCATCGTTCACCAGCGTCACCGCCATGTCCGCCTGAAACACTCCGGTCTCCACGCGCACTCCCAAGCGTCTCGACGCCTCCGCGAAGTGCTCATACAACTCGCGGGCCTGGCCGGCGGGCGCTGCGTCATCAAAACTTGGCCGGCGACCCTTGCGGCAATCGCCGTAAAGCGTGAATTGCGAGACCGCCAGCATCGCACCGCCAGAATCCAGCAGGCTGCGATTCATCTTTCCCTGGGGGTCGCTGAACATTCGCAAGTTCACAATTTTGGCGGCCAAGGAGTCCGCATTCTCAGCGGTATCCGTGCGGGAAACTCCTAATAGCACCAGCACGCCAGGGCCGATTTCCCCTCGCACGGTTCCCTCCACTTGAACTTTCGCGTAAGTAACGCGCTGGATCACGGCACGCATACCGGAGAGTGTACCCTGAGCCGCTAAACCCGGGGCAACCTCCTGTAGCGAACTCCTGCCACCATCTAGGGTAGAAACCCTATCGCCCGTCCAGCCCATCGGTTCCATAATGGAGCCAGTTAGCACCAGCGGCTATCATGATCTTCGGCAAGCTACGCAAGAAACAACAACTCCCCGGCGGCTTCTTTCACCTGGAAGAGGAAAAAAGCAAGACTCGCGTGTTTGGCTACGGGCACGGCGATCACATCAAGCTCAAGGACGAATACGGTAACGTCTGGATGGGCTCGGCGATCCGCAATCCTGATAATTCCATCGTCTATCGCTTCCGCGATCCTAAAGGCAACGCCCTGAAGGGTATTTCGAGCGGCGGAACCGTTACGCTGCGCGATGACCGCGGCAACACCTGGAAGGGTTTCATCGACTAAGCCGCTTCATCCACTAAGCCGGGTCTTTTTGACGGTCTTCGCCAGTGTCTCCTGTGTCTTCTTAGGCAGCTTTGCCATCACCAATTCATAGGACCGGGAGACCAGGCGTCTGATCTCGGCCCGCGGCAGCGCATCTTCCCGCTCTAAGGCCACCCAGTGACTGCGAGCCGAGTATGGTGCGGGGATGATGCCCGGCCGCTCCACCAGCTCCGCAAATACTTCCGGGGTGCATTTAAACGACATGACGACTTTGTGGCGTGGCGTAAGCACGACCACCGCGTACATCTTGCCGCCGATCTTGAACACCAGGTCGTCGCCCCACAGGATCTCCTCAGTCGTGTGCGGAAGGGCCATGCAGTGCGCGCGGACCCAGTCCACGTTCATAACGGCTCCGGGCTCATGGTCTGTAGGTAGCGCTTTGAATTTCAGTTTCCCAGATTTTTACTTCGAGAATGCGAACCGGCACCGGGGTGTTGGCCAGGCCGCTGCTCATTTGTGAATAGAAATACTCGGCGATATTCTCGGCCGAGGGATTTTTTACATCGAAGGGCGCAACCTCATTCAGATTCCGGTGATCCAGTCGCGCCAATACTTGTCCCATCAAATTCTTGACGTCGATGAAATCGACCAGCATCCCGGTGTCATCTAAACGTTCCCCTGAGATAACAACCTGCACCTTGAAGTTGTGGCCGTGCAGGTTCTCGCAGCCGCCTTTGTAATTGCGGAGCGCATGGGCCGCCGCAAAAGTCTGTTCCACGGTTACTTCAAACATAGGTCACTTCAAACATGTTTAAAAAACTTCTCTACTTCTTCCCGCTTGGTCGTAAAACCATATTCCGGCAGACTATCGAAGAAAATCTGCCCGTATCGCGTTTTCGTAATCCGGTGATCCAGCAACGCCAGCACTCCCCGATCCGTGCGGCTGCGGATCAGCCTTCCGAACCCCTGCTTCAGCGCGATGGCCGCCTGCGGGACCTGATATTCGTTAAAAGCGTTCCCGCCATCATTCTTAATCGCTGCGATGCGAGCTTCCACCACCGGGTCGCTGGGCACCGCGAAGGGCAGCTTATCGATAATAACGCAACTCAACTGTTCACCCGGCACGTCCACGCCCTGCCAGAAGGACGAGGTCGCGAACAGCACGGCGTTGGGCGTCGCGCGAAACTCGTCGAGCAGCGCGTTCCTGGGTCCCGTTCCCTGCAACAGGGTCTGATACGGGATTTCGAGCGACACGCGGTCGTAGATCAGGCGCATCTGCTGATAACTCGTGAACAGCACGAACGCGCGTCCACGACTCAAAGTAAGAATTTCCACGATCTCCTGAGCCGCCGCCGCCGCAAACGCCGGACTGCGCGGATCGGGCAAAGCCTGCGGAACATATAACAGAGCTTGCTTCTTGTGATCGAAATGGCTGGGGACCAATTCCGTGCGGGCCGCGCGCAGCCCCAGCCGCCGCAGCGTATAGTCAAAGCTGCCCGCCACAGCCAGGGTCGCCGACGTCAGAATGGCGGTGTCGACATGATCGAATAATCGTTCGTCCAACAATTGCGAAACTTCGATGGGCGTCGCCTGTAAAAAAGTTCGGCGGCCGCGTCGCTCGATCCAGTACACATAGCGCTTATCGGGAACTCCGTTTGAACCTTCCATCCAGAATTCCAGCTTGCGAGCCATCTCACGGGCGCGTGCCACCAAAGGAAGAGCCTCATCCGGTGGCGCCTTAACCAGCTCCAATTGCAGCGTGACCAATTCCAGCGCCCGCAGGACATCCCGATAAGCTTCTTCGTTCTTTTCGAGGAACGCCTCATGCGCGCGGAACCCGGTGCGTCCGTCCGCGGCGTTTCCAAATAGTCCAAAGAACTGCGCGGCCCTCTCGGTAACCGTGATCAGAATGCGGTCCAGCTCCTGGCTGCCGAACTGCTTGCGATGCGCGAGCGACGCCACATCGCGCGTCAGATCCTCCACCTGGCCGCTCGAAATCGACACGCCGAAATACTGCCCGGCGACGTCCTCCACCTCGTGAGCCTCGTCGAAGATTACGGCTTGATAGTCGGGGATGATCGCGCCGCGCTCGTCTTCCTTCACCGCCAGATCGGCGAAGAACAAGTGGTGATTGACGATGATCAGGTCGCTTTCGCTGGCCTTCTGATGCATGCGCGTGATGAAGCAGCGTTCAAACTGGGGGCACTTCTGGCCGCTGCACAGCTCGCCGCGCGCGTCCATTTTGGCCCATACCGAACTATTTTCAGGGAGACTTTTTATCTCCGCACGATCGCCCGTTTCGGTGATCTTTTCCCAGGCTTGAATCACCTGAAAATCAGCAACCTCTTCCAGCCCCGCCAGGACTGGTTCCTTTTCGGCATTGTAGATCTTCTGGCGGCAGGCGTAGTTGGCGCGCCCTTTCATGTAACACGCCCGCAGCGGTCCCAGATGTTTTTCCAGGAACGGGATATCTTTGAAAAAGAGCTGTTCCTGAAGATTCTTGGTTCCCGTGGAGATGACGACGCGCTTCCCCGAAAGAATCGCGGGAACCAGATAGGCCAGTGTCTTGCCGGTACCGGTGCCGGCTTCGACGATCAGGTGTTTCTTTTCGGCCAGCGCGCTTTCCACGGCCTCCGCCATCTGGAGTTGGCCCTCGCGGTATTCGTAACCGGGATGCCACTCGGATAGCAGTCCTTTACGGCCAAAGAACTGGCGGACCGTGAGAGTTTTGGGGGATGCAGCCACCTACGACATGATTTTAACAGTGCGCAATCCGCGGGTCGGTGAGTCACTCATCGATTTATAGCGCGGGGCACCGAGAGTAATTCCTCGTCGGCCTCATCCGGAACGGGCTCCCTGAGCTTGGTTTTTCCGCGGCGCGGCAGCATGGCGGCGCTTCCATAAACCCAAGCCAGGAACTCCGTCTCACCAAGCGGGAAACAGTCCACGACCCGTGGTAACGAATGAAAATCCGAGTCAGGTGCTGCCAGGCCAGCGTGACACGCAGCCGCCGATTTGATTCCCAATTCCCTCAGCCACTGCGGGTCCCTGGTCCCCCGCACCCCGTTCGGATAACCGAAATGCTCAGGGTGCAAACCAAGAGCGGCCATGCAATCGCGGTTGTCCACGATCTCGCGCGAAAAGCCGTTCTGGTGAGCGGGATTGCGATGCCGGTGGGTGTGCAGCTGGAGGTCGGCTCCTGTCGCCGCCAACTGCCGCACCTCATCTTCGTTGATCAGGCTTAGAACCCTACTCTGACGGAAAGCGTCATAATCGAAGCCGAGACGCGTTGCCAGATTTTCCAGCAGGCCGTCCTTCTCGGCGGCCGTTAGTTTCATCTTCCAGGCATGAATTTGGAGGACCTTCCGCATCAATTCCCGGCCGGCCGGATCCAGCGAAACCGGCTGCGCGACGATCTCCGGCCAGTCGAGCTGTCTATTGCGACCCGTCCACAGCAAATAGTCAAGAGCCGGATCGAATACCGGCACATTGCGGAGCATGTAGTAAGTGGTGAGATACAGAGTCGCCGGACAGCCGAATTCGCGCAGAATCGGCCAAGCGAGGCGGTGAAAATCCGCAAAACCGTCGTCAAACGTCAGTACCACGCTGCGCGGAGGCAACGTTCCGTTTTCCAAGCGCGTGAGCGCTTCCCCCAGACCGAGGACGTGGCATTTCGCGTCGCGCAGGAGTTGGAGACGCCTTCTGAATTCCTCGGCGTACATGAACATCGAGGGATTCCATTGGTGAAGATCGCTATCCGAGATGCCGTGGTAACACAGGATGAGAAGACGATTCTGACGCCAGCCGCTGGCGCCGATCAGGCGGCTTAGGCCCGAGGCATTGGCCGCAGCCAATAAGCCAACCCTGATCCTCCGGAGCATGAAGAGATCTCCCTGCCGAGCAACGTCGGTATTTTACCGTCTCTATGGGCCGAAAGCTCCAGAATTAAGAGCACCAAGCGTGGTGTTCATATATTCCGAAAGACATACCCGAGCTTACGATACACTATCATAAGTTTCGGTTTAAAGTTAGGCTCAGGGAGTACTAGAACGCTTGAGCGGAGGTGATGCCGTTGGCTTCGAGGGCCACCTGCATCTTCTCAAGCGCCGACTTGTGGATCTGAGAAACACGGCTTTCATTGATCCCCAGGATGCCGCCGATTTCCTTCATGGTCATCTCGTTGGTGTAATAAAGCAAGACCACTTTCTGATAGCGCTCCGGCAGCGTCTTCATGGCTACGCCCAGGACACTGCGCAGTTGCTCCCGCGCACAGATGGAATCGGGGTGGGTTTCGGGTTTACTCGGGAAATCGGGGGCGGGAAGATCGTCGCCTTCATTGCCGCGGGTGGAGGCCGAGATCAGGCCCACGTTGCGGAGATCGATCATCATGGTGCGCCAGCGTTCGGCGTCCATGCCGAGTTTTTGCGCCACTTCCTGTTCGGTGGGATTGCGCTGCAGCTCCGCGGCCAGATCCCGCGTCGCGGCCTCCACTTGCTTGTGGCGGCGGCGCATATCGCGCGAGGCCCAGTCGAGCTGGCGCAGGCTGTCGAGAATCGCACCCTTGATGCGATGCTTGGCGTAGCTCGAAAACACAACCTGTTTGTCCGGATTGAACTTGCTCGCGGCGTCGAACAGACCCAGGATTCCGGCATGGACCAAATCGTCCAAGTCGACGTGCACAGGAAGATTCTCATGGACCCGGACGGCGATCGCTTTCACCAACGGAACGTGTTCCAGCACTACGCGGTCGCGTCGCGCCAGCTTGGCGGCCTGTGCGCTGGCCTTAGCGGCCGCAGGGTTGGTCTGGGCAGCGTGACGGCTGGTGCTGGCGGCCACCGGTTTCGCCGCAACGCGCTGGCGGCTGTTGGGCACCGTGCGCAGCGCAATCTTCGTTCCCTGCCTGACCGCCGTCGCAGTCTTCAGCGCGTTCGCCCCACGCGTCTTTGCTCCCATTGTTGCTCGCATCGTCATCGCCTGACATCCTCCTGCTTGGTATCGGTGAACGCTTCCCTAAGTGCACGCCCTAGACCATCTGCGGCATTGAAGAAAAGCGGCCTTCCTGCCGATTCGATGAATGCGCCCCAAACACGGGGGTTGCAGTTTAGAATCAGCGGCAAAACCGGAATGTCCGGCTCGCGGCACGGAAGCCGTTCGCACTTCCCTCGTCGCCCCGGCCAATAGGGCGGTACCAATTTGGAACTCGTTTAGCACTGCTTTTTCTCAAACTGAAACACTGGTCCCTTATCGGGACCGCAACGCCTGAAATCCTCGCGTTAACAAGCAGCTTAAAGGCAGGGGAGGGGCGGAGTATCTCGACGATTCACCTTAGCGGGGACTAGTAATCTATCCCAACTGGTGTATGCCGGCTTCTTAGCTCTGGCGCTCTTTTAGGACTACCAGCCAAGCCTTGAGTGCGAAAGCCCCTAGAAATATCCAGGTGGCCAGCAGGATCTTGCCGTCCAGCGTGAAATAGGCCAGAGCCGCCAGTCCGGCGAAGGCTGCCAGGGTGACTGCAAACTTGCGGTTCATCAGGGCTTAGCGGGCGGAAGGTTATAGGAAAAGGACATTTGAAGGCGGATCTGATCGCCTTTGTAGGCCGCTGGCAGCGGCGGGAAGGGATTGGAAGCGCTGATTCCGGCCACTGCGGCGCGGTCGAAGGAGGTGATGCCCGAGGTGGATGCGATCACCAGCTTGGGGACGCCGCCACTGCGGTCGATGCTGAACTGAACCAGCACCAGGCCGCGCCGCCCCAATCTCGCGCTGTCCGGGACCACGGCCATCCAATTCTGGCGGACCTTAGCCAGCACCTGTAGCAAATAGGGCTTGAAATCGACGCCCAGGGGATCGCTTAACAGTTGCATCTGGCGGAGCGCGGTCGCATCGCTGGCCCCGTCCGGGGAAATCACTATCCCTCCAGATCCGCCCGGCTGCCCAGCCCGTGCGATTTTATCCAGGGGCGTGGGGGGCAGCTTGATGGAGGGATTGTCGGGCGGCGTCACCGGCCCAGTGGCCGCGCCGACGTTTTCCAGGACGATCTTGGGCTTTTCGGCCGGCGGGGGCAGCGTAGGCGCTACCCCGACGACCGGAGGCGCTGATACCGCCGCCTCTATCTGCGGAGGGGGCGTAAGGGTCGCAGCCGGAGGAACCACAGGACCCGCAGGTGCGGGTGGCACGAACGCCCGGCTCTTCCGGGGCGCTTCCGGCAAGGAGCTACGGATGTCGAGTTGGGGCGTCACCTTGCCCTTGTTCGGATCTCTCTGCGTCACCTCAAAGATTTTCGGAGCATACAGAGGGACCGCGGCCTTGCGGAAGTCGGCGGTGACGCGCGGCCCGTTAAATCGACCGGTTGTTTCGGGGAGGGCCAGCAGCACCGCTATAATGATCGCGTGGACCAGCAGCGAACCGACCGCCGCCAGGAACAAGCGCCGCGATGTAATGGGCTCATGCCACTCGGGGAATAGTTCGAGTGCGTCTTGCTCTGAGCCGGCCTCATGAAGATTTGCCCGTGACATTGAGCGCCTGAGCCACCAGTCGGGCGTGCGCTTCGATTTTATCAAGAATGTCCTGAGCCACTTCGAGCGCCGCTAGCCCTTGCTCGCCGGTCACCTTGGGCGCGGCCCTGGAGATCACGCATTTGAAAAAGCTCTCCAGCTCCAGCCGAAGCGGCTCATCCTTGGTTACTGGAAGCGGGGCGTAGCCGATGGAGACAGGCGGTTTGACGGTAAAACGGACCGCGTCCTGCCGCGTGTAGTCCAGCGAAATATACTCGTGCGGCTGAAACAGGCGAAGCTTCCGGACTCGCTCAGTTGAGACCCGGCTGGCGGTGAGGTTGGCCACGCAGCCGTCAGGAAACTGCATCCTCACATTGGCAATGTCCACCTTCTCCGAAAGAATATGGATGCCCGCTGCACGGATCTCCTCGGGCGCTTGCCGCGTGAGCGTAAGCACGATGTCGATATCGTGAATCATCAGATCCAACACCACGTCCACGTCCAGGCTGCGCGGGCTGAATTCGCTCAGCCGGTGGACCTCGAAAAACAAGGGCTTGGAGATCACGGCCTGGAGCGCCGATATCGCCGGATTGAATCGCTCCAAATGCCCCACCTGCAGGATGCGGCCCGTTCGCCCGGCGGTCTCGATCAGCATTCGAGCTTCATCGAGTGTTCGGGCGATCGGCTTTTCGATCAGGACGTCTAAACCGAGTTCCATCAACCGCCGGCCGATGTCGGCATGGGTGTGGGTAGGCGTCGCTACTACCGCTGCATCGGCGATCCCCGCCAACTGCTCCAGCGACGTCAGTAAGGGACATGAGTTTGCATGGGCCGCTTCCGCAGCGCGTTCCTGGCTGGTGTCCAGCACTCCGGCCAGTTCCGCATGCTGGGACTGATGAATCACGCGCACGTGGTTCCGGCCGAAGCTGCCGGTTCCAACTACGGCGACACGGGGTTTCGATGGGGTCGATGCCAAGATATCGAGGCTAACACACAGGCCGTCGACCCTAGCTGCAGCTAGTTTTTAGCGGCCTGCATGGCGGCTCTGCGGGCTTCCTGTTCGCGGGTCAGGTGCGGCGTGATGCCCAGCATGCGTTGCAACACCATGAGCTGTGCCCGATGATGCATTTCATGCTCTTTCGGGCTGAGCAGCATCTCGAAGCGTGTCTTAACAGGCGGCTGCGCTCCCGCGGGGAAGCTCACCTGTTCGGCCAGGAACTCTTCGGATAATCCTTCCAGCCATGCGGCGAACTGCTGGCCGCTGGTCCGTAGAAGCTGAATGATTTCGGCTTTGCTGCGCGATTTCTGCTCTTCCGCGATGATGGGATGGATGAAGCTGTAGAAGTTAAAGCCTTCCATAGTCTTAAGCTTCTCGCCATGCACCGCCAGCGCGAAGCGCGTGCCCATGGCGATGTGCACCAGCGTCTGGGCCACCGTTCGCGATTCGGAAGCAGCCTGAAAGCTGTACTTGTCTTCGGGGATCTCTTCGGCGATCTTGATGGTATTGTTCCGGACCGTGCGGAATGCCGCGGCCATGTCTTTTGCTGAATAGTAGTTCATCACTCACATTGTAAAGCTTGCAGCCACCGGATCGGCGAGAGGTTCGGCCGCTTTCCGGCCTGGAATCAGCTCACAGGCATCCGCCGTTAGAGCAATGAACCACAACAGCAGCAGGGCAGGCGTGATGAGTCCCCACGCGCCTTCCGCCATCAACAGGAAGTATGGAAACGGGGTCAGCAGAATGATACTCAACTGGCGGACTAAGCTCGATTCGGGCCGAAGGAACAGCGGAATCAGCAGAAGGAGCGCGTAATCCTGAATATAGGAATGCCCCGCCACCAGAAGGCCGGCGAAGATGCACAGCACGAACGTCGCAGGAAAACTCTTGGCGCGCCAGCACAGATACGCAGTGAACAAGCCGACGGCCAGCGTCAGAGCGATTTCCAGAGGAAACAGGGTGCCGGCAAGGCCCGAAATGTTGGGAGGAACATAGGGTGTCGGATGCAGCGCCGGATTAGTGAGGAAATTCGCGTACTCGATAGGCCAGCGCCAACCCGCCACGGCGAAGCTCACGACCAGTTCCACCGCGACGCCTAGCGCAGCCGACGCGGCGAAGCGCCATTTTCGGTGCATCAACAGGGCGATCGGCGTAAACACAAAAAGATGGAACTTGATGGTGCACAGCGCCAGGCACAATCCCGCCAGCGAAGAACGTCCGGTCTGGTCGAGGTAGACCGCCGCGGCACTGAGAGCCAGCACGAGCATCACATCCTGGCCGTCGGCAAAGCTGGTCAGAACCGGAATCGAGATCAGCAGGAACCAGGGTACCGAGCGCGCCTTCTTCCGGCTCAGGAGCGCAAGAGCCAGCGCAGCCGCCAGGCACATCCCCTGGAACAGCAAATACGCAACGTGGTACGGCAGCTTCGCCAGTGGGCGGAGGAGCGCGGCGTAGTACGGCGGGCGCAGATACTGAACCGCCGGCATCCAGTAACCGAGTTTTTCATTCAAGGCTCGATTCGCGGATGGAGAGTAGAGATCGGGAGTGCCGGCAAGCGTGGCGCCGGAATAAAAGGCCATGAAGTCGTTGTGGCCGGCCCACACGCGCTGCCAAGGAAGCGCGGCGGCCCATAGCGCCATCGCGGCCAGGCAAAGTCCGAAGGCGGCGCGGCGGGCCCACATAGGTAACCCATTGATCGTCTTAACTTTGCGGCAACTTTAAGACCCTGTGGGTGTCCGGACTGCTAAAATTGAGATCTTTCCCATGGAAATACCGAAGGAAATCGAGAAGGTGTATGAGCCCCAGCGGTTCGAGCCGCATTGGGCCAAATGGTGGGTGGACGAACAGCTCTTTCGCGTGGAGCCGTCTCTTTCTGGAGAAAAGCCCGGCGATCCGTATTTTTCGCTGGTGATCCCTCCGCCCAACGTCACCGGATCGCTCCACATGGGCCACATGTTCGAGCATTCCATCATCGATGCCCTGATCCGCTGGCATCGCATGCGGGGCGAGCGCACGCTGTGGGTGCCGGGCACCGATCACGCCGGGATCGCCACCGAGTTGATGGTCGACAGGCAACTGACGCAGCAGGGCCTTCAGAAACGCGAGCTCGGCCGCGAGGAGTTTCTTAAACGCGTCTGGGAATGGAAAGCCCAGCACGGCGGGCGCATCGTCGAGCAGATGAAGCGCGCCGGCGATAGCTGTGACTGGTCGCGCGAGCGGTTCACCATGGATCCGGGCTTATCGCGCGCTGTGCGCGAAGCGTTCGTCCGGTTGTACGAAAAGGGTCTTATCTATCGCGCCAATTACATCGTTAACTGGTGCCCGCGCTGCCAGACCGTGCTGTCGGATCTCGAAGTCGAGCACGAAGACACCCAGGGCCATCTATGGCACATCGCGTATCCCGTCAACGGCAGTTCGCTGAAGCTTGTGGTCGCGACCACGCGCCCGGAAACTATGCTGGGCGATACCGCGGTCGCGATCAATCCGAAAGATCCTCGCGCAAAGGAATTGGCGGGCAAGACGGTCCGGCTGCCGCTGATGGATCGAGATATTCCGATCATTCTCGACGAGATGGCCGAGCTAGGATTCGGCTCGGGTGCGGTGAAGATTACGCCGGCTCACGATCCCAACGACTTCGAGGCCGGGAAACGCCACAACTTGCCGAGCATCCAGGTGATTGACGGGAACGCGAAGATGACTGCCGCGACCGGCAAGTACGCCGGCCTGGATCGCTATGACGCCCGCAAGCAAGTGGTCGCGGATCTCGAAACGCTCAAGCTGATGGAGAAGATCGAGCCGTACCGGCTGAGCGTCGGCAAATGCCATCGCTGCAAGACGGTGGTTGAGCCGCTGGTATCGAAGCAGTGGTGGATGAAGATGAAGCCGCTGGCCGAGCCGGCGATCAAGGCTGTCAAAGACGGGCGTATCACGTTCGTGCCGGAGAATTGGTCCAAGACCTACTTCGAGTGGATGTACAACATCCGCGACTGGTGCATCTCGCGGCAATTGTGGTGGGGACATCGCATTCCGGTGTGGCATTGCGGAAACTGCGGCGAAGTTACCGTCTCACGCGAAGATCCTACTCAGTGCGCGACCTGCGGATCGGGGAAGCTGGAACAGGATCCGGATGTTCTCGATACCTGGTTTTCGAGCGGCCTGTGGCCTTTCTCGACGCTCGGGTGGCCGGACGATACGGCCGACCTGCGGACATTCTATCCGACGTCGCTACTGGTGACGGGTTTCGACATCATCTTCTTCTGGGCGGCGCGCATGATCATGTTCGGCCTGGAATTCATGGGTGACGTGCCGTTCAGGCAGGTCCACATACACGGCTTGGTGCGTGACGCCGAGCGCCAGAAGATGTCCAAGACCAAGGGCAACACGATCGACCCGCTGGTGGTGAACGACCAGTACGGCACCGATGCCGTGCGCTTCGCTCTGCTTAGCAGCGTCGCCCCTGGTGGCGATATCGCGTTTAGTGAAGAGAAGCTCCTAGCAACCCGCAATTTTGCCAATAAGCTCTGGAATGCATCGCGATTGCTATTCGGCAAATCCTACGAGGGAACCGCTGTTCCTCTATCGACTGAGGATAGCTGGATCGCAAGCCGTCTCAACGCTTGCACGAAGGTCGTCAACGGCAATTTCGAACAGCATCGTTATGACGAAGCGGCTACGGCTGTCTACCACTTCTGGTGGAACGAGTTCTGTGATTGGTATCTTGAGCAGAAGAAGCGCGAAGCAGATTGGAGCTATGCGTATGTTGTTTTCGAAAAAGCTCTTCGCCTACTCCATCCCTTCATGCCATTCATCACAGAAGAGTTATGGCAGCGGTTACCGAGCTTTGTGCGAGGCGAGGCTAAATCAATTGCATTGGCGGATTATCCCGCTTTCGAGCAGTCTCTGGAAAATCTCGCAGCGGAGCGGCAAATGGAGATCAATAGGGCGATCAAAACAACGGATCGTGCACAACGCGCGGAGCGTGGGTACGACAAGAAAGTCCCGCTGAAGGCTAAGGTCTTCATCCATTACGCGCAGGATTTTGACTTCGTGCAAAGCGATGCCGCGACCATACAATACGGGACCAACACACAACTTAGCCTACACAACGGACCCGGACCAGAGGGTGCCCTCCCGGTAATGCCTGGTGTCGATTTCATGTTGGAAGACGTGCCCTCGGTTGATGCAAACCAGCGGGCGCGTATGGAAAAAGAAATCGCGGAGCTCGAAAAGGTAGTCGCCAACTCGCAGCGGCAATTGTCGAACGAAGCATTTCTAGCCAAGGCTCCGGAAAAGATCGTGGCCGGAATGCGCCAGAAACAGGCCGAGTACGAGGCCCAGCTTGCCAAACTCCGTGCCGCCCTTTAACGTTGGAACCGTGCGAGCCCGGCTGCCTGGGAGGCGCATCGATTGGTACGAGAGCCTGGATTCCACCATGATTGAGGCCCGCCGCGACTTGCAATCCGGACGCATCGTGGGGGCCGAACAACAGACCGCCGGAATCGGTCGCCATGGCCGCAAATGGATCTCGGAACCTGATGCGGGGCTGTATGTCTCGATGATTTTGGATGCCAAGCCCGTTCCGGTGGTCATGCTCGCGTTGGGTCTCGCGACACGTCAGGCGATGCGTTGCGGCGATATTCGCTGGCCTAATGATGTACTCTTGAACGGCAAGAAGTGCGCGGGCGTGCTCGCCCAACTCGAAGGCAATACGATCATCGCCGGTATCGGGATCAACGTGAGCCAGACCGAGTTTCCCGACGATCTCGAAGCATCTGCTACATCGCTGCTGCTCGAAGGAGTCACGGTATCTCGCGAGGACTTGCTGGTGGCGCTGGTTGAATCCGTAGATCACTATACGCGGCTAAGCTCCGATGAGATTTTGCGGCAGTTCGCAAACGCTTCCAGCTATGTTTTCGGAAAGCGAGTACGGGTCGAAGCAGGCATCGAGGGCGTCACCTGCGGGCTCGATCCGGCGGGCTTCCTGCGGGTGCGCGAAGATAATGGGACGGAGACCACGATTCTTGCGGGTGGTGTGCGGCCAATATAAATGCTTCTTGCACTCGACGTAGGCAATTCGAATGTAACCATCGGAGCCTTCGATAAGGAAGAGGTCGTCGGCCGATGGCGGCTGCGTACTATCCAGGAACAGACTGCCGATGAGTGGGGCATACTCATCCGCAATCTGTTCACGCTCTCGAAGCTGGATCTGGCGGCTGTGAATGACGTAATCATTTCAAGCGTGGTGCCGGCCGTCGATCAGCCGCTGGAAGCGATGAGCGAGCGCTATTTTCGCCGCAAGCCGCTGTTCATCACGTCATCTACCGACCTTGGAATAACGGTCCGCTATGACAATCCGCGGGAAGTCGGGGCGGATCGCCTGGTGAACGCCGTCGCGGGATTTGCGAAGTACGGCGGCCCGTGCGTCGTAGTCGATCTGGGCACTACCATCAACTTCGATATTGTTTCCAAGAAGAACGAATTTCTGGGCGGCGTGATCTGCCCGGGAATCGGAATGTCGATCTCCGGTTTATTCGCGAAGACGGCGCGTTTGCCGATGGTGGATTTCCGCGAGCCCGAAAAACTGATCGGATCGAACACTGTGGGAAGTATAACCTCCGGGCTTTTTTACGGTTTTATAGGGATGATCGATGGCATCGTGGAGCGAATCGTGGCCGAACTGGGTCCCGAGACCAAGGCCGTCGCTACAGGCGGGCAAGGTCAGTTGATTGTGAAGGCCTCGCGCTTTGTGAAGATCTATGACGAAGATCTGACGCTCCACGGGCTGCGCCTGATCTGGCAACGCAATCAGCATTAGTGACCGACAATTACTTCAACTACTTCACCGAAATCGAGGAGCATTTCCAGCGCGCGCGGGGCACCGGGTTGTTCCTGCTGTCGCCGCTCGATTGGGCTCTGATCGAAGGCTGGAAGACCTCGGGCGTGCCGCTTGAGGCCGTGCTGCGGGGGATCGATGCAGCGTTCGAGAAATGGCGGTCGCGTCCGGCGCGGGCTCGGTTTCAGATGGTGAATTCGCTCGCATATTGCGCCCAGGCGGTGGCGGAGGAAGCTCTATCTCTGGCAGAGGGCGGGCCCGTCAAGCGCAAGGAATCGCCACCGCCGTTCTCGCTCGAAGACGTCCGCGCACATGTTCAGCGAAATGCGGATGCCCTTCGCGCGGCGGGTCATGGCGACCTGGCGGAGTCGCTCGTACGCCTGAACCTCGAAGAGCTATACCGCGACCTGGAGCAATTGGAGCAGCGCTTGACGGCGATCGAGGAAAAGATGATCGCTCGGGCCCGAGCCGCCGCTAGCGAGGAAGCGTTGTTTGAGGCGCGCCGTTCCCTCGACCAGGAGCTAAAACCGTATCGCGGCAAGATGAGCGCGGAGCAACTGGCCACGCTGGAACGGCAATTTCTGGACCGGAAAGTGATGGAAGCCGCGGGACTGCCGCGCCTGAGTCTGTTCTACATGACTATATAGCTCCGGTATGTGGGTATAGGCGCTGGTGTACACTGGAATTTAGGTTGGGGCTCGGAGGTGAGTTTTCTCGAGTAGCCTGCTCCCTAGTTGGAGCCACCTTATTTCGGCCAACGGCGTCGGTCGCGTCGCAAAACGGGTATCCTGCGGCCTGCTCGATGTTGTTTCCTGCCTCGTCTTTCCAGACGATTGCCGCGTCTGCGGCGAACCCCTGCAAGAGTTTTCCAGAATTCCGGTTTGCAATAAATGTCTAGCTGAACCTGAGCCGCTGATTGCGGAATACTTCTGCGCGGCGTGCCGGATGCCGTTCGTCAATCGCTTTCCGTTGGACGAAACCGGCCGCTGCGCGTTGTGCCGCCTGGGACTGCAAGGCTTCGACGCGGTGTATTCGTACGGGTCCTATGAAGGCACGCTGCGGCAGCTGGTCCATTTGTTCAAGTACGGCGGCGTGCGACCCCTTGGAAGGACGTTTGGAAGGTTTCTGGACCAAGCGTTACCGCGGGAAACGAGCTTTGACGTGATCGTTCCGATGCCGCTGCATTGGTTCAAGCAGTGGCAGCGCGGCTTCAATCAATCGGATGTTCTCGCCAGGGAAATCGGGAAGAAGTGGGGAGTTCCGGTGCGAAATGTGATTCGCCGGAAGAAGGCCACGCGTCCGCAGGCCGGGCTCACCCATGCGAAACGCCGGGCGAACGTGAGCGGGGCTTTTCGAATCCCGCGCGGGCGATCCTTGGCCGGAATGCGAGTGCTGCTGGTGGACGACGTGGTCACCACGGGCGCCACGGCCAGCGCGTGCGCACGGGTTTTGAAACGCGCGGGAGCCGCGCATGTCGCTTTGTTGGCGCTGGCGCGCACGGACCGGCGCCAGGCCGTCGAACTTTATTTCACCACAGCCGGAGGATGATTATGAGCGCCGCACAGATCTATACCCATGCCTCGACAAATAACGGTGAGCGTTTGCACCGGCCCGTGCTGGTCTTGAATTCGAGCTTCGAGCCGATCAATGTTTGCGCGGCCCGGCGCGCTCTGGTCCTGGTGCTCAAGGGAGTGGCGGCGGCGGAGGAGCATTCCACCGGCCACGTGCATTCCGCTCGCGCGGCGATCAAGGTGCCGAGCGTGATCCGGCTGCTGGAGTACCGCCGCATTCCGCATCAGACGCGCGCGCTGTCGCGTAAGAACATCCTGATGCGCGACCGTTACACCTGCCAGTACTGCCTGAAGACCATGAGTTCGGGCGATCTGACCCTGGATCACGTGATTCCGCGTTCGCGCAAGGGCGAAACTACTTGGGAGAATCTGGTGGCCTGCTGCCATCATTGCAACAATCGCAAGGGAAGCCGGACGCCGGAGGAAGCCGGGATGCGCCTGGCGCGCGCTCCCAGGCCGTTCAGCCTGCACACCAGCCGGCACTTGATGCGTCTGCTGGGTAAGAGCGACGATCAGTGGCGGAAATATTTGTTCTACTAGCGGGCTTGGCGCTGGGCGAGCATGCGCGCCTACTGGGCGCCGCACAGCGCCCCGGTCTTCACTCCACACCTCCGGCGAAATTCGACCGTCACGGGCGAGGCCAACGCCTCCTGATGCTCGCCTCCCCATTCGTTAGTACCTTAATACTAGGTGATTCATTTTCACCTATAGACACTACTTCCCTTCACACGGGACGTTTCCCGTAGTAAAGTAACAGCTATTCTACTCTCAAATTGCGGGTTGCAAACAGCCGTGGAGGAACTGAGTGGGGCACTCTCGAATCATTTTACTCATGGGTATAGGCTCCGTCGCGGCCGTCACCACGTCCGGTATTGTCCCGGCCTGGCTCATTTAGGTAAGTAAGGGTGAGGTCTGTGGTCAGTGCAACAGCCAATCAGGAATCGCGAAATCTGGACCTCCTGCGGACTGTAGCGGTGTTGGCTGTATTCCTGGCGCACCTGATCTTGACGCTGATGCCGACTCATGACGTTTATGATCAGGTCCATTCACCCGCGGTGGAACTACTCTACGGTTTGGGTGAAATTGGAGTGCTCCTCTTCTTCGTTCACACGAGTCTGGTTCTTTTGCTGTCGCTGGAGAGGATAAAAACGGGGCGGCTGTTTTTTACCTTCTACATTCGTCGTTTTTTCCGCATCTATCCGCTAAGCACAGCATGTATTGTGACCGTTATCGCGCTCCGTATCCCCTACGTTCCTGAGCTCAGCTACACTCCCGTAGGATGGCGGGAGTTCCTGTGCAATTTGTTTTTGATCCAGAATTTGACGAACGTTAAGGAGGTCGTTTCGCCGCTTTGGACGCTACCGTGGGAAGTGCAAATGTATGTGGCGCTTCCCTTCATCTTCGTGGTACTCCGCCGAGTCGGTTCGATTCCTTTGATTCTATTGCTTTGGCTGGGTTCGTTAGTTGCGGCTAGAACTGGCCTTCCATTGCTTTCTTATGTCCCATGCTTTATGGGGGGTGTACTTGCATATCAGATAGCCAAGAAGAAGACGATGAAACTAGGGGGTGCTTTTTGGCTGCTGGTCTTGTTGACTTCGATTGCTGTCTTCCTCTTTTTGCGTCAGCGTTTCCGGGACGCCTACCTGCCGGAGTGCGTGTTTTGCTTGGTCATCGGAGCCATGGTGCCCCAATTCAAGGAGTTCACCGCCTCGACGTTCACGCAGGCGTGCCACGTGATTGCCACGTATTCGTATGGCATCTATCTATTCCACCTACCGGTGATTTGGTTTGTATTCTTCAAACTCAAGATGTGGCCTGTATGGGCTCAGTGGTCCGCGCTCGGAGGCCTGATGTGGCTAGTCCCTTGGGCTGCGTATCATTACCTAGAGTCACCACTGATCCAAGTTGGACGGAATCTCACGTTCGGAGCCAGGTCTCCTGAAAGACTCGCCGCGGAGGTTTCATGATGCTGACAGGAACCACTCGTGAGAATTCGTCGCCAACGCTGCATTTCGTCTCGGTCGAAGAAATTGTTGCCAACGCCAAACAAACCGATATTGTCGCTCCATCCCCCGCCCTCGCCGCGGCTTTGGCGCGAGCTGGACTTCATCTAAAAGTTCGGCTCGCTGCACCGCAGCTGGTCGTCTATCTTGAGTAATCTAACGCCGGCATCCATTTCCTACCTAGTTCGATCTTAAATCGATGATTCCGGGCAACTCCTGCCGACTCCCGGGGTTATGATGACAGGACGGAGATTCCGCTGCTGGGAGGAGATGAATGGGTAAACGACTGATTCTTGCGAGTTTGTGCGCCTTCTGGCCCGCCTATGCGCAGATCTCGGTCACCGTCTCACCTTCGCCGGCGTCCGTGCATGTTGGAACCTTCCTGCAGTTTTCCGCCAGGGTCAGCGGTACTTCTACGAGCGGTGTTGCCTGGTCCCTGACGCCTTCGATGGGGGCGGGCACGATCTCCTCCGGTGGACGCTATGCGCCTCCCGCGGCACTGCCCGTTCCCAACACCGTCACGGTAACGGCCACCAGCACCGCCAGCCCCGCCGTGTCCGCCAGCGTGACCGTGACGATTTTGAATCCCTATCCCACGTTGGCGTCTGTCATCCCACCCATTATTCCCGTGGGCGCCTTCTCTATCACTCTGAACGGCAGCGGGTTTGTGCCCGGAGCACAGGTGATCAGCGGCGGCACGCCCATGGTCACAAACTACAGTTCTCCCACCATGCTGACAGCTTCAGGCTTTGCGTTCCCGGTAGAGAGAGGATGGACGATCCCGATTGTAGTGAAAAACCCAAATCCTGGCTCGGCCACATCCACGGATGTCGTAAGCGTGGTGGTGGCGGCGCCGTCCGGGCCACATATTCTGGGTGAAAATGTCGCGGCACATTTCCTGGATCAGGCTGCATTCGGTCCGGACTTCGCCACGCTGGACCACCTTGAGACGGTTGGCCTGGAAGACTATCTCAAAGAACAATTCGCGGCGCCCATTTCGCCTTATCCCGACCCCGCGACCCTTGGTCCCGCAATTAATCAGGTACAGGCGCATTTTTTCACTAAGGCGGTTCACGGGCAAGACCAATTGCGTCAGCGTGTGGCGTTCGCGCTAGGCCAGATATTCGTCGTATCGGCGATCGAGGAGAATACGCCGACGCAGTTAGTGCCGTACCTGGGAATTCTGGAAAAGGATTCCTTTGCGAACTTTCGCACGCTCATGGAAGACGTGACCCTGAGTCCCACCATGGGCGAGTACCTCGACATGCGAAACAACGATAAGGCCGATCCCACCCGCGATACCCGGGCGAATGAAAACTATGCCCGCGAACTCATGCAGTTGTTCACCATCGGCCTTTCCCAATTGAATCTGGATGGAACGCTGAAGCTGGATGCGGGCGGCAATCCCATCCCCACCTACGATCAGTCTACGATTCAGAATTTCGCGAAGGTCTACACGGGATGGACCTATCCCACCAAGCCCGGTGCAGTCCTGCGGCTGCATAATCCGCCGTACTACATCGGTCCCATGGTGCCGTTCGAATCGAACCACGATGTCACCTCCAAAACTCTGCTCAACGGCTTGGTCCTCCCGGCGGGACAAACCGCAAGGCAGGATCTGGAGGCCGCGCTGGACAACATTTTCAACCATCCCAACGTCGGCCCGTTCATCGGCAAGCAACTGATCCAGCATCTGGTGAGCAGCAATCCTTCGCCCGCCTACGTCGCACGTGTGGCATCCGTATTCAACGACAACGGGTCAGGCGTACGCGGCGATCTGGAGGCCGTAATCCGTGCGATCCTGCTTGATCCCGAAGCGCGCCAGGGCGATGACGGTCCGTTCGCGGATGGGGCAGGATCTCCTCCGGGCGCACATCTGCGGGAACCGGTTTTCGTGGTGGCGTCGATCCTGCGCGGCCTGGGGGCTTTCGTGAATGACACCAACAGGCTGACGTCCCTGGCGGCGAACATCGGGCAGACCATTTTCCAGCCCCCAACTGTTTTCAATTATTTCGCTCCGGGGTATGAAATCCCGGCGCAGCTCACTCCCGGGATGTCCTTGCTGGGCCCTGAGTTCCAGCTGGATTCCCCGTCCAACGCCGTGGCTCGTTTCAATATGGTCAACAGCATGATCTACGGCAATCTGGGGACGGGCACGGTGATCGATTTGACGCCGTTCGCAAACCTGGCATACGATCCGCCCGCGCTGGTGGACGCGATCAGTCTGACATTTATGTGCGGGCAGATGCCGCCCAAAGTCCAGACTGCTCTGCTGGGTGCGATTAACGCGATCCCCGGGTCATCAGCGGCGGTGAATAGAGCACGAGCACAGGCGGCGATTTATCTGGCCGTATCCTCGTCCTACTACAACGTGGAACATTAAGATGCGGAGCAGAAGAAAGATGTGGAGCAGAAGATCATGCTGATTCCTTCCAGACGAAACTTCCTGCGCATCTCGTGCCGCTCCCTGGGGACCCTGGGGGCCGCCACTTTGATGAGCCGCTTCAGCCAGGTGAATGCGCTGGCCCAGGATGCCTGTCCCGCGGATTACAAGGCCTTGGTGTGCATATTCCTGTTCGGCGGGAATGACGGCAACAATACCGTGGTGCCGATTTCCACGCCGGGAAGCAATCCCGCGAATTCCTACAGCAGCTATGCTCAGGTCCGCGGCGGGCTGGCTCTGCCGGCTGCCAACCTGAATGTGATCGGCAACTCCAAAGGCGATCAATACGGGCTGCATCCAAGCCTGAAGGAGCTGGCGACGCTCTATAACAACAATCGGCATGTCGCAGTCGTGGTGAATGTGGGAACGCTGGTTACGCCCCTGACGCAAGCTCAATATAAGAGTCAGCAGGCCGCCATTCCGTCGAATCTGTTTTCACATCTGGATCAACAGACCGAATGGCAGACTTCGCTGGCCCAGGGTTCCGGCGCTACGGGGTGGGGCGGGCGCGTCGCGGATGCCGTCCAGGACTGCAATACCAGCAACTTCCCTACCATCATTTCCGTGGGCGGAAATAATCTGTTCACCACCGGCGCCCAGACTAACCCTGCTACGGTGACCGCCGGACAGATCCTCGGGCTGCAGGGATTCAATAGCTCGGCGGCTTCCGTAGCCCGGTTGTCAGCGCTCCAAAGCCTGCTGACCTTTGACAACGGGGTTTCCCTGGTGCAGGCCTCGAATAGCATCGCCTCTTCGGGTCTGAACCAGGCTGCGCTGCTGAATCAGGCGCTGGCGGGCGCCAAGGCGCTCACGACCGTTTTTCCCAATACGTCACTGGGCCAGCAGCTTTCGCAGGTCGCTAAGATTATCAATACCCGCGGCGCTCTGGGTATGCGCCGCCAGATCTTCTTCGCTTATCTCGGCGGTTTCGATACTCATGATCTGGAACTAAACGATCAGGGAACCGGGCTGGCCCAGGTGAGTCAAGCGATGAAGGCATTCTATGATGCCACAGCGGAGATGGGAACCGCCGATCAGGTGGTGACCTTCACGGAATCGGATTTTGGCCGCACGCTGCAGCCCAGCGGAGGTTCAACGTTAGGCACGGATCATGCCTGGGGCAGCCACCATTTCGTCATGGGAGGCGCAGTGAAGGGCGGCGATATCTACGGCACCTTTCCCACGCTCCAACTCAGCGGCCCCGACGACGCCAACAATCGGGGCGTGTGGATTCCCACTACCTCCCTGGATCAATACGGTGCCTCGCTGGCTACCTGGTTCGGCGTGGACCCGTCCAAACTCGGCCAGGTCTTTCCGAACCTGACGAACTTTAAGACCTCTTTGCCGGCATTTCTTTAGGCTTGCCGCCGGATCGCAAAAAGCATCCGCCCCGAATGTTACCGTTTGGGGATGGTACTCAAAATCCGCCAGGTTGGCGAACAAGTGTTGCGGCAGAAAGCCCACCCGCTTTTAACGGACGAGATCCTGGACCGATCCACGCAAGAGTTGATCCAGTCCATGCGCGAGACCATGCACGATGCTCCCGGCGTGGGCTTGGCCGCGCCGCAAATTGGGTATCCTCTCCAACTGGTGGTGATCGAAGATCAGCCAGAGTTTATTCAGAAACTTCCCGCGGAACAAGTCGCCGAGCGCGAACGAAAACCGGTACCGTTCCACGTTCTGATCAATCCGAAACTGACACGTCTGGGCTCCGATCCCGCCGAGTTTTTCGAGGGCTGCCTAAGCGTGGCGGGCTTCACTGCTGTGGTTCCCCGCGCCCGGCAAGTTCGCGTGGAGTGCCTGAATGAGAGGGCCGAACCCGTGATCATTGACGCGGCAGGGTGGTATGCCCGCATCCTGCAACATGAGATCGACCACCTGGATGGGATCTTGTACGTCGATCGGATGAATTCGCGCTCGTTCTCTACCCAGGACAATTACGTTCGGCACTGGAAGGACCAATCTGCCGCCGAAATCGACCGGCTGATACGATCAACGTAATGGAAGAGCGCGAAGTTTATCCCCTTATCGGTCAGGATGGATTTGAGCGTCTGGTGGCGGCGTTCTACCGGCAGGTTCCCGGCGACGACGTCCTGGGCCCGCTTTATCCTGCGGACGATCTGCCGGGCGCCGAGCAAAGGCTTCGCGATTTCCTGATTTATCGCTTTGGCGGACCACCCCTATACATCGAGCAGCGCGGTCATCCCCGCCTGCGTATGCGTCATGCCGCGTTCCCCATTGGCGTGGCCGCTCGCGATCGCTGGTTTCAACTGATGAGCCGGGCGGTGGACGAGGCCGCCCTGCCCGAGGATGTGCAGCATCTCTTGCGAGTGTTCTTCGCGTCCACCGCGACATTTCTGATCAACCGATCGGGTTAAAGGTGCGTGGTCATCAGCAGTAACACCATCGCGGCTCCCGCCATCAGCACGGCACCGCCCAGTACGGTGCCGAGAACCAGGACCGCCGAGAAACGATCTGTATCTGCCGTTGTCATGAAACAACCTATTCGCGTTAGACCGGCGTCCTCCGTGAAACGTGGGTGATCAGGCTGATGACAAAAAGCACCAGGAAAATAAAGAACAACACCTTTGCCACGCCCGCCGCGGCGAACGCGACAAATCCAAATCCGAGTGCGCCCGCGACCAGCGCGATCAGAAGGAAAACCAAGGCATAGTAGAGCATAACGGCCCCTTTTCTGGCGGAAGATTTACTCCCGCCGATAGCTTATAAGCACGTTCGGGACCGCACGTCCAAGTGCTGTGTTTGCACCGGATCCAGTTTCCAGACTGTGCAAGATGCGTAAATTGGCGCGAGTTTTTGCCAAGTCAGCGGGCCGGTTCGATTCGCAGCACCGCGCCGTCTTTCTCATCTGTCAGGACGTACAGGAACCCGTCCGGTCCCTGGCGCACGTCGCGGATGCGCTGGCGTAGTTCCGTGAGCAGCGATTCGCGGCGCAGCTCCTGCATCTCTTGATTGAACAGGATCCGCTCCAGGTGGCCGGTGCCGGGGATCTCTCCGGTGCGAAGCGCGCCGACGAAAACGTCGCCCTTCCACTTCGGCAGTTTGTCGCCGGTGTAGAACGCCATGCCGGAGACTCCAATCGCCGGCATCCAATACACCACTGGCGCTTCGAACCCGGCATGTCCAAAGGCCCCGTTGTGCAAAGGACCTGGGTAGTCGCGCCCCAAACTCACGATCGGCCAGCCGTAGTTGCGGCCGGGCTTGAGGATGTTGATCTCATCGCCGCCGTTGGGACCATTCTCGTTCTGCCACATCTCGCCGGTTCCAGGATGCAGGGCCAGACCCAGGGTGCCGCGATGGCCGAGCGTATACACCTCAGGCCTGTGGCCGGACTGCCCGACAAAGGGGTTGTCCCCGGGGATGGTGCCGTCGTCGTTCAACCGCAGCACTTTGCCGCCGAGGGAATTTGGATTCTGGGGAAAGTTAGGATCCTTCGGATCGTTGCCCGTCATGCTCATGAAGAGCGTGCCGTCGCGGCCGAACGCGATGCGCGAAGTGGCTGCCACATCGCTCACGAAGATATCTTTCATCCCGGTGATCGCGTTGCCATCCCATTTCCCGCGGGCCAGCGCGACCACGCGGCGCTTCTCGTCGAGCGGCTTGGTATAGGTAAGGTACACGAATCCGTTTTGACCAAACTGAGGATGGAGAGCGATATCCATGTAGCCGTGAACCGCCCCTGGCAGTCCTGATTCGACTGCCCAATACGAAGCGGGTGTTCCGGCGATGGGCTTGGGATCGAGGACGCCGTTGCGAATGATCCGGAGTTGACCCGTCCGGGTGGTGACCAGCATGCTGCCATCGGGGAGGAACGCCGCGCTGAATGGCGATTCGATACCACGGGCGACTGCGACCACCCGGATTCGCTGGCCCT
>Ga0207661_10000378_pt1 | contig 28636 bp, 23 predicted proteins | sample KBSC713LmetaG_FD_184337 | JGI IMG/M metagenome (GOLD analysis project Ga0207661, IMG submission 184337) | Corn rhizosphere microbial communities from Kellogg Biological Station, Michigan, USA - KBS C7.1-3L metaG (SPAdes) (version 2) | ecosystem: Host-associated > Plants > Roots > Rhizosphere ...
CCTGCTGATCGACATGGACCGCCTTCGCGGTGTCCTTCGCGCGGTGTTGATGCCCGCGGACGCCGACCGCTGGCTCGAGACGTGGGAGCGGATCACCGAGACCGTCTCCCGTTGGGCTATCGGGGCGCTCGCGATCGCCACGATCGCGGGCACCGTCCAGGGCGGCACGGCCTGGCTCCTCGGCTCGAGCTACGCGCTCGCGCTTGGACTGATCGCGGGCTTCCTCGACCTGATCCCGAACCTCGGCGCGACGATCGCGGGGTTCATCCTCGTGCCGACGATCCTCGCGGAGGAGGGGCTCACCGACGCCCTGATCATGCTCGCCGTGGTTCTCGTCTACCAGCAGCTCGAGAACAACCTGCTCGGCCCGACCATCTACGGCAAGGCCGTGAACATCTCGCCGTTCTTCGTGATCCTCGGCGTGACGATCTTCGGGGCGTTGCTCGGAGTGCTCGGCGCGCTCGTCGCCGTGCCGGTCACCGCGTCGCTCCAGATCGTCGTCACCGAGGTGACCCGAACCCGCCGCGCGATCGTCGCAGAGGCGCGCGCGGCGCTCGAGGCGTCGTCCGCAGAGGCGGGCGACGCGGCCGCTCCCACCTAGCGGCCGCGTCGCTGACCTCGGCGCCTACGCGACTGCGAGCGGAGGCCCTCCCAGGCCGCCTGCCGCCTGCCCGGCGGAGCGGAGCTTGAACGCGAAGATGATCTCCGTGATGCCGCGCATCAGCGCGATCACACCGACCCAGATCACGAGCAGGATCGCGCTACGGCCCCAGTACCCGGCCGCCCAGAACCCGATCAGGATCTCCACGATGCCGGCGATCAGCTGGACCCACCAGATGGAGATCTCGTTGCGCGTCGCGATCGAGACGACGACGTCGAAGAAGCCCTTGAAGATCAGGAAGAAGGCCATCACGGCGGCGAGCGCCGCGAACGTGTCGCCGGGGTGCACGAACGCGACGATCCCGACCACGATGAAGATCACGCCGAGCAGTCCGTGGAGCACCTTCCACCACCGATGCGATGCCGCGAGCATGAAGAACTCGTTGACGCCGGCAAAGATCGCGACCACCCCGAAGAGGATCGAGACCGCGCTGACGGTGGTGTAGTCGAAGCGGAGCACGATGATCGCGAAGAGGAGCCAGAGGAGCCCGGTCAGGAGAAACAGCCACCAGGCGCGTGCGGCGCTCTCGATTGCCTCGCGCTCCTCCAGGTCGAACGTGGACATGCAGCCTCCCTTGTGTTGTCCGAGTGGATGCTAAGAAGTCCGTCGGCCGACGGAGGGGCGTCAGACGGCGGCGGCGGGCTCGGCCGACGGCGCCTCGGCGCCGGCCGCCTCGACCGCCTTGATCCCGGCAAGCTCGCGGCTGATATGGAGCGCCGCCGAGGTGAGCGGCGCCGCGAGCACCATCCCGATCATCCCGAAGATCGCGCCGAACCCGATCGTCACGATGAGGACGACGAGCGGGTTGAGGTCGAGCGTCGCGCCGAACGCGATCGGCTGGACGATGTTCTGGAGGAGCCCGTTCGCGAGGATCACGATGACGAGCATCACCAGGGCGGTCGAGGTCCCCTGCGACGCGAGCGCCAGCATCACTGCGAACGCGCCCGAGACGAACGCGCCGATGAACGGCACGTACGCCGTCACGAACACGACGACCGCGATCGTCCCGGCGAGCGGGACGTCGAGTAGGTACGCGCCGATCCCGACGACGATCGCGTTGAACGCCGCGACGTAGGACACGCCCAGGAAGTAGCGCCTGAGGGAGCGGGCCACGTTTCCGGTGATGATCGTCGCCACGTCCGGCGGGACGCCGAGGTGGCGGTCTACGAAGCGGCGCACCGCCGGCCCGTCCTTCAACAGGAAGAACGTCGAGAACACGGTGAACGTGAGGAAGAAGACGAGCGACGTGAGCTCCTTGATGCCGTTCGCCACCCCCTGGACGAGCGCCTTCCCCGTCTGCGCGGTCGAGCTCTTCACGTCTGCGGTCGTGGACGAGGTGCCGCCGGCGCCCGCGTCGTTGAACCAGCCCTCGATCTTGTCCACGGCCTGGCTGGCCGATGCCTTGATCTCCGCCGACTGCTCGTAGATCCCGCCGAAGACCATCAGCGCGATCACCACCGTGATCGCGAGGAGCAGGAGGAGCACGAGCGCGGCTCCTGCAGCCCGGGGAACACGGCGGCGCTGGAGTGCGGTGACCAGCGGGCCGGCGACGGTGGCCAGGATCGCGCCGAGCGTGACGGGCACGATGATCGTCGACGTCAGGCCGAGAAGCCAGACGAGGCCGACCAGCAATACGGCGACGCCGACGAGGAACCAGGCCAGCAGGCCGAGGTCGCGGAGCCACATGGGTGCTGAGAACACGCGCGAGAGCGAGGTCGCGTCGATCTGGACGACCGTCGGCTCGGGCGCGCCGGCGACCGGGCTCGGCTCGGCGTCGCGATGCGAGAACCGATCGAGGAAGCGGGGACTCACGTACGCCATTCTCCTGCGCGCGTCGGATGCTCCTCATCGCATGACGAATCCGGTCGGGCGGCGTTATACGCTCCGTCCCGATGTCCGAGGCAACCGTCTCCGCAGCCCCCGTTACGACCGTGCGTCCCTCCAAGCGACGACGCGTCGTGAAGATCGTCTCGTGGGTCCTCGGCCTGGTCGTGCTGCTCGCGCTGCTCCATCTGGCTGGCATCGACGTCTGGGGCTGGCTCACCAACCTGTGGGACACGGTCACCGAGATCTCGCTCTTCTACATCGTCCTCGGCTGCATCTTCCAGGCGGCCCAGACGACGCTCACCGCGCTCGGCTGGTACGGGATCCTGCGCTACGCGTATCCGGACGGCGTGACGTACATGGCCGTCCTGGCCTCCTACGCGGCCGGCGTCGCGCTCAACAACTTCCTGCCCGCGAACATCGGGACGTTCGTCACGCTCGTGATGTACGTCGCCGTCGTGCGCGGCTCGACGTTCCCCGGGATCCTCGCAGGCTACGTCGTCCAGAAGATCTTCTACTTCATCATCGGGACGCTGATCTACCTCTACCTCTTCACGCAGGTCGCCGGGTCGTTCGACTTCCGCTTCGGCGACGAGCGGGACGCGGTCGTCGACCATCCCGTGCTGACGCTCGTGACCATCGGCGGTGGCCTCTTCCTGATCGTCTTGCTACTTCGCATCTTCTGGCGCTGGGTCAAGGTCATGTGGGCGAAGGCGAAGACGGGCGCCGCGATCCTCGGCGACCTCGGCGCGTACACGAGGCTCGTGCTGCTGCCGCAAATGGGCGGCTACGTCGCAAAGGTGCTGGTGATCATCGTCTTCCTCGCGGCGTACTCGATCCCGGTCACGTTCGGGTCGGTGATGAGCGTGCTCGGGTCGAACCAGCTTGCGAACCTGCTCTCGTTCACGCCGGGCGGGGTCGGCGTCAACCAGGCGTTCAACGCGTTCGCGCTCGACAGCTACACGAGCTCGACCACCGCCACGGCGTACTCGATCGGGCAGCAGCTGATCACGACGGCGTTCAACGTCGTCTTCGCCGTCGTGTTGATCTGCATGGTCTTCGGCTGGAGCGGCGGCTCGAAGCTCGTCAAGGACTCGTACGCAGACGCGAAGGAGAAGGCGGGAGAGATGAAGGCAAGCCGCGGAAAGGCGATGGACACGGTTGGCGAGGAGGCTGACGCATGAGTGCCGCCGCGCTCGACGTCAGGCACTGGCAGCCCGAGCGCCCCCGGCTGAGGCCGGTCCAGCTCCTGCTGAGCTGGCTCCTCTCGGCGCTCGCGCTGCTCATCGCGGCGGAAATCCTGCCGGGGGCGGCGGTCAACGGGCTTCCGGCCGCGATCGCCGCCGCGGCGGTCATCGCCATCCTGAACGCGCTCCTGCCCCCCGTCGTCGCGGCGCTTCGCCTGCCGCTGACGCTCGTCTTCGGCTTCCTGCTCGTCCTCGTCCTCGACGCCCTGATGCTGCTCGCGGCGGACAATCTGACGGACGGCGACCTGCACGTGGACGGCTTCTGGTCGGCACTGCTCGTCGCTCTGGTCGCCTCTGCAGTGACGCTCGTCCTCCAGGTCATCGCCGGAATCGACGACGACAGCGAGTGGTCGTACCGGGTCGTCCAGCGGATCGCGCGCAGGACCGGCGAACCGGTCGAGACGGACGCGCCCGGCATCCTCTTCCTCGAGATCGACGGGCTCGCGCTCCCCGTGCTCCGCCGAGCGATGCGCGACGGCAACGCGCCAAACATGGCCCGCTGGGCGGCCGAGGAGGGCTACCAGCTGACCGGCTGGGAGACCGACCTCTCCTCCCAAACGGGCGCGAGCCAGGCCGGCATCCTGCTCGGCTCGAACGAGGACATCCCCGCGTTCCGCTGGGTCGAGAAGGAGACCCAGACCGTGATGACGTGCTCGGCGCCGGCCGACTGCGCGGAGCTCGAGCGCCGGCACGCGACGGACAAGGGACTCCTCCTCGACGGCGGGGCGAGCCGTGGCAACCTCCTCTCCGGTCAGGCCGACGCGGTGATTCTCACCGTCAGCCGGATCGAGGCGGAGAAGCGCGCGAACCCTGGGTACCGCACGTTCTTCGCCAACGGCTTCAACGTCACCCGCGTGCTCGTCCTCTTCTTCTGGGAGGTGGTCCTCGAGTGGACGGCTGCGCTCCGAGCGATCCGCCGCGACGTGCGGCCGCGAGGGCACCGCGGCGGCGCCTACCCGTTCATGCGGGCAGGGATGTGCATCGTCGTCCGCGACCTGATCGTGCAGTCGGTCCTCACCGACATGATGGCCGGCCGACCCGCGGTGTACGCGACGTTCTCGAGCTACGACGAGGTGGCGCACCATTCGGGGCTCGAGCGCGCGGACACGCTCGAGGCGCTGCGGAAGCTCGACCAGCAGTTCGGGCGCCTCTGGCGCGCCCGCCGCTTTGCGGCTCGGCCGTACGAGATCGTCGTCCTCTCCGACCACGGTCAGACGCAGGGCGCGACCTTCAAGCAGCGCAATGGCCATGGGTTCGACGATCTCGTCAGGGCCGCGCTCGAGTCCGCAGACGTCGCGTCGCTCGACTCCGGCGACGAGAACGACCGCACCGTCGGCAATGCGATCGGCGAGGCGACCGGCCGCGGCCCCAAGCAGAAGCGCGCGAAGAACGACGTGTCCGGTGAGGACGTGGTCGTGCTCGCCTCCGGAAACCTCGGGCTCGTCTACCTGATGGATCAACCGAGGCGGATGACGCTCGAGGAGATCGAGGAGCGCCACCCGCGTCTCCTCCCCACCCTTGCCGGGCACCCGCACATCGGGTGGCTGCTGGTCCGCTCCCAGCAGCATGGCGCCCTCGCGATCGGTCCGAAGGGGCGGCACTTCCTCGAGAACGGCAGGATCGAAGGTGACGACCCGCTCGCAAGCTTCTCGCCGAACGCGGCCAGGCACCTCCTCCGCACGGACGGTTTCCCGCACGTCGCGGACCTCATGGTCGGGTCGTTCTACGACCCCGATCTCGACGAAGGATGCGCTTTCGAGGAGCTCATCTCCTTCCACGGAGGCCTTGGCGGGCCCCAGACGGAGGCGTTCGTCCTCCATCCGGCGAAGCTGGCGATGCCCGACGAGCCACTTGTCGGCGCGGCGTCGGTGAACGCGCTCCTCCGAGGCTGGCGGGCCGAGCTCAACGGCGCCGCCACGACCGGCGACGGTGGTCGCGTCATGGTGGAAGCCGACCAGATCCTCGAACCCGAGCACGCGACCGAAGGAGAGTCAGTCACATGAGCACGCCCGAGGCGCCCTCCGACACATCGGCCGATTCGGCCCTCGCGGGGCCGAGCCGCTCTCGCATCATCACCGCCCGAGTGCTCGTCGTGCTCGGCGTCGTGCTCGTCATCGTGAGCCTGCTCGCGAACTTCGTCAGGCGCGAGGCGCTCGATCGCGACACCTTCCGCGACACCTCGCAGCAGCTGATCGCGAACGAGGACATCCGCAACCAGGTCGCTGCCACGATGGTCGACCAGCTCTACTCCAACGTCGACGTGGCCGGAGTCCTCCAGCAGCGGCTGCCAGACAATCTCCAGGCGCTCGCCGCTCCCTTGGCCGGCCTAGGCCGCGAGGCGATCGACCGTGGCGCGCAGCAGCTCCTCGCCCGGCCACGGGTCCAGAGCCTCTTCGTCGACGCATCGTCGCTGGCGCAGGCTCAGGTGAAGCGCGTGCTCGAGGGCGACACGCCGCGGCTGGAGACGACCAACGGCAACGTCGTGCTCGATCTCCGTCCGCTCGTCGTCCAGCTTGGCGACCGCTTCGGCTTCCTCGGCAACCTCGAACAACAGCTTCCCCCGAACGCCGCGCAGATCACGATCCTGAAGGCCGACAACCTCCAGACTGCACAGAACGTCACGCAGGGGCTCAAGGCCGTGGCGAACTGGATCTGGATCCCGGCGATCCTGTGCTGGGCCGTCGCGCTGTGGCTCGTACCCGGCCGTCGTCGTCGTGAGGTGCGCGCGATCGGCATCGGCCTGATCATCGCCGGCATCGCGCTGCTGGTGATCCGCCGGGTCGCGGGCTCGTACCTCGTCGACAACCTGACGCAGTCGGACTCCGTCCGGCCGGCGGTCTCGGCGTTCTGGCGAATCCTCTCCGACGGTCTGGCCGCAGGTGCCTGGGTCGTCGTGGTGGTGGGCGTGATCGCCACGCTCGGCGCGTGGATCACGGGCAAGGGCGAGCGCGCGACCCGGCTCCGTCACACGGTCGGCCCGTGGCTCGCTCGTCCCGCGCTCGCGTGGGCGGTGTTCGCCGCGGTGTTGCTGCTTGTCGTCTGGGCGCTGCCGTTCGAGCGGTTCCTCACGGCCGCGATCCTCGTCGTCCTCGCCGCGCTCGGATTCGAGGTGACGCGGAGGCAGGTGGAACGGGAGCTGGCCGAAGAGGGCGCCCTGCCCGGCCTATCGCTCCCGAAGCCGAGCATCCCGCGGCGAGCCGCGCCCGCCGGCCCGGGCAACGTGGAGGAGCTCGAGCGGCTCGCGAAGCTCCGCGCGGACGACCTCCTCACCGAGGACGAGTATTCCGCGGCGAAGGCCCGCGCTCTCGAGCGCATCGGAGACTGAGCCGGTTACGCCCCGGATTACGCCCGGCGACGAATGGATCCCTCGACCGAGGGACTGGAGAATCGTCGCCATGACGAGGACGATCACCGCTCCCGAAGCGCCGTTGACCGACCGCCAGCGCGAGGTCGTCGCGTTGATCGCGGCCGGGTGCTCGAACGACGAGGTGGGGCAATCCCTCGGGATCTCATCGCGTACCGCGAAGGCACACAGCGACGTGCTGCGGGTGAAGCTCGGCGTTGCACGGCGGCGACAGATTCCCGCCGCGTATCGCCTGCTCACCGGTGAGGACCCGTACGTCCCCGCCCTCGTCAGGCTCCGCCCCCGACGGAGCCGCTGACGGCAAACGCCCGCGGCCCGCCCACGCCGGCCGCGGGCGTTCTTCTCTCGAAGCGGATGGAGTACGCTCACGAGCCACCCCGATGGCAGACGAGCCACGGAAGCCGAGGATCCGACCACGCCGGATCATCGAGCGCCTTCGCCTGATTGGGGCGCTCGACCGGTCGGACGCGCGGGTGCGGATGCTGGTTGCGGGGTCGGGGTACGGGAAGACGATTGTTGCCGAGCAGTGGGCTACGGCGGATGCTCGTGTCGTCGGGTGGTTCAGGGCGCGGCGGTCTGCGGCGGACGTGTCCGTCGTTGCACGCGGGCTCGTGGCTGCCGCCGACGTCGTCGTGCCTGGCGCCGGCCGCCGGCTGCTGCAGCGCCTCGCAGTGACGGACGACCCCGAGCGCGAGGCGATCCTGCTTGCAGAGATGCTCGCGGAGGATCTCGACGACTGGCCGACCGACGGCTGGATCGTCGTCGACGACTACGAAAACCTCGCCGCGTCCGTTGCGTCCGAGGCATTCGTCGAGACGATCGTCTCACGATCACCGGTCCGACTGCTCCTCGCCGGCACGACGAGGCCGTCCTGGGCCGCCCCCCGTGAGATCCTCGCGGGTCGCGTGCTCGAGCTGACCGAGCGCGCTCTCGCGATGACCGATGACGAGGCGTCCGAGACCTTCGACGGGGCGCACAACGAGCTCGCTCAGGGCCTGGTTGCGCTCACGGCGGGCTGGCCGGCGACGATCGGCCTGGCCGCGATGTCCCCCGATGCGCCCGTTCCCGAGGCGGAGCTCCCGGAGACCTTGTTCGACTTCTACGCAGAGGAGCTCTACCGCGGTCTCGACCCGAGTCTCCGGTCGTCGCTCGCCATCCTCGCCGAGATGCCGCTGATCGACCGCGAGCTAGCGGGCGCGATCCTGGGCGACGAGCGTGCCGCGAGTGTCTGCGACGAGTCCCTGCGCCTTGGTCTCTTCGACGAGCGAGACCGCTACCTGGACTTTCATCCGTTACTTCGGTCGTACTCCGTCCGGGCGGATGAGACCGCGGTAACGACCCAGCTGTGGATGCACGCTCGCGCGCACTACCGAGGTCGAGGCGAGTTGGACGCTGCGTTTGAACTCACAGAACGAGCCGGTGCCCCCGGTGACGTTGACCAGCTTGTATGGGACTCAATGAGCGAGCTCCTGGATGGAGCGCGGTTGCCGACGCTCGAGGCGTGGGTCTCGAGAGCCGTGACTCGGTCCGGCGAGACACCGGCGGTTCGACTCGCTCAAGCCGAAATCGCTTTACGCCAGGGTCGTGATCTCACTGCACAGGCGCTGTCAGCGACCGTAGTTCGCGACGGTGATGTGCCTCTTCGGCATCGCGCGTATCTCGTCGCGGGCAAAGCGGCTCACGTCGGTTTGCGCGAGGAAGAGGCACTCTCCCTCTACCGCGCCGCTGAATCAGCGGCGCGTGACGAATCGGAACGTAGAGAAGCGCGATGGGGACAGCTCACGGCGGCGATCGAGTTGGAGCGTGACTTCTCATACGAATTGCTTCGTGGGCTCGAGCGCCCAGCCGATGGAGACATCGATCCAACGGACGCCGTCCAGACCGTGGACAAGAGGCTACTGCTCGGGCTGCGGTTCGGAGGCATCGACAATCTGACAGACGCCAAAGAGGTCGCGGAGCTTCTACCGACGGTTCCAGATCCTGTTCTTCGCTGTTCGTTCGGCTCAACTTTCTCCTGCGCGTTGAATCTTGCCGCGGAGTATGCGCGCGCACTCGACGTGTCGATGAATATGAGTGCTGAAGCCGCTGAATATCGGGTGGAGTTCGCGCTACCGTACGGATTCCTGATGTCGGCCGCGGCGCTCGTGGGGCTCAGAAGGTTCGATGAAGCCCAAGAGGCGCTCTCAGAGTCACTCGGCTCCGCGGTTCGTTGCGCCGACGCCTTCGGAGAGCAGGCGGTCTATGCGGGGCGTGTCCGAGCATTGCTCCATGCAGGACGCATCTCGGAAGCCTGTGCTATCGAGCCACCAAACCTGAGCCGCTCGATCCCCGCAATGCGCGGCGAAGTGTGGGGATCGCGGGGCCTGGCCCTCGCATGCATGGGCCGCCTCGTTGAGGCAGAGGAATGCGCCGAGAGCATTGTCGGCACAACCAGAGCGATTGAGCCGACGATGTTGATCTTGTGCATTCGTGCGATCGCAGCCCTCAAGGCCTGCAGGGAAAATCTCAACGAAACGATTAAGAGACTCGTCGCCGGTTCATTCGAAGCCGGCGCTGTGGACTTCGTCATCACCAGCTACCGCGCCAGCCCAGATCTGCTCGCCGCGCTTCTACGTAGCGCCGAAACATCCGAGGCAACTGCATACATCGTTGCGCGTGCCAACGACGGTAAATTGGCCGAGTCGATGGGCGTCGATATCCTGTCAGTTCACGATCCAGTGTCGACACTTTCGCCGCGCGAAAAGGAGGTCTACGACCTCCTGTGCGACGGACTTTCCAACATCGAGATCGCCCGTCGCCTCTTTATCTCACACGCAACCGCGAAGGTGCACGTTCGACACGTCTATGACAAGTTAGGGATCCGCTCACGAACGGCGATAGCGCTAAGCGCAGCGAATCGACGCTCTCAAGCCGCACCAACCGCGACCTCGGCCAAGTCATCCTCGCCTGACGTCGAAGGCTGACCAGGGCGGAAGTCTTCCCGCTGGGCCGTTCTGTACGTCTCGTCGCTCGTTGCGAGGATCGCCTCAAAGGCCGCGACCACGGTGGTGTCGAACTGGTTTTCAACTGCCTGCGCCAGGCGAAGCCTCGCAACCCTTGGCGGCATTCCTTCGCGATACGGGCGATCCGATGTCATCGCGTTGTACGCATCGGCAACGGCGATCACCCGTGAGAGAAGCGGGATCTCCTCGCCCTGAATGCGGTCAGGGTACCCTTCGCCGTCGATTCTTTCGTGATGATGCCGGACGATCCAGGCAACGTCGTCGTACGCAGCTACCTCCCGCAAGATCCGTTCGCCAATGACTGAGTGTTCCTGCATCTGCCTGCGCTCGTCCAAGGTGAGCGGGCCTTCCTTTCCAAGCAGACTGGCCGGCAGGCCAACCTTTCCGATGTCGTGGACGAGTCCGCAGAGAAACGCTCGTTCGCAGACGTCAGCAGGCAACCCAAGTCGTTCCGCAATGTCGCGTGAATAGATCGCGACGGCCCGTGAATGCCCCGCCGTGTAGGCGTCGCTCGCCTCGAGCGCGGTCACGAGCGCAACGGCGAACGAGACGTTTGCGTCCTCCAGTTTCTCCGCCAGGGTTCGCTGTGCGTGATACATGCCGAACAACCGCTGGGCCGCCAGTGCGGGCGCGAGGAACAGGAAGGCCGACCAGGGTGAAAGTTCGTGGTAGGCGAGAGCAAGAGCTGCTACGACCGGTGCGTAGAAACACACCGCCGTAGCCATGAGTGGACCGATCATCCTCGCGACGGCCGTTGGCTTTCCGCGAACCCGCAACGTAACCGTGGCGAACCCAATCTCGAGGATCTCGCCGACGGTGGACGCGACTATGGTGGCGGCTACGAGTCCCGCCGAGCCGTCGATTGACTCCCTCACCGCCTCGGCTGTCAATCCCATCACGGCACCTGCAAGGAACCGGGTGCTGGTGTAGGTCAACCACTTGAGGTGCGTCGACCGTCCGGCGCCCCGATGGAACACCTCGGCATCACCGAGTTCGGACGCTGCTCCGACGATGCCGCCGGCGAGCGGCCCGAACAAGACCGCGGCGAAGAGGGTTGGGACCGGCGAAATCGAGAGTTCGAGCGCGTCACTCAGACGCACGGACGCCCGCTCGGCGATGGCCGCGGCGATGCACAACGCGATCAGTACCCAGACGGTGCCGACCGAATAACCCGCGGCGATCAAAGCGACCGCAGCGCCGATGGCGACCGCAGTCAGTGCCACCACATACCGGACTAGGCGGCGGTCCTGGGCGGGATGTTCCTCTGCGTCGATTTGCTCATCCCCCAAACGGGGTATACAGTTCGGCTCGCCGTCAGTTCCCAAAAACTCAGGAGTTCGCGATGCGAAAGGCCTTCGTGCGCAATCTCCTTCGCGCTGGTATGGCTGCCGGTGTGAAGGGCTGGTAAGCCGTCAAATCCTCAGTTCCGCGTCCTCTCGGGGCATCCCTCCTACGGGGGATCGCCTCGTAACCGCGGAGACGGGGGCTTGGCGGCGTAGTTACGCAATGAGCCCACGCCGGAAGCCAACGGCTACGGCGTGGGCTCTGCTTCGCGCCTGAAGCTTCGCGAGCAGATGACGGACGTGAGACTTCACCGTCTCCTCGGAGAGGAACAGGTGCTGTCCGATCTCACGATTCACGAGGCCGTCGGCGACGAGCTGAAGGACCTCGATCTCGCGGGCCGTCGGCTCCTGCTCGAGCTCTCGGAGAGCCGGCGGAGGTGTGAACGGGATGACCGACCCGGTCGGTTTCGCGCCGCGGCGTGCCGCAGCCGCCTCGAACCGGCGACTGTGGTCCCGATACCGGTTGAGGATCTCCCTCCGCTCCGCGGCGTCCACGGATTCCGTATCGGCCTCTCGTGCGGCGCGCTTTAGGCGGCGGATGGTCACGTCGCTCGTTCGAGGGATGCCGCCGGCGGCCGCCCGAACCGCTTGAACGCCGCGCGCGACGCCCGTAGTCTGTGCGTCGCCTTGTGCCCAGCAGTCCTTCGAGCTGTCGAAGCTTCTTCGCGCGCGCAGACCAACACGGCACCTTTGACGTCCTAAGGAGGGGACGGCCAGTCCACGAGCTGAACCACGCATGGAAAAGGAGAAAGGGGAACTCATGAGTCGAATCGAACGGCGGTGGCGCCTTGGTGCGGTCGCCGGCCTGGTGGCGCTGCTGACGGCCGCCATCGTTGCGGGCGCGGGCCAGTCGGCGCCGTCCGCGCAGGGCGGGACGATCGTCGCGGGCACCACCGACACGGTCACGAACATCGACCCGGCGGGGGCGTACGACTACGGGTCGTTCACGCTGGCCGAGAACATCTACAACAACCTCTACCAGGCCAGCAACGGCGTGAAGGTCAGTCCGTCGCTCGCGACGAAATGCGCACCGGTCGGAACCGTCAAGACGTGGCGCTGCACCCTGCGCCGCGGCGTGAAGTTCAGTGACGGCTCCGCCTTCGACTCGGCCGACGTCAAGGCGTCGTTCGACCGCGTCGTCAAGATCAACGACCCCTCCGGGATCTCGTCGCTCCTCTCGAACCTCAAGAGCGTCAAGACCAACGGCCAGTACGGGGTTACGTTCAACCTCAAGAGCCCGCAGTCGACGTGGCCGTACATCCTCGCGACGAGCGCCGGGTTCATCACCCCGTCGACGTATCCGGCCACCAAGCTGCAGGCGAACGACCAGCCGCAGATCGGCACCGGTCCGTACACGCTCGAGAAGTACACGCCGGGCCAGCAGGCAGTGCTCGTGCGGAACGACAACTACTGGGGCCCGAAGGCCAAGAACGAGGGCATCATCCTCCGCTACTACTCGAAGTCCTCGACGATGAAGCTCGGTCTCGAGCGGGGCGAGATCGACATGGCCTACCAGACGTTCACGCCGACCGAGCTCGGCTCGCTCGCCGAGAACAGGAGCGTCAAGGTCTACCAGGGCCAGGGCGCGGCGATCCGCTACCTCGTCATGAACGTGCAGCGGCCGCCGTTCAACAACGTCGCCGTCCGCCGGGCGATGGCGTACCTGATGCCACGGCAGTCGGTCGCGTCGCGCGTGTACCGCGGCACGGTGAAGCCGCTCTACTCGATGCCGCCGGCCGGGCTACCGGGCCACGTCGACGCGTTTGCGTCGCTCTACGGTCGGGCGCCCAGCGTCGCGAAGGCGAAGGCCCAGCTGCAGAAGGCCGGTATCGCGATGCCGATGCCGATCGAGGTCTGGTGGACACCGACGCACTACGGTGACTCCTCCGCCGACGAGTATGCGGAGATCAAGCGCGGCCTCGAGCGGGGCGGCGTGTTCAAGGTCACGCTGAAGTCGGCGGAGTGGGCGCAGTACTCGGACGCGCTGGGCAAGAACTACAACGCGTTCCAGCTCGGTTGGTTCCCGGACTACCCGGACCCCGAGAACTACGTCCTCTCCTTCTACCAGGACGGCAACTTCACCTCGAACGGCTACGCCACGCCGAAGATGACGGCGCTGCTCAAGGCGGAGCAGGCGGCGAAGACAACCGCGCGTCGCATCAACGTCATCAGGCAGATCCAGCGGGTGGCGGCGGTCGACGTGCCGATCATCCCCGTCTGGCAGGGCAACATGATCGCGGCGGCTCGGCAGAACATCCATGGGATTCCGAGCACGCTCGATGCCGCGTTCATCATGCGGTACTGGAAGCTCAGCAAGTCGTAGACCGCGAGCACCTCGGGGGGCGCCCGCACGGGGCGCCCCCCGCCTTTCACGGCGGGCTAGGGTAAGGCGTTCGCGCCGGCGCGCCGGTGCACGAGAGACACGAGGCGTCCATGGCTGGTAGCAGAGGCACTTCGCTCAGACGGTACGCGCTCACGCGTCTCGCGCTCGTCGTGCCGATGATCTTCATCGTGCTCACGCTGGTCTTCCTGCTCATGCGCGTCGCGCCAGGAGACCCGATCACGGCGTCGCTCGGCGGTCACGTCCCGCCACAGGTCGTCAACCAGATCAAAGAACGGCTCGGCTACGACAAGCCGATCCTCGTCCAGTACAAGGAGTACCTGGAGAACATCGCTCGCGGCGACTTCGGGACGACGATCACCGACCGTCGCTCGGTGGGGGACATCATCGTCGAGAACGGCGCAGCGACCCTCGAGCTGACCTTCTACGCGATGATCGTCGCGATCGTCGTCGGCGTCACGTTCGGCATGCTCGCCGGGCGCTACCGGGATACGTGGATCGACGGAGGGGGCCGTCTCTTCGGGATCCTCATCTACGCCACGCCGGTGTTCTTCCTCGGCCTCATGGCCCAGCTGTTCTTCGGGGTGTATCTCGGCTGGTTGCCGACGTCGGACCGGGCCAGCCCGCTCGTCGACGCGACGCTGCAGACCCACACCCACATCTACACGATCGACACGCTCTGGAACGGCGACTGGAACGCGTTCGTCGACGTGGTGAAGCACCTGATCCTGCCCGCGGTCACGCTCGGGCTCGTCACCGCCGGCGTCTTCATCCGCCTCGTCCGGGTCAACGTGATCCGAACGATGAAGGACGACTACATCGAGGCGGCGAGGGCGCGTGGGATCGACGAGCGCTCGGTCGTGTATCACCACGCGTTCCGGAACGCGCTCGTCCCGGTGATCACTGTCGTGGGTCTCACCGTCGCGCTCCTGTTGTCCGGCGCAGTCCTCACGGAGACGACGTTCAACTGGCCCGGTATCGGCCACACGCTCATCCTCTATCTGCAAAACCGCGACTACGCCGCGGTGCAGGGGATCATCGTCGTCTTCGCGCTCGTCGTCGTCTTCGCGAGCCTCGTCATCGACTTCGTCAACGCGTACATCGATCCGAGGATCCGGTACTGACGTGTCGGTCCGGGCCGATGCTCGTGGCAACGTGTCGGCCGGCGTGACACGACGGTTCACCGGGCCACGGCGCGCCTTCGCGCCGATCGCCGAAGCTCGCGGAATGGCACGGTCGATGCTCTGGCTCGGCGCCTGCATCACGCTCGGGTTTGTGCTGATCGCGCTCCTCGCGCCGGTGGTCGCGCCGTACGCCTTCGACACGTTCCAGGCGAACGGCCACCGGTTCCCGCAACTCGCGTCGCCGTCGCGGGAGCACCTGATGGGCACCAACGTGCAGTCGACCGACGTCCTCTCCCGGATCATCTGGGGCACCCAGACCGAGCTCAAGGTCGTGATCGTGTCGATGTTCTTCTCGATCGGGGTCGGCGTTCCACTCGGCCTGCTCTCCGGTTACTTCGGTGGCTGGCTCGACCGGCTCCTCGTCCTGATCATGGACGCGCTCCTGGTGTTCCCGTTCCTTCTGCTCGCGATCGTGATCGCGTTCCTGCTCGCCGACAAGGTTGGTCAGGGCATCCTCTCCGCGGCGATCGCGATCACGGTTGTCTATGTCCCTCTCTACTTCCGGGTGGTCCGGAACCACACGATCTCGATCCGGGAGGAGCCGTTCGTCGAGGCGGCGCGCGCGCTCGGCGCCAGACCGTTCACGGTGATCCGCAAGTACGTGTTCTTCAACGTGATCCAGAACGTCCCGCCGCTCGCGACGCTGAACGCTGCCGACGCGATCCTCACGTTGGCCGCCCTCGGCTTCCTGGGATACGGAATTCAGCCGACTCAGGGCGCGGAGTGGGGCTACGACGTCAGCCGCGCGGTGTCCGACGCAGCCTCCGGCATCTGGTGGACCGGGCTCTTCCCCGGGCTTGCGATCGTCCTGCTCGTAACCGGCCTCACGCTTCTCGGCGAGGGCTTGAACGAGACGATCAATCCGGTGCTGCGCAAGCGGCCGCAAGTGAAGGTCGACATGAGCCAGTCGACCGAAGGCGCGGAGTCCCTTTGACGGAGACACCCGTCGTCTCGGTGCGCGACCTCCGCGTGTACTACGGCACGCCACGCGGCACGGTCCGGGCCGTCGATCGCGTCTCGCTCGACATCGGCGAAGGCGAAGTCCTCGGCCTGGTCGGGGAGTCGGGCTGCGGTAAGTCGACGCTCGGGCGAGGGATCCTCGGGCTGCTCCCCGAAGGCGCGGCATCCGACGGCGAGGTGCTCTACAGCGGCAAGAACCTCGTGGGCATGAATGCGAAGGAGCTGCGCCGCCTGCGCGGCCCCGATCTCGGGATGATCTTCCAGGAGCCGATGACACGCCTCAATCCGGTGATGCGGATCGAGGATCACTTCCGCGAGGCGCTCGAGCAGCACGAGCCGAAGCTCACCGACCGGGAGGTGCGCACGCGCTCGCTCGAGACGCTGGGGCACATGGGGATTCCGCCGACGCGGTTCCGGCAGTACCCGCACGAGTTCTCGGGCGGCATGCGGCAGCGGATCATGATCGCGCTAGCGCTCGTGCTCCGACCGCGGCTGCTCGTGGCCGACGAGCCGACGACCTCGCTCGACGTGATCGTCGAGGCGCAGATCCTCGCGATCCTCTCGGACCTCCGACGCAACTTCGGCACCGCGCTCCTCCTGATCACGCACAACCTTGGGATCGTCGCCGAGGCCTGCGACCGCGTGGCGGTGATGTACGCAGGGAAGATCGCGGAGGAAGGGGACGCCCGAGACGTGTTCGGTGACCCCGCCCACCCCTACACCCGAGAGCTGCTCCGCTCGACGATCTCTCTCGAGACCGACGCGCTCCATTCGATCCCGGGCGCGCCCCCGAACCTGATCGATCCACCGAAGGGCTGCCGATTCCATCCGCGCTGCCCGAGCGCGATGGCCGTCTGCGCCGTGCAGGATCCGATCGAGCAGCGGCTCGACGGTGGGCGGCGCGTGCTCTGCTGGCTGCACGGCCCCGACGAGCTGATTCCCGACGGCGGGCGTGACCTGCTCGAGCGCGAGGAGATCGCGATCGCCGAGGAGGCGTAGGTGCCCGGGGACGTCCTCGTCTCGATCCGCGGCCTGAAGACGTACTACGCGATTCGCGGGAGCTTCGCCTCGCGGATCCTCGGTCGCGAGGCCGGCCACGTCCGCGCCGTGGACGACGTCACGCTCGAACTGCATCGGGGCGAGGTGCTCGGGTTGGTCGGCGAGTCCGGCAGCGGGAAGACGACGCTCGGCCGGACAATCCTCGGGCTCGTCTCGGCGACGGAGGGGAGCGTCGAGTTCGAGGGGCGCGAGATCACGAAGATGAGCGAGCGCCAGCTGCGCCCGCTCCGGCGCGAGATGCAGATCGTCTTCCAGGACCCGCACGCCTCGCTGAACCCGGCGATGACGGTGCAGCAGCTCGTCGAGCATCCACTCCAGATCCACAAGCTCGGCAGCGCCGCCGAGCGGAAGAGCCGCGTCGAGGAGACGCTGGCGATCGTCGGGCTCGACCCGCCGGAGCAGTTCATGGACAAGTATCCGTCAGACCTGTCCGGCGGACAGAAGCAGCGTGTCGTGATCGCGCGGGCGATCATCCTCAACCCGGTTCTCCTCGTCGCGGACGAGCCCGTCTCGATGCTCGACATGAGCGTCCGGGCGAAGATCCTGGAGCTGATGCTGTACCTCAAGCGCCAGCTCAACCTGACCTACCTGTACATCACGCACGATCTCGCGACCGCGAAGTTCTTCTGCGACCGGATCGCGATCCTGTACCTCGGTCGCATCGTCGAGATAGGGCCCTCCGAGGCGATCTACGCCGATGCGAAGCATCCGTACACGAGGGCGCTGCTGCGCGCGATCCCCGACCCCGATCCGCGCCGCGCCGTGCCGCGCGACCTCCCGCCGGGCGAGGTCCCCGACGCCGCGAGTCCGCCGCTGGGCTGCTCGTTCCATCCGCGGTGCCCGCTCGCGTTCGAGGTGTGCGGCTGGGAGAGCCGGGATCTCCGCGACCTCCTCGAGGCCCGCTGGGCGCTGCAGGCGCAGGAGGACTACGAAGCCGAGCAGGCGCTGATGGGCGATCTCGCCGCGCTCGACGAGCCGGCAACCAATGTGCGGCTCAAGGCCGGGGCGGGGAAGACGGGAGCCGACATCATCGCGCTGCTCGACTCGATCCGTGGGGAGGCCCCGGACGCGCCGTTCTGGAAGGGCGTGCGACGGATCGCGGCGGACGGGCAGCACGCCGACGTCGAATGGTACGAGCCGATCGCCCCCCGACCGCTCGAGCAGGGCGACTCGACCGTCGAGTGCCATCTGTACGACGGCGAGGCGCTCGCCGAAGCAGAACGGCGTAGGGGCGAGACGGCGCCCATGCCAACCGGTATCCGACCTCAGTCGGACACCTGACCCGACTCTCGTCGTCGAGACCGTCTAGTTACGCCGCGAGCGAGGCGAGCTCGCGGAGCGCCGCGAGTCGTGAGAGCGCCTGACCCTCGAGCTGGCGGACGCGCTCGCGCGTGAGGTCGAGCTCGTTCCCGATCGCCTCGAGCGTCCAGGGCTCGCCTTCGAAGCCGAAACGGAGCTCCAGGATTCGCCGCTCCCGTTCCGGCAACGCGTCGAGCGCGCGTCGAACGCCCTGGCGGCGGAGGGACTCCTCCGCCTCGTCGAACGGGTCGGCCGCCTCGCGATCCGCGAAGAGGTCACCGAGCTCGCCTTCGTCGTCGGCGCCGACCGACTGGTTCAGCGACACCGACGCGTGCGCCGCGCTCATTGCCTCCTCGACGTGCTGGATCGGCAGCCCGGTCGCCTCGGCGAGCTCCTCCTTCGTCGCCTCACGGCCCAGCTCCACCTCGAGCCGGCGTGCGGCGCGCGAGAGCTTCTGCTGGCGCTCGACGACGTGCACGGGCACTCGGATCGTGCGCGCGTGGTTCGCCACCGCGCGCTGCACCGACTGGCGGATCCACCACGTCGCGTACGTCGAGAACTTGAAGCCGCGCCGCCAGTCGAACTTCTCCACGGCGCGGTTGAGGCCGAGCGTCCCTTCCTGGATCAGGTCGAGGAACGGCACCCCAAGCCCGCGATAGCCCTTCGCGATCGAGACGACGAGACGCAGGTTCGACTCGATCATGTGGCGTTTGGCGACCGGGTCGCCACGCTCGATGCGCTTCGCGAGCTGCACCTCTTGCGCGGCGTTGAGCAGCTTGTGGCGACCGACGTCCGCAAGGAACAGCTGCAAGGAGTCGGCAGCACCGGAAAGAGCTTCGCTCGCCCAGACGGCGGCCTCCGCGGCCTCCTTCGCCTTCTCCTCTTCCTCGCTCGGGGCCGGCGCGCCGACCTCGAGGCCCATCGCCTCGAGCTCGCGGGTGACCTGCTCGATCTCCTCGGAGCCGAGCTCCTGCTCGGTGACGAAGCTCGCGAGCTCGGCCGCGTCGACCCATCCGCGCTCCTCGGAGCGCTCCACGATCGCCTTCAGTTGATCGGTCTCGAACAGTTCGATGAGCTGGTTCTGCGTCAACCCGGTGTGTCAGTCCTTTCGCGTCCGTCGGCGGAGCACAACCCTCTTTGACTCTATGCGCGCTCCTATGGTCTTTCCACGGGATCGAGACGACAAACCGTGTCACAAACCCGCAACGTGTGCCTCGGTCACCCTATTCCGCGCTCCGGCATACGCTGTCGCGTCCGGGCAGACCCGGCACACGCCTCGTTCATGGTACGACGCATCGCGGATGCCCGGGTTAGGGATCCGTCTCAGCGGCGTGACCGCGTTGTCCGGCGTGGTTGCGACGGGCCTTTCGCGCGACGTTCCGCAAGCAGCTCCAGCGCGCGCTCGAGCGTCAGGCCCTCGACGTCGTCGCCTCGCTTGAGGCTCGCATTGGTCTCGCCGTCCGTGACGTACGGGCCGAACCGCCCGTCCTTGACCAGAAGGGGCTTGCCGCTCGCCGGGTCCGGCCCGAGCTCCTTGAGCGGCGGCTTGGGGGCGCCCCGGCCACGTCTCTGCTTCGGCGTCGCGAGGATCGCCTCGGCCTCGTCGACCGTCAGACTGAGCAGCTGGTCCTCGGACTCGAGCGATCGCGTCTCGGAGCCCTTCTTCACGAACGGGCCGTATCGACCGTTCGAGACGAGGATCTCCTCGCCGTCCGGCGCCTCGAGCGTCCGCGGCAGGGTCAGGAGCCGCACGGCGTCGTCGAGGGTAAGGGTCTCGAGGGCCATCGACGAGAACAACGACGCGGTGTGCGGCTTTCCGTCGGCGCCCTCGGGGAGCACCTCCGTGACGTATGGGCCGTAGCGTCCGTCCCGCGCGATGATCTCCAGGCCCGTCTCGGGGTGCGTGCCCAACAGGCGCTCGCTGCCGGCTGGATGTGAAAGGAGCTCCTCGGCGCGCTCGGCGGTGAGCTCGTCCGGGACGGTGTCGTCCGGGACGCTGGCACGCTGCTCGCCCCGTTCGAGGTACGGGCCGTAACGCCCGACGCGGACCACGACGTCACTGCCAGGGATGTGGATCGAGTTGACCTCGCGCGCGTCGATCCCCTCGAGATGATCGGTGACGAGCGAGTGCAGTCCGGGGTCGCCGTCACCGAAGTAGAAGCGTCCGAGCCACTCGACGCGCTCCTCGTCGCCCGCGGCGATCCGGTCGAGGTCGTCTTCGAGCCGCGCGGTGAAGTCGTAGTCCACGAGTCGATCGAAGTGGCGCTCGAGGAGCTGGGTCACCGCGAACGCGAGGAAGGTGGGGACGAGCGCCGTGCCCTTCTTGAAGACGTAGCCGCGGTCGAGGATCGTGCCCATGATCGACGCGTACGTCGACGGGCGCCCGATGCCGCGGTCCTCGAGCGCTTTCACCAGGCTCGCCTCCGTGTAGCGGGCGGGCGGGCTCGTCTCGTGGCCGACCGCCTCGAGAGTCGAGGCCGACAGCTCCTGCCCCACCTCGAGCGCCGGCAGGAGGCGTTCCTCGTCGTCCTCGGAGGGCTCGTCCCGGCCCGACTCGTAGGCGAGCAGAAACCCCTTGAACGTGATCACGGTGCCGCTGGTGCGGAACGTCGCCCGGACGCCGTCCTCGGTCGTCGCACCGAGCTCGATGGAGACTGTCTGCCCACTCGCGTCCTTCATCTGGGAGGCGACGGTGCGCTTGAAGATCAAGTCGTAGAGCGCGTGCTCGTCGCGAGAGAGCTCGCTGCGCAGCTGGTCCGGCGCGCGGAAGACGTCCCCGGCGGGACGGATCGCTTCGTGTGCCTCCTGGGCGTTCGCGACAGCGCGCTCGTATCGACGCGGCTTCTCGGGCACGGTCTCGGGCCCGTAGACACGTGCCGCGTGGGCTCTCGCGGCCGTGAGCGCCGTGTCGGACAGCGTCACCGAGTCCGTGCGCATGTACGTGATGTGGCCGTTCTCGTAGAGCCGCTGGGCGAGGCGCATCGTCGTCTGGGACGAGAAGCGGAGCTTGCGGCTCGCCTCCTGCTGCAGCGTCGACGTCCGGAACGGCGCGGCCGGTCGCCGTGTGTAGGGCTTCTCGTCGACCTTCTCGACCGTGAACGACCGACCCTCGAGCCCGGTCGCCAGCTGTGTGGCGCGGGTCTCGTCGAGCACGACGACATCGCGTGCCTCCGGCGCGCCGTCCGGACGGAAGTCGCGCCCCTGCGCGACTCGGCTACCGTCGACGGCGACGAGCCGCGCCTCGAGGAGCTCCCCTGGCAGCCCGCTGGGCTCGAACGTGCCGAGCACATCCCAGTAGCGGGCGACGACGAACGCCATCCGCTCCCGCTCCCGGTCGACGACGAGCCTCGTGGCCACCGACTGCACGCGGCCCGCGGACAGGCGGGGCATGACCTTCTTCCAGAGCACCGGAGAGACCCCGAACCCGTAGAGGCGGTCGAGGATCCGGCGTGTCTCCTGCGCGTCGACGAGCCGCTCGTCGATGTCCCTCGTCTCGGTGAGCGCGCGCTCGATCGCGTCCTTCGTGATCTCGTGGAACACCATCCGGCGCACGGGGACCTTGGGCTTCAGCACCTCACGGAGATGCCAGGCGATCGCCTCCCCCTCGCGATCCTCGTCCGTCGCGAGCAGGAGCTCGTCCGACGACGCGAGCTTCTTCTTGAGGTCGGAGACGACTCGCTTCTTGTCCGCGTCCACGACGTACAGCGGCTCGAACCCGTGCTCGACGTCGACCCCGAGTGTGCCGAACCGGGGCCGGTCGTCCTTCTTGACGTCGGACGCCCGCCTCGGCAGGTCTCGGATGTGGCCCACGCTCGACTCCACGACGAAGTCCCGGCCCAGGTAGCCGGCGATGGTGCGCGCCTTGGCGGGCGACTCGACGATGACGAGGCGTGGCATTGGACGTGACAGCGTAACGGCCGGATGCGCTGCCGCTTCGCTGGTGCGCGCACGTATCCTCCGCGCCGATGCCGCGCCCGCCGAGGCCCAGCGCGCTCTACCTCGTGATCGGCGTGGTCACCTGGCCGCTGCTCACACTGGCCTTCAGGCTTCGCGTCACGGGGCGTGAGCACGTTCCCGACGGCGGGTGCGTCCTCGCCGCGAACCACTGGTCGAACTTCGATCCGTGGCCGCTCGGGATCCCGCTCTTCCCGCGGCGCTTCCTGCGCTTCATGGCGAAGAAGGAGCTCTTCTGGCCGCCGCTCGGGTGGGTCATCCGGGCAGGCGGCGGCTTTCCTGTCGACCGTGGCGTCGGCGATGTCCACGCGATGAGCACGGCGACCGAGCTCTGCCGCGCAGGTCATGCCGTCGTGATGTTCCCGGAAGGCACGCGACGGGCGAAGGGCGCGCGCAAGCGCCATGCTCCGCGCTGGCACACAGGCGCGGCACGGATCGCGCTCGACGCAGAGGTGCCGCTCGTCCCGGCCGCGATCGCGGGCACCGACCGGCTCAGCAAGCTCGGTCCGCTCCGCGTCGCATACGGGCTACCGATCGAAACGGGCGACCTCGCCGAACACGACAGAGGCGAGGCTTCTCGGATCGCGACCGAGCGTCTGCGCGAGGCCATCGGCAGTCTCGAGCGAGCCGTCGGCTCGACGGCGGTCGGTGCGCCGGTATGACCGCCCCGCTCCTCGTCGTTGATGGCGACTCGTTCGCGCACCGTGCGTTCCATGCGCTGCCGCGCTCGATCAGGCGGGCGGACGGCAGCCCCGGCAACCTCCTGACCGGGCTCGTCTCGATGCTGCTCCGGCTCTCGGAGGCAGAGGAGCCGCGGGCCGTGTTCGTCGGCTGGGACACGCTGTTCGTCCCGACCTACCGCCACGAGGCGCTTTCCGGCTACCAGGCCGGCCGGGAGTTCGACCCCGAGCTGTTGGAGCAGCTCGACCTCGCGCCGGGGCTTCTCGAGGCGGCCGGGATCGTGTGCGCGAAGGCAGCCGGCTACGAGGCCGATGACTTCCTCGCAGCGGCGGTCTCCTCCGAGCGCACGCGCAAGGGGAGGTCTCTCGTCGCAACCTCCGATCGCGACGCGTTCCAGCTTGCCGCCGACGACGTCACGATTCTCCAACCGGTGCGCGGCGTGAGCGAGCTCGCCCGGATCGATCCCGCCGGGGTTCGCGAGCGGTACGGCGTCGAGCCCGCGCAGGTGCCGGACTTCATCGCGCTTCGCGGCGACCCGTCCGACAAGATCCCGGGGGCTCGAGGAGTCGGCGCCAAGACGGCGGCCGCGCTCCTCGAGCAGTACGGCAGCCTCGACGCCATGCTCGCCGACGGGCGCTTCTCGCAGGAGGCAGACGCACTCAGGCTGTACCGCAGCATCGCGACGCTCGACCCGACGGCGCCGATTCCGGTCTTGCCCGACCGGCAGCCCGACTGGCGCGCGGGGGCCGCTGCCGCCGATGCGCTGGGCCTCGGCCGGCTCGCGGGTCGGCTGGAGGAAGCCGCATCGAGCTGATCTCGCATCCCGCGCTGACACGACTCCACCCGCTGGCCCGGCACCATCACCCCGAGAGCGAGGAGCGGCTCGCCGTGCTCCTTGCCGCGCTCGGAGGCGCGCGCGAGGGCGAGCCCGCGAGCCGCGAGCAGGTCGAGCGCGTCCACGACGGCGGCTATCTCGACGGGCTCGCCTCGCTCGAGCACGAGACGTGGTTCGACGGCGACACGATCGCCGGCCCGAGCTCCTACGAGGCGGCACTGCTCGCGGCCGGCTGCGCCGTGGCCGCGGTCGAGACGCGCGGGTTCGCGTTGGTCCGACCACCCGGTCATCACGCTCTGCCCGACCGGGCGATGGGCTTCTGCCTGATCGACAACATCGCGGTGGCGGCGCGTCACGCACAGGATGTCCTCGGGTTGGAGCGCGTCGCGATCGTCGACTGGGATGTCCATCACGGCAACGGCAGCGAGGCGATCTTCCGCGACGACGACTCCGTCCTCTTCGTCTCGTTGCACCAGTGGCCGTTCTATCCCGGCACCGGCGGGCCGGGCACCAGCGACGACACGATCCTCAACATCCCGCTTGCCGCGGGCGCCGGCGACGCCCAGTACGCGGCGGCCTTCTCCGAGCTCGTGGAGCCCACCGTCAGCGCGTTCGACCCGGATGTGGTGCTCGTCTCCGCGGGCTTCGACGCACACGAGCTCGACCCGCTCGCGCACATGGCCGTCACCGAGAAGGGGTTCGAGGAGCTCGCGCGTCGCTCCGCCCAGCTCGGCCCGCGCTTCGCCGTCGTGCTCGAAGGCGGCTACAACCTCGCGACCCTCCCGCGTCTCGTGGAGGCGGCGATCCGCGGCTTCGAGGCGGCGTGATGCCCGCCGCATTGCTCTGCTCCCCACGGCTCGGGACAAGGGTGCGATGAGCGCGACCGCTCGCGAGATCGACACGCCTCACGGCCTTGCGCGGGCCCACTCGCAGCTCGTCGAGCGGCCGCGCGCCGGGATGGTGCTCGGTCACGGCGCCGGCGGCGGGGTCACGGCGCGCGATCTTCTCGCTGCGACGGAGACCTCGCACGAGCATGGCGTGAGCGTCGTGCTCGTGGAGCAGCCGTACCGCGTCGCGGGTCGGAAGAGCCCGCCACCGGCCGCGCAGCTGGACACAGCCTGGCGCGCGGTCGTGGAGTCGCTTCGCGGCGACGAGCTGAGCGGTCTCCGCCTGCTCGTCGGAGGAAGGTCGTCGGGCGCCAGGGTGGCCTGCCGGACCGTCGAGGCGGTCGGCGCCGCCGCGCTGCTGTGCCTTGCGTTCCCGCTCGTTCCACCGGCCCGACGTTCCGGCCCGCCGCCGGTCAGCCGGCTGCCCGAGCTGGATGCCGTCTCGGTGCCGACCCTCGTCGTGCAGGGTGAGAACGACCGGTTCGGCATCCCACCTGCCGGACCGCGACGTAGGGTCGCCGTCGTGCCGGGCGATCACTCCCTCCGCTCGGGCCTTGCCGGGCTCCGCGCGGCTCTCGGCGAGTGGCTCGGGGAGGTCGTGTAGGTTCGCTCGGTGGCGGAGCAGCGCGAGATCCTCACGTGGGAGCTCTTCGGGACAGCCACGCGCGATCTCGCTCGGCTCGTCGCGGACGACGGGTACGCGCCGGAGATGATCCTCTCGATCGCGCGCGGCGGCCTGCTCGTCGGGGGCGCGCTCGGCTACTCGCTCGGCGTCAAGAACGTCTACACGATGAACGTCGAGTTCTATACCGGGGTCGACGAGCGCCTCGAGGTGCCGAGGATCCTGCCGCCGGCACCCGACTTCGTCGACCTCGACGACGCACGGATCCTGATCGTCGACGACGTCGCCGACACGGGCCACACCCTCGAGAGCGTCGGCGAGTTCTGCGCGGGCAAGGTGGGCGAGGTGCGCACTGCGGTGCTCTACGAGAAGTCGCGCTCGCTCGTGAAGTGCGAGTACGTCTGGCGCCGCACCGACCGCTGGATCAACTTCCCCTGGAGCGACAGGGAGCCCGTCGTCCCCGGCCTCGCGGTCGCGCGCGAGAGCTAGAGGCTAGGCGGTCGCCGGTGCGACGCCGTTCCGCTGGCCCGCGATGAAGTCGCGGTACCAGTGGTAGCTCTGCTTCGGCACGCGCTCCAGCGTGCCGTAGTCGACGTACACGAGGCCGAAGCGGGCCGCGTAGCCGCGGGCCCACTCGAAGTTGTCGAGCAGCGACCAGACGAAATACCCGTCGACGGGCACGCCCGCCGCGATCGCGCGCTCGACCGCCGCCAGGTGACGCTCCAGGTACGACGTCCGCTCCGGATCGTCGACCGCGCCGTTCCGGCGGGTGTCGCCAAAGGCAGCGCCGTTCTCCGTCACGTAGAGCGGGGGCGGGTCGTAGTCCTCGTGGAGGCGGACGAGCAGCTCGTAGAGCCCGTCCGGGTAGACCTCCCAGCCGACGACGGTGTGTTCCCCGCCCTCGACCTCCACCACGACGGGCCCCGACCCGTTGGGCCCGGCTTTGACGACGTGCCGGCGGTAGTAGTTGACGCCGAGGAAGTCGATGGGAGCCGAGATCGCCTCGAGGTCGCCGTCCTGGATCGTGGGCAGGATCCGCGTGAAGCGGCGCAGCATGTCCTCCGGGTAGCTGCCGCGCAGCACAGGATCGAGGATCCACCTGTTGCGGAACCCGTCCTCCTCGGACGCCGCCACGAGATCCTGCTCCGCGGCCGTCAGCGGATGGATCGGGATCACGTCGATCGTGATGCCGACCTGGGCGTCGGGGCAGTCGCGCCGGATCACCTCGAGCGCGCGGCCGTGCGAGAGCAGCACATGATGCGCGGCGGCGAGGGCGTCGTGGTCGCTGCGCCGGCCGGGAGCGTGCTCGCCCCGGCCGTAGCCGAGCCAGGCGATCACCCACGGCTCGTTCTGGGTGATCCAGCGCGAGACGCGGTCGCCGAGCCGCGCGACGACCACCTCGACGTACTCGGCGAAGGCCTCGGCGGTGCCGCGCAGCGGCCACCCTCCTTCGTCCTCCAGCGCCTGCGGCAGGTCCCAGTGGTAGAGCGTCGGAAACGGCTCGACGCCGTTCGCCAGAAGCTCGTCGACGAGCCGGTCGTAGTAGTCGAGGCCGGCTGTGTTCACCCGTCCGCGTCCCTCCGGGAGGATCCGCGGCCATGCGATCGAGAACCGGTAGGCGTTCAGCCCGAGCTCCCGCATGAGCCGCACGTCCTCCGGGTAGCGGTGGTACGCGTCGCAGGCCACGCGACCCGTGTCGCCGTTCGCGACGCGGCCGGGGACGCTCGTGAAGCGGTCCCAGATGCTCTCGCCGCGACCGTCCTCGTCCGCGGCGCCCTCGGTCTGGTAGGCCGCGGTCGCTGCGCCCCACGCGAAGCGAGGCGGGAAGACGTGCCCTCTGTCGTTCGATGTAGTCTGCATTTCCTGAACCGGTAAAGGAGGATAATACGTCTCAGCTCGCTCGTGGCAAGCACGAACCGCAACGCGGGCCCGATCCGCGAGGCGGCCGCGTCACGATCCGGGACATCGCGGAGCGTGCGGGCGTCTCGAAAGGCGCGGTCTCGTATGCCCTGAACGGGCGCCCCGGCGTCTCCGACGAAACGCGCGAGCGGATCCTCGCGATCGCGGAGGAGCTCGGCTGGTACCCCAACCGCGCGGCCCGCGCACTGTCCGCGGCGCGGGCGGACGCGTGCGGCCTCGTCCTGGCCCGACCCGCACGGACGATCGCGCTCGAGCCGTTCTTCATGGAGTTCATCGCCGGCGCGGAGCTCGAGCTGGCCAAGCACTCGATCGCGCTCACGATCCAGCTCGTCCGCGACGTCGAGGAGGAGATCGCGGTCTATCGGCGCTGGTTCGGCGAGCACCGGGTGGACGGCGTCCTCGTCGTCGACCTGCGGGTCGACGACCCTCGGGTCGCGGAGCTCGTCCGCCTCGGGCTCCCCGCAGTGATCGTCGGAGGGCCCCTCAAAAACCAGGAAATACCAGCGGTTTGGCATGACGAAGGCCAGGTGGTGACGGAGGCGGTGCAGTACCTCGCCGCGCTTGGTCACACACGGGTCGCCCATGTCACGGGCGTCGGAGACTTCGTGCACACGACCCAGCGTGCGTCTGCCTTCGAGCAGGTGACGCGCGAGCTCGGGCTCGAGGGCCAGATCGTCGAGACCGACTACTCAGCCGAGAGCGGCGCTCGCGCGACCCGGCGCCTGCTCACCTCGCGGCAACGGCCGACCGCGATTCTCTACGACAGCGACCTGCTCGCCGTGACCGGGCTTGGCGTCTCGCAGCAGATGGGGCTCACCGTGCCGGACGACGTGTCGATCATCGGCTGGGACGACTCCCTGATCAGCCAGGTCGTCCATCCGCCGCTCACGGCGATCACGCGCGACATCGAGGCGTACGGCAGCGCGGCGACTGGTCATCTGCTCGCGGCGATCGAGGGTCAGGCCGTCGGCGATCTGGAGACCGAGCGAGGAGATCTCACGACGCGCGGGAGCACCGCCCCGACACGAGCAGGCGCTCAGAGCTCGATCGACGATCATGGTTGACACTTAACCGGATAAGTGATGAAGTGCGGACGTGCGCTCGATGACTCCGATGTCGGAGCTGCCAGGACGCTCGAACCCAAGGGGCGATCTTTCGTCTCAATTCGGCGAGGCGTCGACCGCGTCATCGGTCTCCGGCAGGCGCAGCCGTAGCCCGTACAAGGAGGAACACAGAGTGATGTCAACCCGTAGGGCACGAGGAGTCGGCGCCCTCGGCGTGGTGGCGCTCGTTGCCGCATTCGTCGCCGCGCTGATGGCCGGCGGAGCCGGCGCCGGGGGGCAGACGCTGGCCGCGTTGCCGCGCTCGCAGACGTTCTACATGAGCGGCAACCAGTGGTCGCCGAACAACGACCTCAACCCGGCGAAGAACTGGGATTACGTCACCGGGCTCG